>ERZ1292630.4459-Hain-H41-02um-R3-4459-length-11849-cov-4_pt1 | contig 11849 bp, 8 predicted proteins | sample MGYA00564408_ERZ1292630 | MGnify/ENA primary metagenome ERZ1292630 (study PRJEB36523, sample SAMEA6512641) | groundwater metagenome | collected 2019-01-08 | study: AquaDiva: Metagenomics assemblies of 32 groundwater samples | reverse complement strand
TAGCCGCCGCCGCCACCCGCGGCGCCGACTTGGCCGGTTCCACCGCCACTGCCACCACCACCACCGCCACCGCCCCAGGCTTTAATACGCATGCGTTTGCAACCAAAAGGCACAGTGTAAATTTGATCGGCACCTGTAAAAGTAAAAACAACGGCTGTTGATTTACAAAAATCTTGCCAATATGAAAATGGAATAAAAACTTGCGCATTAGTTGGAATCAAACATGAGAATGTAAAAACGCAAATAACGAACAGCGATCTCATATCTCTATATTAGAGTTTACAGTTTAATCGTCAATGCTTTTATAAAACTGAGCTTATTTCACTCTATAGCGTCTTTGGTTCGCTTTAATATTAAAGCGTCTCATATTGAGCTGCGTTGTGTTTTTGATATAATTTTTTTGATCAAAACTTAACTGCTCGCACTCGTATAATATTTAAGGCAAAAATTCCAATATTTTTTAAGTAAATAAAAAAGTATAAAAGGTAATACCAACGCCCACGCAATCATCCAAGCCTGCGTAGGCTCAAGCAAAATGCGAGCGGGGATTGAAGCCACCATGGCAAAGGGAAGAATAAAAATTAGGATTACTCGTAAAAAACCAGAGTAAATGGCATCAGGCCTTAAACCTAATCTGAAGACCGAGTACCAGATATATTGTAAAAAATCGGCTCTGGTAAAAATAATCGAGGTGGCGTTAAGTGCAAAACGACCACAGAAAACCACTGAAAGACCGGCGGGGATTAATAAAATAAGCCACAATAATTTAAACCAATCAAATTGTGGAAGCTTACCCAGCGCCCAAAAAAGACCGGCAAATGTTATAAAAAAACAAGGTATGTGGGATACTGAAATTCTTTGTGAGCTGAGCATAAACATCGAGTTGATCGGTTTCATCAGGAGCAAATCCAAGGTGCCTTTACGGACATTATCGGTAAAGGCCGAAAAACTTGGATCCCATAAAATCATATAAATGGAATCAACAAACAGTACTAAAAAAATGAAAACTCGCATTTGATCAATATTCCAGTCGCCAATAATATTTGTATGACGATAGAGCACTTCAAATAAAATTAATTGCGTCGAATACCAAACAAACTCTCCGATAACTAAAACCACAAAATTAAGTCGGTACTCTAGATCGGCGACTAGGCTGGCTTTGAAGAATGCATTATAAATGACAGAGTATTTTTTTAACTTAGATAATTGTGTCATGAGTAACGTCATCTAGGCGCCCGTTCCCGTGTACTCACGAATGCCGCGATTCCAAAGTATATAGGCGACAGTTCCCGCCACGGCTAATCCCCAAGTGGTGCTGATAAAACCTTGCATCAGCAATTCAGAGCCTCCGCGCCCAGTAATATAAGCCAGCGGAACATAAACTCCTGCTGTAAAAGGTAATGTAAGAAGTAGATCAGCTAAGGCTTTCGGCATTAAATCAATCGGAACCAGCTCGCCTCCAAGCAGTGTTAGGCTTAGGTTTTTCAGTAAAGTAAAGGAGCGGACGCGGGTTAAATAAAAACCAAGTGCTGAAACTATAAAACTCATGGTGTGCACTAAAAATAAATAATAGACCACAATTAAAAAGGCGCCAAAAAGACGATCAAAATGAATTGGTAATTTAAAATATAAGCTGAGTGCAATGGGAACAGTTACCGAAAACAAAGTGGTGATCACTTTGTACCCTAGAGTTTGACTTAGATAATATTCAAAAAAACTTAACGGCCTAGATAAAATAGTGTTGATCGATCCGCTGGCTACTTCTTCAACCATCATCGCTTCATACATCCAGCTGATAGCAATTCGCCCTAAAAAGGGTGCCCATACGGCATAGGCCAAATAAGAGTCTCGACCGAATCCGCCAATTAATCCCGTGGCATCTGCTGTTTTAGCTACTGTGTTAAATATGGCAACCCACAATAGAACTTCAACGCCAACGGTTAAGATCGGTTGGATGAAGGCATCAATGATAAAATTAAATCTGTACTCAAGGTTAGTTACAATTGCTAACTTAGCGAGCGCCAGATTCCGCCTGCAAAAAGCGGTGAATAACATCTTCAAAATCAACTTCCTCTACTTTTAAATCGACAACATCACCGGCTTTAGCTAAATCGCTTAAAACCTGTGTTAACTCCTGTGAATTAAAAACGATTTCTTTCTCTTCTGTCGTGTTCTTTAAACGATATATTAATTTTTTCTTTAGATCAGTAGTTTGCATAAAGTGATCCACGCTGCCGTCATAGACAATTTCACCCTTAGAAATCAGTAACAACTGGTCAGCTAGTTGCGCAATATCGTCCATGTAGTGGGAAGTTAAAATAATCGCAGGTTGTTGTTCTTTAACATATTTTTCAAGAAAATTTCTTATCGTGGTTTGTGCCACAATATCTAGTCCTATTGTAGGTTCATCCAAAAATAACACCTTAGGAGAGTGCAGTAGCGCGCCGATGATTTCCATTTTCATTCGCTCACCAAGGCTCAGTCGCCGCAGCTGAGTGTCTAAAACATGCTGGCATTGCAAGAGCTGTGCAAGTTCAGTGACTCTGCTTTTAGAGCTGGTTTCATTTAAATTATAAATTTTAGTTAATAGTGCATAGCTGTCACGCGGGGTGATATCCCACCACAATTGATTTTTTTGCCCTAATAAAATACTGATTTGTTTTAAGTATTCATTTTCTCGTTTTGAGGGTTCAAATCCAAGAACACGAGCCGAGCCGGTTGTAGGATAAATTAAACCGGAAAGCATTTTTAACAGAGTGGTTTTTCCGGCGCCATTGGAGCCCACAAGTCCGATAATTTTTCCGGGCTCGGCTTTAAAGCTGGCATTTTTAAGCGCGACTTTCTCAGTATACTGACGATTATAAAAACCTTTAAGCGAGTTTAAAATTCCCTCTTGCTTTGAGTAGGTTTTATAAATACGTCCTAGATTTTCTGTTTCAATGGCATACTTCATTAATAATCTCTGCTTATAGTCTTTCTGAAATATAGCTTTTCACTTTTTGGATCACTTGCATAGGAATTTCATGTCCTCCACGAAAAGACACAAACTGAGTTTTAATCCCATGCTCTTCAAAAAACTTCTGTAATTGAATGGAGCCCTTATGAGGTAAAACCTGATCAGCTTCACCGTGCGATAATAGAACGTTAGAGCCTTTTCTGTTTACAATATAATCAGACCACAGAGTCTTGCTCAGGAGTGTACCTGATAAACAAATAAGCCCGGCGGGTGTTACAGGAGCTTTCAGAAACACTTCGGTTGCGAGCATAGCTCCCTGTGAAAACCCGCCGATGATGACATCTTTCCATTCAAACTTCATAGAGCTCATCATTTTAAAGACTTGGGCAACAGCAGAATCCATTTCAGGTGGGCGAAGCTCAGACCAATCACCTGACAGGTCTGTCATACGAATATTCCACCACGCACGGCCGGTCCATCCGGGGCCTATGGGTACACTGATAGGACCGTTGGGAAACAACCAGTTGCAGCTTTTGTTAGGACTCGATGTATCAGTTAATTGATCTGCCAGACTTGCCAGATCTGAGGCATCGGCGCCATAGCCATGAAATAAAATGATCCATTTTCCATCGGGATTATTAAAAACTTCGATTGCTTGTAGTGGACCGGCTTGTCGCATGAGTTAATGCCTCAACTTTATAATATTTAGTGTCAAGTGCTCGTTAGTTGTATATTTACACTTCAAACATTATGCTTTATCTGCATGAAACTGCATCAGTTATTTTCAAATTTAAACGGCGCTAAGACAAGTACAGCGGATTTAGCGATTTTAGAGCAAGATGTCGCCTCTATTTGCTTTGATGCGCGTCAGGTAAAACCTAATTCAGTTTTTGTAGCGATCAAAGGTAGTGAAAATGACGGCCATGCTTTTATTAAAGACGCAGTTTTTAATGGCGCCATAGCCTTAGTTGTTGAAAACAGCAGCAATGTTCCCAGTGATTTTCCACATTTTGTATTAGAGGTTTCAGATACACGAGAATTTTTGGCTGTTTTGGCAGCGAGATTTTATAACTTTCCATCGCAGGAATTATTTTGCTTTGGAGTTACCGGCACCAATGGAAAAACCTCAATCACTTATATTTTAGAGCATATAATGAGTTATTATAAAAAAACTCTTGGTGTTATTGGTACGGTTAATCACCGAGTGGGGCAAAAAATCTGGTCAACACAAATGGCTATGCAAATGACCACGCCCGATGCGGTCACATTACAATCAAGACTTCGTGATTTTATTAATGAGGGGGCTACAGCTGTAGCCCTTGAAGTTTCTTCACATGCTATAGAGCAAAAAAGAATTCAGGAAGTCCATTTTAATACGGTGATTTTTACTAATTTGACTTTGGATCATCTGGATTATCATAAATCGATGCAGAAATATTTTGAAGCCAAACAAAAACTTTTTACTGAGATGATGTGGTCAACAATAAAAAACCCGAAATTTGCTGTGATCAATATTGATGATTCTTACGGTAGAAAATTAACAGTGGCCGATGATGTTTTTGCTTGGACATATGGAGAAAGCGAGTCTGATTTTCAATTTAAGATTCTGAATATGAATTTTAACGAGACCGAATTTGAAATTATTACGGCTGTCGAAACTATAAAAGCAACTTTGCCCGTTTGCGGTGAGCACACGATTTACAATATTGTAGCCAGTTGTGTGGCCGCTCTTTCTGCGAGTATCAGTCTTGAACAAAGCCTAAAGGCGCTTAATACTTTTAGCGGAGTGCCCGGAAGATTACAAAAAGTTGAGTCGCAAACTAAAAAAACAGTTTTTATTGATTACGCCCACACTCCGGACGCCCTAGAGAATGTTTTAAGTTCGATTCAAAAAATCAGAAGTTCTTCAAAGTCTAATGCTAAAATCATTTGTGTATTCGGTTGCGGTGGAGACCGCGATAAAACTAAGCGTCCCTTAATGGGTGAAATTGCCTTTAGACTAAGTGATTATGTTATTGTGACATCAGACAACCCGCGCACTGAAAACCCGCAATCAATTATTGAAGATATCACTCATGGTTTGGCGGCTGATCATACATCTGACTATCGAAAGTACATAATCGAACAGGATCGTGAACTGGCTATTCAAAAAGCTATTAATAGGGCGCAAGAGGGTGATGTGGTTTTAATTGCCGGCAAAGGGCATGAAGATTATCAAATTATTGGCTCTGAAAAAAAACCATTCAGCGATTATGAAGTTGCAAAAAAGTATTTATGAATATTACATTTAAAGTGATAGACAGGAATAAAAAATGAAATGGCACCTAAATCAAATTGCAAAATGGACCGACGCGCAGATTATTTCTGAACACCAAAAAGAATTTTTACAGCTCGGCACCGATACGCGAAAAGATTTGACCGGCCAGGTTTTTATTGCTCTTAAGGGCGTTGCCTACGATGCGCATCACTATTTAGATCAGGCGGTACAAAAAGGTGCGAGCGCCCTCATAGTTCACGAGCTTCCTGAAAAGTTTCAGCATCTTAAATCTCAAATCAGTATCTTAAAGGTGAAGGATACTCTTAAAGCGCTACAAGATTTTGCACATCATTATCGTAATACACTTAATACCAAAATTATTGGTATTACGGGTTCAAATGGCAAAACCACAACTAAAGAATTTACAGCGCAGATCTTAGGCCAGTATAAGAAAACACATTTTAGTGAAGGAAGTTTTAATAATCATTGGGGGGTGCCGATGACTTTATTAAGTATCCCGCAAGATGCTGATTTTGCCGTAATCGAGATGGGTATGAATCACGCTGGCGAAATCACCCAGCTAGTGAAAATTGCTAACCCTGATATCGTGGTTTGCACAATGGTCGGCACAGCTCATTTAGAGTTTTTTGGCACTCAAGAAAATATAGCAAAAGCCAAAAGTGAAATTTACATGGAAAGTAAATCTGAAACTATTCGGATTTTTAATCAGGATCAGGATTTAACCTTTGATATGATGTATCCGGTGTCCAGAAAGTTTCCAGCTTCCAGAATGTTATCATTCTCAGAAAAAAACACCGAAGCCGACGTATTTTTTAAAATCACAGAACTTAAAATGAAAGAAATGAAAATCACAGGAATTATTGCTGGCGAAGAAGGCTCAGCGGTGGTGCCGGTTTTTGGAAAACAAAATTTAACAAATTTAATGGCGGCTGCAACTATTGCTTATGCCTGCAGACTCAGTCCGGAACAAATCTGGAAAGCCCTGCCGTATTGCAAAACTGCATGGGGGCGAAATCAATTTATTGAAACTAATAACCAAGCTGAAATTTTATTTGATGGTTACAACGCCAACCCCGATAGTATGAAAGCATTACTTGAAAATATTCCACTTCTAGTTTGCACAGGTAAAAAAATTGGCGTTTTTGGGCAGATGAAAGAACTAGGGGAGCAATCAGCCAACGCGCATGTTGAAATTGCTGCAATGGCGGGAACTGCAGATTTTTCGCAGATTTATTTTATTGGCGAAGATTTTAAAGCTTTTCAAAAAGGTCTTGCGAGCTCTGGTTTTAAAGGCGAAATGCTGATTCAAGCTGAGTTTGATGCGCCACTGGGTGAAAAGCTGGGGAAAACTGTAAAAGCCGGAGATATTATCGTTATTAAAGGTTCACGCGGTGCCGGAACTGAAAGATTTATTCCATTTTGTGATCCGCTGAATTGGAAATCTAAATAGAGTTGTAAATCTCGCGCTAGGAAGCGTTTGATTTGACGATGTTTAACGAAGGGTAGATATCCGTATTTTCACTATCTACGAAAGCATCAAATGCAGCGACGAATCGTTCAAAGCGGGCTGCCAGCTTAGGTTTGTTCAAGCTCTTCAGCTCGTCATGAATTTCTTTTCGCATTTGTTCTCCGCAGACATCCATTATTTTATCAGCTAAAAATGGCAAACAGGTTACCGCAGCTGCTAGCTCTCCTGTTTTGGTTTGCAAACAAAATTTACGAATTTTTTCAGTTGGCCATTCAGTAATAAAATACAAATGATGTTGTTCTTCTCTCATCATACGCTCTTTCATTTCAGGATGAGTGGTCAGAACTTCGTGCATCCAGAGTGTTTCTTCAAGTCGCGAAATTTCAGACCAAGTTTCGCGTAATTTGGCAATTTTAAACACCAGATTCGAATTACCATTCGCGATCATCGCTTGTTTATTTTGCCAAGCCTGTAACTCAAGAAGAAGTTGCTGATCTGTTGGATCTTCGCATGTTAATGACTTATTAAGTGTTTGACGTAATTTATTCAAATCGGTTGTTTGTGTGTAACGTAGACGAACGTCTTTAGGTAAACGTGTCAGTAAAAGTATTTGAAAGGGATCAGATAGCGAGTCAAAGACACTCTGTAATTCATTGGTATTTAAGTTTGTTAAAAACTCAAAACCAACATAGCGTTGCTCTTGATCACCTAAATCTTTTGATAAAAGATCCATGTAAATTTCTTGATAGAGATTTAATGTGTCAGCCGCAGTCATTTGTTGCAGTAGATCCAGTGCTTTAGGTAAATGTAAATGTGCATTGTCGGGTAGTTTAGGCATAGAGGCAGCAGAATTCCTTGGAAGTGAGGCGCTGCCTTCTGCCAGAGCCTCGATAAAAGCTGCTACTTTTATATAGCTAGCGGCCTCATTTTCAACCCAAAACATCACCAAGGAGTTGATTTGTTTTTTTAAGGTGGGGCTTACCCAGGCAATTTTGGCTTTCATTTGCCGAATACGCTCTTCTGTTTTAAATTCGTCAGCTTGATTTTGGTAGAGTTGAGGTGTGCTTGCCACCATTCGCTCGGCAGGCATGATTTGCAATGCGGGTGCGCTTTGTTGGGCCACAACAATTGGTGTAGATTTTTTTGAGCGACTCTTAATAATGTTAGCAAGAGCGTAAAAGAAACCCAGTAATAGCATGCCGAAAAGATTTTGATAGCGTTCAATATTTTTCCAGCTGATTTTACTCCATGTTGATGTGGGTTCGTTTGTTATTAAAACATCTGCTGGGCGAGAGATGATAAGGCCTTCGCCCTTATTATCAAAATTGGCCTTAACCCAATACTGCAACCAAGTGTTGAGCTCTTCGCGATACTTTGGAGTCACGGCATCTGCAAGGATCAACGTTATTGAAACTGAATCAAGTTCGAATGGGCGAGAGGTTAACTCCTTGGCGTACCAACTTTGTATTGCTCCAAGATTGAGTTCGCCGGCGGCATTATACTTTGGCACAGCGGATAGTCGCTGATTAGTTTTTTGTTTGATTTTTGCATCTACGCTTATATCAAAATGTTTTTTATCTAAACGGGTTTTTAAAATTTGTTCGAGCCGGTCAGAAATTGTTTTTTCAAGATGAAACTTTTCATCTAACATATCAACAGAACTCTGAGCATGCGTGTTGCATAGCGGAGCCATAATAATTAATATAAAAACTGCAGATTTATGAATATAGTTCTTCATTACATCCTTATGTTACTAAAGACGTTATCGGAATTTATTTGAGCTATGTTGAACGAAGTTTAGTACAGGAAACGTCTAGTCTGGTCTGGCTGGTGAATTAAGACAATTCAAGTGTGTCTCATTTTTAGACTTTAATTTGTGCTAAATTGAGATTTTTTTTTTTCAGATAGATGAAAAGGCTCTTATGCCTTACTCTTAACATATGGGGATAAGATGAACGTATTTAAAACCAAAGTTTTGGTTCTAAGCGTTGCCATTGGCGGCACTCTTTTTTTATTTCAAAACTGTGGTGTCGAAAGACCGCGTGTTGATTCTTCTTCCTTAGCTGTTTCCCTATCTCCGGTGGCCCATAAAGATTTACCTGATACTGTGAACTGTGCCAGTTGCCACGAGGCACGTCGTCCCAGTGCGAACACCGGAAATCATAACTTTGATCATAAAAACTCTTCCTGGTCCAATCAGAATTGTGTCACTTGCCATACAAACAGAGAAACCTGGGGCTACAGTTGGCAGGGCGGTCAATTTTCTCATGATCCATTTCCGACTACATGCTTAGAGTGCCATCGTAATCAAACTCCAAAAGCTAATGTATTTATAGCTAATAATACAGCTCGGCCCTATATGCACACCGCTGGTGCAGAGTGGATAACGTGCCACGGAAGTACGTCAAAATTTGATGTGTTGGCTGACTTCAGACCGGCAGACTTTGAGCCCAGTGGGCTTGCAGGTAATAAAATTTTTAGAGTCGGTGTGATCACCCCAACTTTTAATGGTTCTATTATGAGTCGATCGGCGTCTGTCACTCAATCATTTAAATTAGAAATAGATCATGGTGATTCACAGGTGGGAGATTTAACATGTATTAATTGTCATACGACGAGTTCGTCAAATGGGTCCTTTACTGGAGCACTTTTTCATCGCAATATATTATCAAACCCCACCACCTGTGTTCAGTGTCATATCAATGCTCGGCCCACAGGAGTTGTAGGCGCAAAAGGATTTATGCGGCATGAGTCTGTTAATTGGATCAGCAATGCCATTGGCGCGGTTAATCGTGACAGTACTCAAATTGTGGGTGCGGAATGCGTTTCTTGCCATTTAAATGCTGCCTCAATGCCACAAGCAGGAACAACCCCTATCGCGGGTTCGTTACCTTTTTCAGGAGCAAGTTTTCATCTCAATACTCCAGCTGCGAGTTTAACCTCTTGCCTAGATTGCCATGCTCATAACCGCCCATCAGGATCGGCAAACTTCACAGATGCTCTTTGGAGAAATAAAACAAATGTTGGCGCGCCACCTTTTACCACTTATGACTTAGTTCGGCATTCTCCCAACGTTGACTGTGTTACCTGTCATCGGGCGCCGAGTGTCGCAAACTCAACATCAACCAACTGGGCCGTTGGAAATTTTTTACATAATAGTGCGACGATTAATTGTTTAAACTGTCATACAGCAGCAGGCGTGACATCAACCAATCACAACGGATTTTCTTCAAACTGTATTAGTTGCCATGTGGGCTCGGTCTCTAAATTTCCAAATCCCATTATCGGCGATTGGAAGCTTGCTGTAACCGGAAATGTTCCTGGTGGAGTGGTTGGAGAAAAATCTGTTCTTAGTGCCGTTGCTTGTGTAGGAGTTCTTGCCTCACTGCCGAATTGCACCCCTTCTAACCCGAATACAATTGCAAAAGGTTATAATCACGCCATAAATACCAATGCAGTATCTTGTCAAAACTGTCATGGAGCAGGAGCGGCTTCTTCTGCTAACGGAAAATTTCACACAGCACCGCTTGGCGCTGTTGGTTGGATTGCGCCGGCGGCCGCAGATGTAGCTAATTGTATTAATTGTCATGATCCCGCCGTAGCACCTCTAACTGCGCTGAGCATTAAAAATATAGGAATCGTGGGAAGCCAAGTAAGTAACGGCGCTGGAATCACACCTTTTGTCGGAGCAAATCATGCTTATACGTTAATTGCCGGACAACAATGCAGCCAGTGTCATATTGAGCCGAAGCCAGCGGCGGCAAGCGTTTGGACAGCGGCCACAAAAATTCATGCCAAATTTACTCAAGCGCAAATTTCTACTTGTGTAGCCTGCCATATTAAACGGATGCCCTCAGGGCTTATAGCCCGCAAAAATCAATTAATATATAAGGGTGCCCATAATCCGCAAAAATTTACACACACTAGCACTTTGAGTGCGCCAAGCATTGCAGCTCAAGAGTGTTCTACCTGTCATACTAATGATGGCGTTTCATGGACTACTACGGGTAGAGTGAGCTTTCATAATAAAGTTTCCCCGGTGGCTAATTGCAACACCTGTCATGTGGCGCCGACTGGAACAGTAACGTCTAGTACGACGGGTATTGCTTTCGATCATGGTATACCCGCTAATGTTGCAGACTGTGCGACTTGCCATCAGGCAACGCTCGCAAAAATTAGTGCGCGAATACCAACGGCAATAGACTGGGATGGCGGAGTCGGAACACCATTAAATTACACTATTCCTTCACATGTTTCGTCGGGCATAACGGTTCCGGGCTATACAGGTGTTCACTCTAAAAGTACTAATTGCATTTCCTGTCACGGAACTGGCAACTATAAAGTGATCACTGATTTTGATCATATGGGTTTACCGGCTGGTCAGAACAGTTGCGTAAGTTGCCACTTGGGAACCAAGGCCGACGTGGCCGCGTATATTGCGGGTACTAGCGGAATAACCATGAAAACTGTAGGCAATCGCCATCACCCAACAGCGAAGTTTAATGGTACAGCCCTAAGCTGTGTTGGGTGTCATACTGTTTCGCGAGGCCTAGCGACCTTTACTAACGTCAATGGCATTGTTTTTCCGGCTGCGGGTAGGCAGGCTTATATTTCTGTCGGCTGTGGCTCTACGAATGCAACAACATTTTCTTGTCATGAGAGCGGCCAGCAGACGATGGTCGTGCCAATAACAACGGGCACAGCAGGGCGCTGGAAGTGACCTATTGAAGATTAAGAATCAGTTCGATAAGCCTTCCGCAAATTTTTTGTCGATTACTACACCAAGGCTCATTAAAAACTTATGAGGTAGTTCTGCACCTGCAAAAATAAAAACATAATCATTTTTAATTGTAAGGATTTCTTCATTTTTTTTGATTTTTATTTCTGTGGTTAGAATTTCTTGCACACTGGAACTAAACAAAATCTGCACAAGGCCATTTTGTTGCAGATTTGTAATTCTAGTAATATTATCTTCATTACAGCGATCAAAAACTTTACCTCGAACCAATAAGTGGACTTTATTTTTCCAGCGCGCCGCACTCAGCATTTGTGCGGCTTCAACTCCGGCATTACCGCCACCGACCACTACGATATTTTTTTGTTGGTATTGCTCAGGGTCTAGCAAGTTGTAAGTTACTTTTGCAGAA
>ERZ1292630.4456-Hain-H41-02um-R3-4456-length-11853-cov-6_pt1 | contig 11853 bp, 4 predicted proteins | sample MGYA00564408_ERZ1292630 | MGnify/ENA primary metagenome ERZ1292630 (study PRJEB36523, sample SAMEA6512641) | groundwater metagenome | collected 2019-01-08 | study: AquaDiva: Metagenomics assemblies of 32 groundwater samples | reverse complement strand
TGCGGTCCGCGCGCCGGGCGGAGAAGCGACGCTCGGCGATTTCCGCCTCGACGCACTTCCGGGAGAATTCGCGCGCGCGAGTCGCGAGCTGCAGGGCGTGCGCGGCGCGGCCACGCTGCGAGGCACCCGCTGGGACGTGACCGCCGCGGGAGCGAAGGGAGAGCGACGAGCCGCCGAATTCCGCGGCGAGGAGGGAAAGCAGGGACCGTACGTGCTCACGGCGCGCGCCGCCGCGGGCGGGGGAGACGGCGGGATCGTGGCCGGGAGCGAGACGGTCTGGCTGGACGGCGCCAAGCTCCGCCGCGGCGCCGACGCCGACTACGTCATGGACTACGCGGCGGGAACGATCTCGTTCACGGTCCGCCGCCCGATCGCGGGGGCGAACCGCATCGCCGTCGACTACGAGGCGGCCGCGTCGCGCTACAAGCGGCAGCTCTACGCGGCGGCGACGCGCGGCGGAAGCGCCCGCGGAAACTGGTACGCGGCGTTCCTGCGCGAGGGGGACGACTGGAAGCGGCCGTTCGGCGCGGAGCTGACGAGCGAGGATCGCCGCGCGCTCTCCGGCGCGGGCGACGCCGCGGGGGCACCCCTCCCGAGCGGGGTCCGCGACGTCGGCGCCGGCGCCGGCTCGTACGCCTGGGACGGGAGCGATGCAGCGGCCCCGCGGTGGGTCTACCTCGGAGCGGGAGGCGGCGATCACGAGGTCGAGTTTTCCTCGGTCGGCGCCGGCCGCGGCGCCTACGCCGACACGGTCGGTCTGGACGGAATTCGCTTCTACCGCTATCTCGGCCCCGCGCTCGGCGCCTTCGCGCCGGGGCGATCGCTCGCGGTGCCGGCGGCGGCGACGCTGGTCGACGCGGGAGGAACGGCGCGAATCGGCGCCGCGCTCTCGCTCGACGCCGAGTTCGCGCGCTCCTCGCTCGATCGTAATCTCCTGAGCGAGCGCGACGACGGAGACAACGGCGGCATCGCGGCGCGCGCCGCCCTGCGGCTCGACCCGCGCCCTCTTCGCCTCTTCGGCCGGAAGGCGGGCTCGCTCCGTGCGAGCGTGGCCGTCCGCTCGCGGGACGAGTCGTTCTCCTCCCTCGACCGGGTCGACGCGGCGTTCGAGGGCGACCGGTGGAATCAGCGCGCCGGCGCCTTGGGCGAGCGGCGCTACGAGGCGACCGCGCAGGTCGACCCCTCCGGCGCCGCGAGTCTGCGCGGAGAGTGGGGGCACCGCCGGCTCGCCGACGGCGCCCGCGCGACCCGCCATGCCGCGGAGGCGGAATGGCGCGGCTTCGTTGCCGGAATGGCGCGCTGGGAAGTGGCGCGAAACGAGGGAGACGCGGGCCCGGGACGGCGCGCGCGCTGGAACGTCGACCTCGGGCGCGACCGGGGATTCCTGCAGCCGCGCTTCCGCGCGGGCGACGAGCGGGTCAGGGGGGCCGACGGCGATTCGCTGGCGCGCCGGGGCTCGCGCTACGCCTCGAGCAGCGTGGCGATCTCGCCCTCCGCGGCGATGCGGTTCCGCGGCGGAGTCACCTGGCGGCGCGACGTGGAAGCGTCGCCGGCCACTCCCGGGATCGGCGCGGGCGGCAGCGGCTCGCTCCTCTCCGGCGCCGACCGTACCCTCCACTCCGTGGCCATCGACGGGGGCGCCACGGTCCGCTCCGACGTCGTGACCGTGGACGCGTCGCTGGCCCGCCGGCGATCGCGAGGGGCGAGCGGCGGAGCCGAAACCGATCTGGCTCAGGTGGTCCTGACGGGCGGCCGGCCCGGAGGCGCGCTGACGAGCGAGGTGCGCTGGGACGTCTCGCAGGTGCGGGAGCCCGAGCGGCGGCGCTCGCTCGTCGCCATCGGCTCCGGGCTCGGCTCCTACGATGCGACCGGCACGCTCGCCCCCGGAGGCGGGTACGAGTTCGTCGGCGTGCTCGGCCCCGAGGCGACGCGGACGCGGGCTTCGTGGCAGTTCCGGCTCGACGCCTACCCCGCGCGAGCGGCCGGGACGAGCGCCGCGCGTCGCGCCTGGTGGCGGGCGCTCGGCGCCAGCACGCTCCTTCGGCTGGACAGCCAGTCGCGCCTCCCGCTCGGGCGACTGGAGCGCGCCTTTCGCTTCGGCGACTACCTGGACGGCGACGCCACGATTCGCGGGGAGTGGAGCGGCCGCCAGACGCTGGAGTTCGTTCCCGCCGGCGCCCTGTTCGATCTGCGGGCCGAGGCGGGGGCGCGCCGCGAACTCCTGGGAGACCTCGACAATCTTCGCGTGGGGCGCGAGTCGCGCGACCTCACGCTACGGGCGCGCCACCCGCTCCTGGCCCGCCTGCGGCTCTCCGAACGGGTCACGATCGACCGGAGCCGGTACGAATCGACCCGCTCCGACACTCCCGATCGGGCGCGAGGCCTTCTCCGGGGGCGCGGCGCCGAGATGGAGCTCTCCCGCTCGGCGGGCCCGCAGTGGAATTTCTCCCTCATCGGACGCTACCGGCACGATCGAGACGTGCGGCGCGGCGGAGCGCAGGCGACCTGGTCGGCCGGGCCCGCGCTTCGCTGCGCCGCGGGAGGGCGCCTGCGCGTCGACGCGCGGGCGCTCTGGGGAAGGACCGAGCGAACTGGAATCTACGCGCCGCCCGGCGCGATCCTCGCGCCCGTCCTGGGGGAGCGGCTCGACTACGATCTTCTCTCGGAATGGACGATGCGCGACCGGCTGCAGCTCTCGCTCGGCCTGAACGGCGCGGCGATTCCGGGCGCGACCGGCAGCTACAACGCCCGGCTGGAACTGAGGAGTTCGTTCTGATGCGACCGCTCCCACTCCCGCGCTCACGCACGGTCGCGCGCTCGGCCGGCGCCCTGGCGCTGTCGCTCGTCCTCCTCGGGGCCGCGGCGCCGGCGGCAGCCTCGCCCGATCGCGCCGCGCTTCGCGGCGATCGGTTCGCGCTCCAGGCCGCCGCCATCGACGACTCGCTCCTGAGCGCCGCCGCGGAAGAGCCGGCCCCGGCGGCGCGTGCTCGACTCTGGGGCCGCCTGGAGCTCGAGGCGCTGGCGTCGCGGCTCCGCGATCGCGTCGCGGTGCGCGGGTCGCTCGAGGCCGCCGTGCGGCTCGTGCTGCATCCGGGCGGAGGCTCTTCTCCCGGCGAGGCGACCCTCCGCGTCGATCATCCGGACGCGGCGCCCGGGGCCGTCCCTTCGCGCGCGGGCGGCGAGAGGCCGGCGCGCTCGAACCTGCGCGGCGCAATTCGCGTCGAGGGGGATTCAGCCGCGGGCTCGGCCGACGCGCGGGCGGCCTACGCGCGCGCGTTCGACCGCGCGGCCGCGGCGCCGGGGCGTGCACGCCTCCAGGCGATCGCCTCGGGCGTGGCGGCCGTGCGCGACCTTCTCCTCGAATCGGGGCACTACGCGGGAGACGCGGCGGTCGATTCGATCGTGCCCGACGGCGCGACGACCTGGGTCCATGTCGGCGTGCGACCTGGGGGGGCGGTCACGCTGGAGGCGTTCGAGCTGGAAGGGGCGCGGGCCACCCGCCCGAGCGCGGCGGCCGCCATCGCCGGCGTGCGGCGCGGCGACCGGCTCCGCCCGGCGAAGATCGAGGCGGCGCGCGACCGGCTCCTCGCCAGCGAGCTCTTCGCGGTGGTGGGCGATCCGCGCGTCGCTCCCGGGAGCGCGCCCGATCGCGCGCGGATCGTCATCCCGGTGGAGGAGGCGCGCTCGAGCCGCTTCGAGGGGGTAGTCGGCGCCGCGCAGGGAGGGGGCGTGACGGGGGCCGTCGATCTCGCGCTGGAGAACATCGCCGGGACCGGCCGGGCCGCGGGACTTCGCTGGACGGGGCTCGGCGCGGCGGGGACCGAGTACGCCGTCCGGTATCGCGAGCCGGCGCTCTTCGGCCGGCCGCTCGACGCAAACGCCGCGCTCGAAGCGCACGTCGTCGATTCGCTCTTCACGCGCACGCGCTGGGCGCTGGGCGCTGGCGCGCGCGCCGGGTCGCGCGGGCGGGTCACGCTCTCCTTCGCGCGGACCGGCACGACCTACGGGGGCGCGGCGCGCGGCACGAACTCCGATTGGACGGCAAGCGCGGGGCTCGCCTGGCGCTCGCTCGCTCCGTCGGTGAATCCGCGATCGGGCTACTCCGTCTCGCTCTCCGGCGACGCGGGGCGCCGCCGCGAAGTCTTCCCCGGTTTTCCCGTCGCGTCGCGCTCGCTATCCCGAGGATCGATCGAGATGGAGGGGGCGCTACCCCGCGGCGGCGGTGCGGCGCTCTACGCCTCCGCGCGCGCCGAGGGAACCTCGCTCGGCGGCGGCTCGTTCCCGGCCGAGGAACTCCACTACGTCGGCGGAAACGAGGGGCTCCGGGGACACCGTGAGCGCGCCTTCGCGGGGAGCCGGATCGCTGCCTTCACCCTGGAGCATCGCTGGCTCACCGATCCGAACGGCGGCCGCGCCTATCTCTTCGCCGACGCGGCCTGGCACGAACTCGCCCGTCCCCTCGCGGCGGGCGTCTCGGCGCCCGGAAGCGCGGCGGCCGCGCTGGCGCGAACGGAGTTGAGCGACGGGTGGGACTTCGGCTACGGTGCGGGGCTCCGGACCCGAGCGGCCTCCGGTACGGTGGGCGTCGAGCTCGGACTACGCCCCGGCGCCTCGCTTGGCGCCGCCACCATCCACCTTCGATACGGGAGCCGTTGGTGAGCCCCAGCGCCGCCCAGCTCATCGCCACGCTTCGACGCGAGATCGAGCGGCACGATCATCGCTACCACGTGCTCGGCGAGCCGGAGATCTCGGATCGCGAGTACGACCGGCTCTATCGCGCCCTTCAAGAGATGGAGGCGGAGCACCCGGAGCTGGACGATCCCGACTCGCCGACGCATCGTGTGTCGAAGGGACTCCTGCCGGGGTTCGTCGCCGTCCGTCACACGGCGCCGATGCTGAGCCTGGACAACACCTATTCGCTGGACGAGGTGGCGGAGTTCGACGCCCGCGTCCGGAAACTCCTCGCCGCGGATGCGGCGGCCTACGTCGTCGAGCCGAAGGTGGACGGGGTGGCCGTCCATCTCCGGTACGAGGGTGGACGGCTCGTGCAGGGCCTCACCCGCGGCGACGGCGAGAAGGGGGACGACATCACCTCGAATCTCCGCACGATTCGCGCCATCCCGCTTCGCCTGCGGGGCCGCGATGTGCCCGACGTCGTGGAGGCTCGCGGCGAGGTCTTCATGGAGACGAAGGCGTTCGCCCGGCTGAACAAGCGCCGCGAGGAGGCGGGCGAGAAGACCTTCATGAATCCGCGGAACGCGACGGCGGGGAGCTTGAAGACGCTCGATCCCTCCGAGGTCGCGCGCCGCCCGCTTCAGATCTTCATCTACCAGCTGGTCCACGCGGAGGGCCACGGGTTCGAGACGCATCTCGACGCGCTCGAGTACGCGGCGAAGCTGGGGCTCCGGGTCAATCCGGACAACGCGAGGGTGCGCGGCCTCGAAGAACTCCGCGCACTCTGCGTCCGCTGGGAGACGCTCCGAGAGAAACTGCCGTACGGCACCGACGGGCTGGTCGTGAAGGTCGATTCGCTCCGCGAGCAGGCGCGGCTCGGATACACGGCGAAGAGCCCGCGGTGGGGGATCGCCTACAAGTTCGGCTCCCACGAGGCCGAGACGTCGCTGAAGAGGATCGAACTCCAGGTGGGAAGGACCGGCGTGGTGACGCCGGTCGCCATCCTCGAACCAGTCACCCTCCTCGGGACCGTCGTCGGGCGCGCCACGCTCCACAATTTCGACGAGCTGGAGCGGAAGGACATCCGCGAGGGTGACCGCGTCGTGATCGAGAAGGGTGGAGAGGTGATCCCGAAGGTCGTCCGGGTCGTCGCGACGACGGGCCGGCGGCGCGGGTCGTTCGCCGTGCCGACGCGCTGCCCGAACTGCGGCGAGGCGCTCGTCCGCGACCCCGAGGAAGCGGCCATTCGCTGCGAGAACCTCTACTGCCCGGCGCAGGTGCGGCGCCGCATCGTCTACTACGCCGGCCGTGGCGCGCTCGACATCGAGGGCGTCGGCGAGAAGACCGTCGACAGTCTCGCCGACGCCGGGCTGGTCTCCGATCCCGCCGACCTCTACGATCTCACGGTGGAGCAACTCGTGCCGGTCGAGCGGATGGGGGAGAAGTCGGCGGCGAACCTGGTAGCCGCGATCGCGAGGAGCAAGAAGGCGCCGCTGGAGCGGCTCGTCGTCGCCCTCGGCATCCGCCACGTCGGTGGCAGCGTCGCGCGGCTCCTCGCCGAGGCATTCCGCTCCCTCGATGCCATCGCCGAGGCTGGCGACGAGGCCTTGCAGCGAGTCCCCGGCATCGGCCCCGAGATCGCGGCGAGCGTCGCCGCCTTCTTCCGCTCGAAAGAAGGCCGCGCCCTCGTCCGGCGTCTCGGCGCGCGCGGCGTCGTGGGGATCCCGCCGGAGCGCCGCGTTCGTTCCTCCGAGGGACCGTTCGCCGGGAGGACGTTCGTGCTCACCGGCTCGATCTCGATGCCGCGTGAGGACGCGGCGCGCCTCATCGCGGAGGCGGGCGGGACGGTGACGTCCTCGGTCAGCAAGAAGACCGACGTCGTCATCGCCGGGGACGACCCCGGTTCGAAGCTCACGAAGGCCGAGTCGCTCGGCATCGCGGTCTGGGACGAGCGGCGCTTCCGCGCGGCGCTTGCGAAGGCGGGCGTCGACGCATGAGCGGGCCGCTCCGGCTCCTCGCGCTCCCGGCGCATCCGGACGACGAATCATGAGCCGCCTACGTCCGCTCGCCATTCCTCCCGCCGAGTTCCGAGCGATGGGGCACCGCCTGGTCGATCAGCTTGCCGATCTGCTCGACTCGATTCCACGGCGCCCCGTCACGCCGGGCGAGCGACCGTCGGAAGTGCGTGCCGCCCTCGGGACCGACGCGCCGCTTCCGGAGCAGGGGAGCGATCCCGCCGCGCTGCTGGAGGAGAGTACCCGGCTTCTCTTCGATCATTCGCTCTTCAACGGGCATCCCCGCTTCTGGGGCTACATCACCTCCTCGCCCGCTCCGATCGGGATGTTCGCCGATCTCCTCGCGGCGGCGACGAACCCGAACGTGGGCGGCTGGACGCTCTCCCCCGCGGCCTCGGAGATCGAGGTGCAGACGGTTCGCTGGATCGCCCAGTTCATCGGATTCCCGGAAACGTGCGGCGGTGTCCTGGTGAGCGGCGGGAACATGGCGAACCTGGTCTGCTTCTTCGCGGCGCGCGCGGCCAAGGCGCCCTGGTCGGTGCAGAAGGACGGCGCCATGCCCGCCGGATGCGGGCGGCTCCGCGCCTATGTGTCGAAGGAGACGCATACCTGGATCCAAAAGGCGGCCGATCTGGCCGGTCTCGGCACCGATTCGATCCGATGGATCGAGACCGACACCTCCCATCGCATGCGGCTCGACGAGCTGGAGCGGCAGGTGGCGGCCGATCGCGCCGCGGGGGACGTCCCCTTCCTGGTCGTCGGCACCGGCGGCTCCGTGAGCACCGGCGCCGTCGATCCGCTTCGGGCGCTCGCCGCGTTCTCCCGGCGGGAGGGGCTCTGGTTCCACGTGGACGGCGCCTACGGCGGCTTCGCAGCGGCCGTGCCGGAAGCGCCCGACGACCTGCGCGCTCTCTCCGAGGCTGACTCGGTCGCGGTCGATCCGCACAAGTGGCTCTACGCGCCGCTTGAGGCAGGCTGCGCGTTGGTGCGCGATCCGGAATTGCATCGCGCCGCCTTCTCCTACCATGCGCCGTACTACCACTTCGAGGAGAAGTCGGTGAACTTCGTCGACTACGGGATGCAGAACTCCCGCGGATTCCGCGCACTGAAAGTCTGGCTCGCCTTCCGTCACGCGGGGGCCTCGGGGTATCGGCGGCTGATCTCGGACGACATTCTCCTGGCGCGCTCCATGGCCCGCGCGATCGCGAATCACGCGGCGCTGGAGACGCTGACGACCGACCTGAGCATCGTGACCTTCCGCTATGTTCCGGCCGACCTCCGGAAGCTCCTCGGCGAGGAGGCCGTAGAGGAGTACCTGAGCCGTCTCAACCAGGAACTGCTCGACGATCTGCAGCGGGGCGGGGAGATCTTCGTCTCGAACGCCGTGCTCGACGCACGTTACGTGCTTCGGGCCTGCATCGTGAATTTCAACACCACCGAGGAGGACGTGGCGGCGCTTCCCGAGGTCGTGGCGCGCCGCGGCCGCGCCGTCGATTCGGCCCTGCGGGCGGCCGGAAATGGCCCGCGTTGACAACCCCCCGCGCCTCCCGTAGGTTCGAGCTGTCAACCGTCCGATCTTCCGATCCCCGAACGATCTAGGCCCATGAACTCGCGCGATTTCGATCTCGTGGCGGCGGTCGAGGAGGCGTTCGAACGCCTCGAGCGAAGCACGCTGGAATTCGAGCACCGGCCGGCCCAGGCCCGCATGGCACGACGCTGGGCCGAGCTGCTCCATCACCGCGGCGTCCTGGCCGTGGAGGCGCCGACCGGCGTCGGAAAATCGCTCGCCTACCTCGTCCCCGCGCTTCTCCTTCGCGCCGCCGGCTCGGGGCCGATCGTCGTCAGCACCCACACGAAGGCGCTCCAGGAGCAGCTGATCACGCGCGACGTCCCGCTGGCCGCGCGCGCCCTTGACCGCCCCGTCCGCGCCGCCACGTTGAAGGGGCGCGCCTCCTATCTCTGCCGACGGCGCGCGCACGCGCGGCTCCGGCAGCGGCGTCTTTTCGCGGGCGCCGGCGGAGCGCTCGACGGCGAGGCGCTGGAGCGTCTGGAATCGTGGATCGAGCAGACGCGGAGCGGGGAATTCGAGGAACTCGCGACGCTCGGACTCGGCGCGGGGCTCGGCCCGGCATCGGCGCTGGCCGCCGACATCGCGTCCGATCCGATCTTCTGCTCCGGCCCCGACTGCGATCCCGCCTCCGGCTGCTTCGCGAAGGCGGCGCGGCGCGAGGCGCGGCGGGCCGACGTGATCATCCTGAACCATGCGCTTCTCCTCTCCGACGCCGGGCTTCGACAATCGGTCGTCGCGGAGGCGGGCGCCCTGATCCTCGACGAAGCGCACCAGTTCGAGCGCGTGGCGCGCGAGACCTTCGGCGTCACCGTGGGGATGCAGGACGTGGCGCGGCTGGCCGCTCGAACCGACGCGCGAAACGGCGCGCTCCGCCTTCTCTCCCGCTCGCTTCGGCGCGGGCGCTCGGCCGGCGTCGCGGAGCGGATCGTGGAGGCCGATCAGGCGATTCGTCCCGTGCTCGACCACACGGCGGCGCTCACGCGCGATCTGGCGGTCCTCCTCCCCGACGGCGTCGTGGCGGCGCGGCTGGGCCCGGACGTCGATCTCGCCGCCGTCAGCCCCGCCGCGCTCGATCTCCTGCTGGGAGCGCTGGGGAGCCTGATCCGGGCGCTGGAGCGGGCGCTCCATGAGGCGGAGACGGAGACGGGCGCGTTGAAGCCCGGATCCGACGACGCGCTGGCGGAGGGACGCGGGCGCGTGGCCGCCTGGATCGAGACCGAACAGGCGCTCCGCGCGGTCGTCCGTCTGGAGGAGCGCGATCACGCCTTCTACCTCGATCGTGACGAACGCGGCACGCCACGCCTCAATCGCCGTCCGCTCCGCGTCGGGGGCGCGCTCCGCGACAGCATCTTCGCGCACGCCGAGCGCGTCCTTCTCACGTCGGCCACGCTCGCGCCCGAGGGCAATTTCGCGCCGGCGGTACGTGCCCTCGGCCTCGATCCGAGCGAGGTCGAGAGCGAGTGCCTCGAGTCTCCCTTCCCACTCGATCGGATGGTCCGCTCCGTCGTCCTCGAGGGGAGCGCGCCGAGCGACGCGGCCTACGTCGACGGGCTCGCCGCGGCGGTCTCCTCGCTAGCGGCGCTCCGGCGGAGCACGCTCGTTCTCCTCACGTCGTTCCAGATGCTGGAGGGACTCGCGACCCGCCTTCGGGCGCCGCTCGCGGCCCTCGGCGTGCCGCTCCTGGCGCAGGCGCCGGGGGCGCCCGCCGCGCCGCTGGCCGACGCCTTTCGCGACCGGCCGGGGAGCGTCCTCCTGGGGACCGCCTCGTTCTGGGAGGGAGTCGATTTCCCGGGCGCGGCGCTCGAGATTCTCGTGATCGCGCGGCTTCCGTTTCCCGTGCCGACCGATCCGGTCGTGGAGGCCCGCTCCGAAAGGATCTCCGCCGAGGGAGGCGATCCCTTCAAGGAGCTGATGCTCCCCGAGGCGATCCTTCGCTTCCGCCAGGGCGTCGGCCGACTGATCCGGAGCGCGACCGATCGCGGCGCCGTGCTGGTCGCCGATCCGCGCCTTCTCCGGGCGGGGTACGGCGCTCGCTTCGCCGCCTGTCTTCCATCGCGCCCGGCCGTCGCCCGCACTCCCGCGGAGGCGGCGGCGCTGATCCGCGACTTCATCGAAACGGAGGTTCTTCCGTGTCCAGCGTGATCACGCAGCCGGTTCCCATCGGGGGACGCGCGCTCACCTTCGAAGACGCGCGGGCCCTGGCGGCGGGCGCACCGGCCCGACTCGATGCCGGAGCGCCGGCCCGCATGGCTCCCTCGCGCGCGCTGATCGAGTCGGCTCTCCGGGACGGCGCGGCGGTCTACGGTGTGAACACCGGGTTCGGCGCGCTCAAGTCGGTCCGGATCGGCGATGGAGATCTGGCGGCATTACAGGAAAATCTGCTGCGGAGCCACGCGGTGGGCGCGGGGCCGGAGCTGGAACCGGCCGTGGTCCGGCTCATGCTCGCGCTCCGCGCCCATTCCCTCTCGCTCGGCGCGAGCGGCGTGCGGCCCGAACTGGTGGCGCGGCTCCTCGAACTCCGGGAACGCGACATCCTTCCGGTCGTCCCGAGCAAGGGATCGCTCGGCGCGAGCGGCGATCTCATCCCGCTCGCGCATCTCGCGCTGGTCGTGATCGGAGAAGGGGAGGCGCGGCGCGCGGGCCGCATGGCGCCGGCGGCGGAGCATCTGCGCGACGCGGGGCTCGCGCCCCTGGCGCTGGCCGCGAAGGAAGGGCTGGCCCTCATCAACGGCACGCAGGCGGCCACCGCCGTCGGAATGCTCGCGCTGGCGGAGGGCTTCGAGGTGCTGAGGGCCGCGCACGCGGCCTGCGCGCTCTCGGTGGAAGCGATGCGCGGTAGTCCCATGCCGTTCGATCCGCGCGTCCACGCGTTGAGGCCCCACGCGGGGCAGATCGCCTCGGCGGCGGCGATTCTCCGGCTCCTGGAAGGGAGCGGCATCGTCGCGTCGCACGCCGCATGCGACCGCGTGCAGGATCCCTACTCCTTCCGCTGCGCTCCACAAGTATTGGGGGCATCGCTGGAGGCGGCCTGGTTCGCGCGGGAGCGGCTCGTGACGGAGGTGAACAGCGTCACCGACAATCCGCTCTGCCTGGCGGAGGGCGGCCCCGGAGCCGCGGGCGCCGAAATCGTCTCGGCCGGGAATTTCCACGGGCAGCCGGTGGCGCAGGCGCTCGATTTCCTCGCGATCGGTCTGGCCGAGGTAGGATCCATCGCCGAGCGCCGAACCTACCTGCTCCTGGATTCGGCGAAGAGCGGGCTTCCGCCGTTCCTCGCGAAGAATCCGGGGCTCGAGTCGGGGATGATGATCGTTCAGTATCTGCAGGCGGCGCTGGTCGCCGAGAACAAGGCGCTCGCGCATCCGGCCTCGGTCGATTCCATTCCCTCTTCGGCGGGACAGGAGGATCACGTGAGCCTGGCCATGCACGCGGCGATGAAGGTGCTGGCGCTGGTCCGGAACGCCCGCCGCGTCGTGGCGGCGGAGCTCCTCTGCGCCGCGCAGGGGATCGAGTCGCTGCGGCCGCTCCGGTCGAGCGCGCCGCTCGAGTCGCTCCATGCCGGCATTCGCGCGCTCGTTCCTCCGCTCACGGGAGACC
>ERZ1292630.4455-Hain-H41-02um-R3-4455-length-11856-cov-23_pt1 | contig 11856 bp, 8 predicted proteins | sample MGYA00564408_ERZ1292630 | MGnify/ENA primary metagenome ERZ1292630 (study PRJEB36523, sample SAMEA6512641) | groundwater metagenome | collected 2019-01-08 | study: AquaDiva: Metagenomics assemblies of 32 groundwater samples | reverse complement strand
CATACGAAATCGCTTCTTCTCATGGTGTTGCACTTCGAGGTTGAATGTGGGAATCCTTCTTTCGCATGTGGCCGAGCATATGAAGAGAGAGGATGTAGTAAATCTATTACACAAATACCTGTCATATCTGCGCCCCGGAGGTAGAGTTGTATTTGTCACACCTCAGGAAAGGGGATTCAGCTCTGATCCGACCCATGTAATGTTCATGGATTTTGAGGGACTGTCGGCAATAGCCAGAGATTCCGGACTCAAGGTGGAAAGACAGTACTCATTCCCGTTCCCGCGCATCATCGGTCATATATTCAAATACAATGAGTTTATAACCATATTATGCCGTAAGGCGTAAGTTTAAGCTATATACACCAGTATATCTATCATGCTGATGACCATAATCGTGAAAATATGAAGAGTTATGCGGGAGATAAGTTGTCTTCAGGAATGGCGTCGCCATTACCACTTGTATCAGTCGTAATCGTCAACTGGAACGGCCTGAGATTCCTTGATGGCTGCCTGTCGTCGCTTTTCAATCAGTCTTATCAGGACTTTGAAGTAATCATGATCGACAACGGATCAGCAGACGGCTCGGTTGAATTCGTTAAATCGAATTTTCCCAGAACTGTGATCATAGAAAACAAGGAAAACCTCGGTTTTTCGGCAGCAAATAACCAGGGGATAAAGGTTGCCAGGGGCAAGTATATCGCGACACAGAACAACGACACAGTCGCAGATAAAAACTGGCTTAGCAACCTCGTCAATTTAGCCGAATCCTCTGAAAGCCGTGTGGGTATGTGGGCGCCGAAGATCCTTTCCATTAAAGAGCCCTCAAAGATAGACTCTGTTGGCGGCCTCATTATTTACAAAGATGGAATTGCCAGGGGCAGGGGAAGGGGGAAGGAAGATAAAGGTCAGTTTGACAAAGTGGAGGAAATACTCTTCCCAAGCGCGTGCAGCGCCCTTTATCGCAAGGATATGCTGGATGAGGTTGGATATTTTGACGAGGACTTCTTTGCTTACGGCGAAGATACAGACCTTGGCCTTCGGGGAAGGCTTGCCGGATGGAAGGCGTTCTCAGCGCCAAATGCTATCGTATACCATCATTATTCCGGTTCAACTGGGAGATATTAGGAGATGAAGGCGTTTCTGGTAGAACGAAACCACTTATGGTTGGCATTAAAAACCTTCCCTGTTACAATGGAGGCACTCATGCCTTTTTATAGCTTATGGAGGTGGACAGTTCAGCTTTCACACATAATTCGCGGGAAAGGGGCAACCGCGCAATTCGTCAGAGACGTTTCTCCGGCAAAGATCGCCTTTGCACTGTTGAACGCCTATATCTCGGCCATTAAGGGACTGCCTCTGATTCTGGAGAAGAGGCGAGATATCCAGAAAAAGAGGGTCGTCACTAACAGAGAGGTTAGGAACTGGTTTAAGAAATACCGGCTTTCTGCGACCGAGGTAGTTAATGACTGACGGCTTAATAATAACAAAGGTTATACAGTCTCTTTACTATTACCCGATCTGGGTATCCCATCTGTAAGAGGAACTGTTCACCATAAATTAAGACGGGAACCTTATAACATCTAAACCATCCTCAGCAGAGAATATCCCTTCCCGGAATTTCGGCTGGATGATACCCATTATCTCCTGCTTTGTCCTGATATCCACTGAACTGCCTTTTTCAAGGCCCTTGAGCCTCTTTCTTATCTCCTTGGCCATGTTAAGGTTTTTTCTGCCGGTAGGGTCAGCCTTAAGACACTGGGCCTCGTCCTTTCTCGTAAGAAGCTCAATGGTAGCATCAAGGGAGAGGGTGCGGCATTCTTCCACATCCTCTATGCTCAAGGGCCACCTTGACATGGATGATATCACCTTTACTACCCTCTTCAAATGTTCCACCCTGTTGAGGATCATCCAACTGGCAAATATCTGCCTGTTAACATTGAACGGCAGGATATTATCCTCTAAAACCCTTTCCAGCAGGTCGTCATTCCTTTTGTGTTCCCCCTTGGCCAGCCCCTTCAATATATCCCATACCTCACTCCCGGCATGAGTATCAAACCTGGTCTCCCAGTAGGCATGCCTGAGTGTCCTGGTCTGGAAGGATGCCACCAGTTGGGTTGGGATGTAGTAGTTATGGGCCACGATATCCTGGGCAAGATGGCTGAGGTACCCATATGCAAATGCCTCCTGAGAATCTGTTTCCGCCTCAGACAGGATCTTCATACCTACCTTCCAGTTGTGGCAGTGGCTGGAGTAAGGAGTAAACTTCTTCCCGAAGATGATGTCCGCTCCGATGCATCCGTAAAGATAGTCCGAGGGGTAACTGGACAGGAGTCTCTGAAGGGACGGGGCCAGTAATGTGATATTCCTTAGCACCTCTGATCCGAGGTGGATATGTGTGGCAGGCCCCCAGGCCAGGGCCTCTCCCGGAATTAAAAAGAGAAGCCCCAGGGCTATGAGGGAAATAAGTATCAACTATGTTCCCCTTACTTCTTTTTTACTGAAACCTTTTTACCCATTGCAGTTGCCTTCTTTGCAGTGGCCTTTTTAGTTGCTGTCTTTCCGCCTGGCACCTTTTTCACCTTCTCTGCTGTCTGTACCCATGTTACTACTATTTCGTCCTTGTGGCTGTCGTGGCGAACCACTCCATATTTACGTTCGCCTTCCTTCATGATATGCAGCTTCCCCTTATATGTCTTCTTGAGCTGCATCCCGATGTTCAGGGCAAGGCGCTGGTTCAGAGTATGGACAACCAGCCTCTTTTTCTCATCAACTATATCAAATATCCTCGAAAGATAATGGGTCCTGAAATCTATCTTCTCCTCGTTCTTTATAACTCTGAGGAGTTCAGCCTTATTCTGTTTCAGGACATCGCCTTCGATGTATACGGTACCACTATAATCCTTCACCTTTATTCTGTGGCATCCCTCGCACAGAACGTTTTCCACCCCTTTTGCATCGTGATACGCCTCATAGAGCTTCTCATCATAGTGCCAGTGCTTTTCAGGACATACAGCGTGACAAACCTTACATACCTTCATTCTCTACCTCCATCATTTAAAATAATTCAAACTCCCTGTTTATAACCTTTTTCCAGAGAAAAGGCAACCCTTTCAATTCCATCTCAACGGCCTCTTCCGTAATCCTTTTTACTTCACCGTCATCAAGCCTCGACCTGACCTTCAGGTCAACTGCCTGGGGCTCGGTTATAGGCCTTCCTATCCGGCTCACGAGGTAGCAGTAAACCTCTTCTACTCCATCTGCCGACGCCACCCTCTCTGCGATATTTCGGGCCGCGATATTGTACAGCTTTCCCACATGGCTTATGGCGTTCTTCCCTGCCGTGGCCTCCAGGGTCATGGGTCTGTAAGGCGTAATCAGCCCCCCTACCCTGTTTCCCCTCCCTACCTGACCGTCATCTCCACTCTCCGCGCTTGTCCCCGTAACAGTGATATAGACTGCCTCTCTTTCCAGGACGTCAGCGGTATTGACAGCCACCGTCACATTCCTGGTGGTAATGCCACTGCAAAAAGATGTTACTAGAGATGAAACACGTCTCTTGACCTCCATATAATCATTCAGGGACGGGATCAGGGAGGAGATAAACGCCACAGCCACAGTAAGAGTTATCTCATCCCCGATCCTTACCCCCATCACCTTTATGTCCTCACCAATATACGCATGGGCCTCCTTGACCTCTTTGGAGTTCAGGTAAAGCTCAACCTCTCTGACCAGTCTCTCGGTCTCTGAGAGGGGGTAGAAGGAGACCCCGATAGATGTATCGTTGGCCAGCGGGACCTCAACCCCCTTATCAAAAGCTGCAACAAGGTCTATGCTCCCAGGCCTGATCCTGTGGTCTATCTCTATATCTTTATTTACATCCAGGAACCGGAACGTTTCTTTTAGCCACTTTCTTGTACTCTCAACAACCATTTCGCTTATAGGGACAGGAGTTCCACCTACTTCTGAAGTTGCCCTTCCAACAAGGAGGAGGTATATGGGTTTTGTTACCCTCCCGCCGCCAAAGGAGACGTCACTGCTCCCTCCTGCCAGGATACATTTATCAACGTTATGGTGAAGTACCCTTCCGAACCTTTCAAGGTAGTATCTGGAAAGAGTTATGGAAAGCTCCTCAGCAGCCCTGTCGCAGACAGTATCAGGGTGTCCCTTACCTTTCCTTTCAACTATCTCAACCTGTTGGGCATGGACAGGGGCGAAGTTTAATCTTTCTAAATTTAGTTTCACTGAGTTCCCCTGAATGCAGCATAATTCCTGATAAATAAGGCGACAACCAAGGAGTTGCTATGGGAATACCAATTCGCATTCAAATAAAGACATTTGAATGCCCGTGCATAATACCAAGTAAGCTTTCAGTAAAGGCAATACTTATATGTTTGAAAGCAACTTGGTATAAATATAACAGAGAAGCGGCAGAAGGGCAAGGGGCTAACGGCTGGAAGATTTGCTAAGAAGGGGCGTGCCTCTCATCTGTCAGGCTGTGATAGATGCTCTCAAACTCCTTCTCTCTTTTGATAAATGCTTCAAGTATCTTCGGGTCGAAGTGTTGCGGCAACGTCCTGCCGTCGCCATTTGTGATGATCTCAACTGTCCGTTGATGGGAAAAGGCGGGTTTGTACGACCTTTTTGACCTCAGGGCATCATATACATCTGCCAGGGCCACTATCCTGCCGGAGACAGGAATCTCTGCCCCCTTCAACCCCCCTGGATACCCGCTTCCATCGTAACGTTCCTGGTGGCATAAGGCGATGTCCCTGGCCATCTTCAATCTCGGCTCATCACCGAGGATCATAGAACCGTAAACGGTGTGGTCCCTAACCATCGTCACCTCTTCATCTGTAAGACCTCCAGGCTTCTTAAGCAGACTTAAGTGGATATGTATCTTCCCGACATCATGCATCTGGGCAAAAAAACCTATGTCGCGGACAAAGTCAGAAGGCATCTTCATTTCCTCTGCCAGAATCCTTGAATATTCGTTTACCCTGACAATATGGTTCCCTGTCTCTTCGTCGTTGGCCTCCGCAGCCCTGGCGAGGGCAGTAACAAGATATTTGAAGGCCCCGTCGATCTCATCCATCTGGCCTGATATGGTTGTAAAAACATTATACAGGAGGAGGAAACTCCTCAGGGTGTCTGCATCATTGGGTGTGACCTCTTTCCCGTAGTTAAAGGCAACCACCATACTATCTGCCTTTTTAGAATCGCATATTATAAAGTTCTTTATAAACCCTACCTGAGCTGTTATATCTTCACCAAGATAAGTCTGGCAATCTTCTCCTCTGTAAATACGACCATTGCACTCAATCAAGGTAGTCTCTTGATCAGGGTATTTTTCAGCACATCCAAAAGCACCTTCGGCCCTTCCTGAAACGCCCCTCATTTTAACCATGCCATCCTCATAGCTGTATAATATTCCCTCTATGTACTCTCCAGTTCTTTTACCAAGAAGAAGATGAGTAGGGCTGCTTGTGTCATCAACGCTTATTCTTAACAGCCGTTCTATGAGGTTTTTGTTGGCTTCCCCTCCGCTAAAGGTCTCTGAACTCAACTCTGCCAGCTTATTTTCAGCAAACAAGGTCAGATTATTGATATGCGAATATGCTGATTTGAGTTGATCATTCAAGGTCTTTTTCTTAAGGAGGGATTTTACTCTGGCCTGTATCTCTATATCGTTTACAGGTTTTGTCAGGAATTCATCTGCCCCGGATTCAAGGGCCTTCACCAGGTCCTCGGTCCCTTCAAGGGATGTGACCATGACAACAGGGATATCCCTGCTTTCCGCGTTTTCCTTTACCCTCCTACAAACCTCGTAACCATCAATCTCCGGCATCAGGATGTCGAGAAGCACAAGGTCAGGCCTTGCAGACTCTATCTGCGCAAGGGCCTCCCTGCCGTTTCTGGCCTTTATGACCCTGTAACCTAGGGGGACAAGATAATCCTCAAGTATGGCCAGATTAAGCTCCTGATCATCTACAGCAAGGATAGTGTATTGGCTCTGAGTGCTATCTTCCTTCATATCGTCACCCTCTTCTGAATCTGTAACGATATTAGTATACATACCCTTTTTTTGCAAGAGGTTATCTGATAGGGGATTTACATAAGGATGCTCCCTTGGCGCCCTGTGGTCTTCCCTGTTACTGTTACTAAAATCTATTGCAATTAAACCTTTTTTTGTGCATATTATTAAGGTATCTTAAAACTGCAAACCACAGAGGTCACAGAGATATATTTTGAGTATAAAAACCTTTTAAAACCCTTTTCTTCTCTGTGTTCTCGTAAGTTTTATTTTAAAAATTATAGGAATTTTAAAAGTCACCCTTTGAATGCACAGAGAAAAGATTTAAAACAAGGTTTTTCTTTTGATATTAAAGGGTTTCCTCCGTGTGCTCTGTGGTTAGATTGTAGGATTTAGAAGGTATCTTTTTTAGGAAAAGGGAGGAGAGATGAGCAGAAAGATGATTACTGTTGACGGCTGTACGGCATGCGCCCATGTGGTTCATGCAACAAATGAGATTATTACAATCTATCCGATAACACCTTCGTCCCCTATTGCGGAGATTTGCGATGCAAAGTCCGCTGCTGGGAAGGTGAATATCTGGGGGTCTGTCCCAAAAGTGAGCCAGATGCAGTCCGAGGGAGGGGTGGCTGGAGCGGTCCACGGCTCACTTACCACCGGCGCCCTGGCGACAACTATTTCAGCCTCCCAGGGACTTTTGCTGATCCTACCCAACATGTATAAGATTGCAGGAGAGCTTACACCAACGGTTTTCAGTATTACAGCCAGAGCTCTGGCATGTCAGGGACTTTCCATATTCGGAGACCACTCTGACGTGATGTCAGCCAGGTCCACCGGATTCGCCATGCTCTGTTCAAAGGATGTGCAGGAGGCCATGGACTTTGCCCTCATAGCCCAGGCTGCAACCCTTGAGTCAAGGATACCGTTCCTCCATTTCTTTGACGGCTTCAGGACCTCCCACGAGGTGCAGAAGATAGAGGAACTCACATTTGACGATATCCGCGCCATGATTGACGACAACCTGGTGATTGCCCACCGGATGAGGGGTCTTTCACCGGACAGGCCTGCAATCAGGGGAACCTCCCAGAACCCTGATGTCTATTTCCAGGGGCGTGAGACGGTAAACAAATACTACGATGCGACACCCGCCATTGTCCAGAAGGCCATGGACAAGTTTGCTAAGCTGGTTGGCAGACAGTACCGTCTTTTCGACTACTACGGCCATCCAGAGGCTGAAAGGGTCATAGTGGCTATGGGTTCCTCTGAAGACACCATAAGAAAGACCATTGACGCACTGAATGCAAAGGGTGAAAGGCTCGGGCTTATCCAGGTAAGGCTTTACAGGCCCTTCTCCATAGAGGCCTTTACAGATGCCCTTCCAACGACAGTTCAGAAGATAGCAGTTCTTGACCGTACAAAGGAGCCTGGCGCCATCGGCGAACCGCTCTACCTTGACGTCAGGACTGCCCTGGGCGAGGCTATGGAAAAGGGGATTGCCAGGTTCAAGACATACCCAAAGACCGTTGGCGGCAGATACGGTCTCGGTTCCAAGGAGTTTACCCCCGCTATGGTCAAGGGGATATTCGACAACCTTGCTGAGGCCAAACCAAAGAACCACTTCACCATAGGGATAAATGACGACGTTACAGGGACCAGTCTCCCGTACGACAGTTCATTCTCAATTGACGAAAAGGGGACTTACAGGGCCATGTTCTACGGTCTAGGCGCCGACGGCACCGTGGGAGCCAACAAGAACACCATCAAGATTATAGGCGGAGAGACAGACAACTATGCCCAGGGTTATTTCGTCTATGACTCCAAGAAGTCCGGGGCCATGACCGTCTCTCACCTGCGTTTCGGAAAGGAGAAAGTGAACGACCCGTACCTCGTTTCAAAGGCCAATTTTGTGGCATGCCACAACCCCTCGTTCCTTGAGAAGTACGATATGCTGGGTAATGCAGAGGAGGGGGCCACTTTCCTACTTACGGCATCCCATAAGAAAGAAGAAGTCTGGGACACACTCCCTGTTGAGGTCCAGGAACATCTCATCTCCAAGAAGATGAAGTTTTATATAATAGACGCCATTGCCCTGGCGGAAGAGATCGGTCTTGGTTCAAGGATAAACATGATCATGCAGACGGCGTTCTTCATAATATCCGGAATCCTCCCGAAGGATGAGGCCATAAAGGCGATCAAGAAGGAGATAGACAAGACATACGGGAAGAAGGGGACCAAGGTTGTAGAGATGAACTATGCGGCAGTTGACACCGCGCTTAAGAACATAGTGGAGGTCCCGGTTCCGGCTAAGGTCACCTCCACCAAGAGGATGAGACCGGCTGTCCCTGACCATGCCACTGATTTTGTTAAGAACGTAACCGCCAGGATGATAGAGGGGAAGGGTGATACACTCCCTGTCTCCGCCATTCCGGCAGACGGAACCTGGCCTGTTGGGACGACCCAGTACGAGAAGCGCAACGTCGCCGTTCATATCCCAGTATGGGAGCCTGATCTCTGTATCCAGTGCGGTCAGTGTTCCTTTGTATGTCCGCACGCCACCATAAGGATAAAGGCATACGATGTTGAGCATTTAAAGAATGCCCCTGCCGGTTTCAAGTCTGTTGATGCAACAGGCAAGGAGCTGAAGGGGATGAAGTATACGGTTCAGGTTGCGCCGGAGGACTGTACCGGCTGCGCCGCATGCGTAGTCAACTGCCCCGCCATGAAGAAGGATGAACAGGGTAACAAGATGCCTGACTTCAAGGCCATCAATATGAAGCTTCAGGAGCCGCTGAGGGATGTAGAAGCGGAGAACTACAGTTATTTCCTCAGTATCCCCGATACTGACCCGTCAAAGTTCAATGCCGGAACTGTTAAAGGCAGCCAGTTTGTAAAACCCTTGTTTGAATATCACAGCGCATGTCCAGGGTGCGGTGAGACTCCATACATCACGCTTCTTACCAGGCTTTATGGGGATCGCCTGCTTATTGGAAACGCCACAGGATGTTCATCCATATATGGCGGGAACCTCCCGACTACACCATACACCACAAGGCCTGATGGGAAGGGTCCTGCCTGGTCAAACTCCCTCTTTGAGGACAACGCAGAGTTTGCCCTTGGGATGAGACAGAGCATGGACAAGTTCCAGTCCCAGGCCATAGAGTTGATTGACAAACTTTCTTCAAACCCTGCCTACAGCGGTTCTGTCGCGCTCTTCAACTCCATAAAGAATGCGGACCAGGGAACCCAGTCCGGGATCGAAGAGACAAGGAAGCTTATAGAACAGCTTAAAGAAAGGCTGAAGAAAGACACTTCCCCTGACGCCAAGAGCCTCCTGTCCCAGGCGGATTATATTGTGAAGAAATCGGTATGGGCCGTAGGCGGCGACGGATGGGCATATGATATAGGTTACGGTGGGGTAGACCAGGTCCTGGCATCAGGAGAGAATATCAACCTCCTCATCCTTGATACGGAGGTTTACTCCAACACTGGAGGGCAGATGTCAAAGTCCACGCCTCTTGGCGCAATAGCCCAGTTTGCAGCAGGTGGAAAGAGGACCCCGAAAAAGAACATAGGTCTTATCATGTCTATGTACGGGAATGTATATGTGGCCCAGATAGCATATGGAGCAAACCAGTCCCAGACAATCAAGGCATTCCAGGAGGCCCAGGCGTATAACGGCCCGTCCCTTATAATTGCTTATTCTCAGTGCGTTGCCCATGGGATTGACATGAGCCGAGGCCCGGAACAGCAGAAAAAGGCTGTGGCCTGCGGCCACTGGCCCCTATTCCGCTACAACCCGGATCTCGAAAAGCAGGGTAAGGCCCCGATGATAGTAGACAGCCAGGAGCCGACCATTCCTTTCGAGGAGTATGCATATAATGAGAACAGGTACAGGTCACTTAAGGCAGCAAGGCCGGAACTGGCAGCAGAGTTGATGAAGCAGGCAAACGCCATAGCAAAGAGGAAGTACAGCTACCTGAAACACCTGGCAAGTTGGACACCTGAGAAATAGAAGGTTTAGAATTTATCTCGATTATATGATTTATGAGGGCGATCCTGGGGTCGCCCTTTTTTTTAGACTACTCTCAGCCCCTTTTTATTCTTTGCTTATATAGACCTTTTATGGTACGTTATTTGGACTGGAGGGATTAAATGAAATTCTCTGAAGATATTCGTCCTGTCTCATATTTGAAATCAAGAACTGCCGACATCCTGGCCCAGGTCAATGAAACGCACAGAGCCATAATTATCACGCAAAATGGCGAACCACGGGGGGTTTTGCAAGATACTCAGTCGTATGAAAGGATGAAGACGGCTATAGGCTTAATGAAGTTACTGGCTCAAGGAGAGGAGGACATTCGGCATGGTCGTTCATCCGATCAGGATGAAGTTTTTTCACGGTTGAATAAGAGACTTGAATCCAAGAAACGGCAATTCGTTAATGAACCGTAAGTATACCGTCAGATGGACAAACACGGCTGAAAAAGACTTGGCGGTCATCCTGGACTTCATTGCTGAAGAGAGTATAGATGAGGCACTGAATATATTGGAAAGACTGAGAGAACGGGCCGCAAACCTGTATTCAATGCCGGAGCGTGGCCGCATAGTGCCGGAACTCAAAGAGCAGGGAATTTTTATCTACAGGGAAATTATTTCCTCACCCTGGAGGATCATTTATAAAATAAATGACAAGATAATTTACGTCCTGGCGGTATTGGACTCACGCCGCAACCTGGAAGAAATACTCCTTGACAGATTTGTCTATTAAACTCAAGGCCTTCGGCAAAGAATGTCTTTTAAATGGTTGTTGGCCCTAATTTTCTACACTCCTGCCCTCATCTATTTGAAGATGGTGTCAACAACGCAATCTTTAAATCTGACCCTGATCCCCATTTAGATTAACGTGTGCGTCCCCATTAGCCCCACCATTATCCCCAAAGTGAAGAAGATACATATCTTCCCTATGCAGCCTTTAGCACGTGTATATGACTCAGTTCTTTCTTGTAACTCCTTTGCGCCGCCCAAAGGTCTACCGCAAGCTGCGCGTTAAGCCAAAATTCGGGTGTGTTGCCAAAAAGACGCGACAAGCGCAATGCCATAGCCGGAGAAAGCGAGCGGTGTTCGTTCAAAAGCTCATTTACAGTCTGGCGTGATACACCAAGCTTCTCGGAAAGTACCGTTGCAGTCAGTCTGTAATCCGGCATAAAATCCTCACGGAGCATTTCACCTGGATGAGTAGGCTTTATTTTACGTGCCTCAGTATTCGGAATAGTCATAGTTTACCTCTCCTCCCTAATGATAATCTGTAAATTCCACATCGTATGCATCCCGATCGATAAACCGGAAACATATCCTCCACTGGTCATTGATGGAGATTGAATGCTGTCCTTCTCTGTCCTCTTTTAAGGCATGCAGACGGTTGCTTGGCGGCTCTTTCAAGTCATCAAGACATGTCGCAAGGTTTATATATTCCAGCCGCCTAATAGCCCTTCTAAGCAGATCGGGGGGAAGCCGCTTTGATTTACCGGTGGCATAAAGCTCCTGGGTATGTTTGTCCGCAAAGGTTTTTATCACTGAAAAAAGTGTAATGCATCACGTGACAGATGTCAAGAAAAAGTTATTGATCGATCAGGAAGTGGAAAATAAGGCGAGCATTACCCGCCACGTGTTCTTGATATGCTTGCGGTGGACGGTGCATACCCTGCAGGGTTGGCAAAATATTTAGATTAACGTGTGCGTCCCCCATTAGCCTCTTTATTCTTATACCTTCTGACCTCTGCTGTCAATAGTGGACACGAAATGACTCATGCTGCACATTGCCTTTC
>ERZ1292630.3361-Hain-H41-02um-R3-3361-length-14112-cov-16_pt1 | contig 11857 bp, 9 predicted proteins | sample MGYA00564408_ERZ1292630 | MGnify/ENA primary metagenome ERZ1292630 (study PRJEB36523, sample SAMEA6512641) | groundwater metagenome | collected 2019-01-08 | study: AquaDiva: Metagenomics assemblies of 32 groundwater samples | reverse complement strand
ACTCAGTTTTACTCCGGTGAGATCGGCCTGCGGAAACACAATGGCCCCTCCCGCCGCTTCCATCGCCCGCGCATTCTTCATCTGATGGTCATAGATGGCCGTCGGCAACGGAATCAGAATCGCGGCTCTCCCGCAGGCGGTCAGCTCGGCAATCGTCATCGCACCGGCACGAGCCACCACCAGATCGGCCGTCCGAAGAACAGCCGGCATATCGTAGAGAAACGGGACAACCTTGGCATGAATACCCAATGTCCGGTACGCGTCACTGACTCGCTCGCAATCTCCCTCGCCCGTCTGATGCGTGATGGTCAGGCCTGGAAGCCGTTGGCTCAGTAAGGGTAAGGCTTCCAACACCGCGCTATTGATCGCCCGAGCCCCCTGGCTTCCACCGAAAATCAGCAGATGCTGTCCATCCTGCTTAGTTGACGCATTGTTGTCCGGTTGCACCAAGAACGCTTGTCGGATCGGTGTCCCGACGACGCGCACCTTTCGTCGGTCAAAGGAAGTCCCGGCCGATTCAAAGGCCAAAAAAATCCGTTGCGCAAATGGAGCAACAACTTTGTTGGCCAATCCGGGATAGGCATTTGGCTCCAGAATCACTCGGGCGATTCCTTTCAAGGCTGCAGCCACTAACATGGTCGGACTCGTGTAGCCTCCCACTCCGATCACAAGATCAGCCTGCCGCCGCTTCAGAAGTTCCAGTGATTGCCAAATCCCAATGGGCACAGAAAGCACCCCCCGTATGACGTCCAGCAGTCCCTTTCCCATAACCGGCTTAGCCGTGATGAACGCCAACTCGAATCCTTCGTGAGCCAGCACCTTAGACTCGACCCCGCGCACGGTCCCGACAAAGAGAATGTTCGAGGATGGATCGCGGCGCAGAAACTCTCGAGCCAGCGCGACAGCCGGATAGAGATGCCCACCGGTGCCTCCCGCAGCGATCACAATCGTCATGATCGACTCGTCCAGCCACGTCCGTCCTGCTCTCTGCTCTCTTCTCGTCCAGCCTGTCGGTCCCGTGAGATGTTCAGCAAAATCCCGACGCCAGTCAGGCTGATCACCAAGGAAGATCCGCCATAACTGACGAACGGCAATGTGAGTCCCTTGGTCGGCAACAAGCCCGTCACGACACAGGCATTGATGAGCGCCTGAATACCGATCAGTGTCGTGATGCCGATTCCCAGGTAGCGGCCAAACGGAATTCGCGCTCGGGAGGAGATCTGAAATCCTCTGATCACAAAGAGGACGAAGAGCAGCACGACCATCCCCGTTCCAACAAACCCAAGCTCTTCGCCGACGAGTGCCAGCACGAAGTCGGTATGCGCTTCTGGAAGAAAAAATAGTTTCTGCTTGCCTTCTCCCAACCCAACGCCAAAGAGCCCTCCGCTGCCGAACGCCAAGAACGATTGAGTAATCTGAAATCCCGTATCCGACGCATCCCTCCACGGTTCCAGGAACGCCATGAACCGCTGGCGCCTGTAGCCGGATGTCAGAACCAGGACAAGCCCGATTGGCACAGCAGCTAGCGCCAGCGTTGAGAGGTGAGACAATCGCGCGCCTCCGACAAACAAGAGCCCTCCCGTCACCAACCCCAGCATCACCACGGTCCCCAAATCTGGCTCCAAAAGAACTAACCCGCTGAGGATCCCAATGACGAGCAGCGCGGGTAGCAGTCCGGTGGAGAACTGCTGTAGCCGGTCCTCTTTTTTCGCGAGGTACGCCGCGAGATAGATCACACCGATCAACTTCGCCATCTCGGCCGGTTGAACTGAAATCACCCTCAGGTCCAGCCATCGTCTGGCCCCGTTCCGCATCGCACCAATCGACGGGATCAAGACGGCCACCAACAGCACCATGATGAGGCCAAGAAGTGGAAGCCCTAGTCTCCTCCACCACACGTAGTCGATACGGGACACGACATGTAAAATCGCCAAACCGAATGCCAGCCACGCCAATTGCCGCTTCAGGTAGTACCATGAGTCGTGGAATCGATTGCCCGCCACCACAGCACTCGCGCTGAAGACCATCACAAGGCCAATCAACGTCAGGGTGATAGTCACAAACAGCAGGACATGATCCATCCCTGGCCGCTTCGGACCCTGTGGGCTGCCGGTGGGCCATGGCAAAGCCAAGGTCCCTGCAGATCTCTGTGACATCTTCCAGCGTCAATGCTCCTCTGCCCTGCCGTCTGTTATACCGGCAACGATTGCACGAGAGCTTTAAACTGCCGCCCTCGGTCTTGATAATCGGCAAACATGTCGAAACTCGCGCAGGCCGGCGACAGCAGCACCACCTCGCCTCCACCGGCTCCCGATGCCGCCAACTCAACGGCCTGCTTCAAGGTGTCCGCCCGTTCGACCGCCTGATAGCCTTCCATCGCGTTCGCCATCAGCGGCGCCGCTTCCCCGATCAAAATAAGGCGTTTCACTCGCCGACGAATCGCGGGAGCCAACCGAGAAAAATCTCCTCCCTTGTCGCGTCCACCAGCGATCAGCCAAATCGGTTGATCGATGCTTTCCAACGCTTTCAGCGTCGCGTCCACGTTGGTGCCCTTGGAGTCATTGATGAACCATACGCCTCGCCGCTCACGAACGACCTCCAACGCATGTTCCAAGCCCGGAAAGTCCTTGAGAACTTGACGAACAATATTGAGAGGGCACCCGCTCAACAATGCGAAGGTGGCAGCCACCATGGCGTTTTCGACGTTGTGATTGCCGATGATTTTGATCTCGCTCCGCGCACAGATTTCCTGAATCTGACCTCCAACGGTTGTCATGATGCGATCGCCATCGAGATAGGTCCCCCCGGTCAGATCGGACGGTAACGTCTGAGTCATCGTGAAACCCAGCGCGCGAGCCCTCACACTCCGCCGCAGAGGAGCCACCTTCGAATCGTCGAGATTGAAGAGGGCGTAATCAGACGGAGTTTGGTTTTCGAAAATCCGATTTTTGGCAGCGACATATTCGTCGATCGACTCGTAGCGATCCTGATGGTCCACCGTCACGTTGAGAATCGCGGCAATCCAGGGATGAAACTGCTCGACAGTTTCCAGCTGGAAGCTGGACACTTCCACGACCAACGTGTCGTACGGACATGGACGCCCTGCCTTCATGGCTTGCAGTGATTGTACGGCGGCCTCACTGATCGCCGTCCCCAAATTTCCTCCGACAAATACCCGTTTCCCGCTCTCTTGCAACATCTTCCCGATCAACGTGACCGTTGTGCTCTTCCCATTGGTGCCGGTCAATGCCAGGATTGGACCGGAAAGAAAGCGCGATGCAAGATCGAGTTCACTGATGACCTTCACACCTCGACGACGAACACGCTCAAGTGCTTCCAACCGATAGGGAACTCCCGGACTAATGACGACGAGTTCGGCTGTATCGAGAGCCCCTTCATAGTCTTTGCCTAGAACGACGCGGGTCGTGGCCTGATTCAGCGAATCAAGCACACCGAGTAACTCTCTTCGATCCTTTCGGTCGGTCACCGTCACCACCGCACCGACTTCCTCTAGTAGGCGAGCGGCAGCTACGCCGCTCCGTGCCAACCCGACGACGGTGACGCGCGTTCCGGCCAACTGCGTGGTGTCCACCCCCACCATCCCCATTACCTCAACTTGAGCGTACTCAAACTCAATAGCGCCAGCAAAATGGCGATGATCCACAGACGCACGACAACTTTGGGCTCTTCCCACCCTTTCATCTCAAAATGATGGTGAATAGGGGCCATGAGGAAGATCCGCTTCCCTCGTGATTTGAATGAGGCGACTTGAAAAATGACCGAGACCGCCTCGATCACAAAGACACCACCAACCAGCAGTAACAACAACTCATGCTTACTGATGACCGCTACCGTCCCAAGGGCTGCCCCAAGCGGGAGCGACCCGACATCGCCCATAAAGACCGAGGCCGGATAAGTGTTAAACCACAGAAACCCAAGACTCGAACCCAGGATGGCCGCCGTAAAAACCGCCAACTCTCCGGCTCCGTCGATATGCGGGATCAGGAGATATTCCGACATCAATCGGTGACCGGTTACATAGGCGACCACGGTGTATGCCAATGCAGCAATCATCACCGGACCAATGGCCAACCCATCGAGACCATCAGTGAGGTTGACGGCATTGGAACAACCGACAATCACCAGGACGGCAAAGACAACATAAAACCATCCCAAATCAGGCGTGAAATTCTTAAAAAACGGCACACTCAGCTTCGTGTTGTAGCCCGGCAACGAGTACAAAACCAGTGCGACGATGAGCGCGATGATTATTTGAGCCGTGAACTTTTGCGACGCCGAAAGCCCTTTTGATCGAGCCTTGATGAATTTGAGGTAGTCGTCCACAAACCCAATAGCACAAAACCCCAACGTCGAGGCAAGAACCAGCCAGATATGGGGGCGTGAGATGTCGGCCCAGAGGAGAGTGGACAGCGTGACAGCAAAGATAATGAGGATGCCGCCCATCGTGGGTGTTCCACTTTTGGCGAGATGCCGCTTAGGCCCGTCGTCACGTATCTGTTGCCCTAACTTGATTTCTTGAAGCTTGCGAATCACCCACGGCGCGAGCACGAACGCAATCAGAAACGCCGTGACGGCGGCGTAAATGACACGAAAGCTCTGATACCGAAAAACATTCAGAAACGAGAATTCTTTATGGAACGGATAGAGCCAGATGTACAGCATAGCCTGGACGACCGTTACGAAGCCTTCTTCGTCGTACGTTTCGCTCCTTGGAGTGCATCAGCGACAAGTTCTAATTTCATGCCGCGCGACGCTTTGATCAGCACGGCATCACCAGGTTTGACGACCGTTTTCACTGCGGCGGCAGCCGCACGCGCATCCGGCACTTCGAGTATATGGGATGGATCCAGCCCTGCCTGTTTGGCCCCTTTGGCAAGGTTTCGCCCTAATGGTCCACAGGCCACGAGCCGATCAATGCCGTGGCGTGCCACGAATCCGCCGACTTCCTCGTGCATCTGAGCGGCATTCGGACCAAGTTCCAGCATGTCGCCAAGCACGGCAATTTTCTTTCGTTTCGCCCCCGTTTGTGCGAGCAGCCGCACCGCTGCAGTCATGGAGGCCGGATTGGCATTGTAGCAATCAATGATCAACTTCACGCCCTGACTCACTCGTACCTGCGACCTCATGGCAGCAGGCCGAAAACGGGACAGTCCCTGAGCGATCACCCCTCCAGGCAAGCCCAGAATCGAACCGACCGCTCCTGCCGCTAACGCGTTGGTGACGTTGTGGTCGCCCTGGACTCGAATATGAACCATGGTACGGCGTACCGTGCCTGGGAGCAGAAGACGAAAGGTCGTCCCATTGCGCCCGTCGGGCTTCAGATCCGTGGCACGGACGTCGGCCTTTGATGAAAAGCCAAATGACACCACACGACAGCGAGCTCGCGCGGCAAGATAGTCGTAATACGAATCGTCTGCATTCAGGATTGCAACTCCATCAGGAGGAAGCAGATCGAGCATCTCCGCCTTTGCCTGAGCTGATACCTCCATCGTTCCGAAAAACTCCAAGTGGTCGGGGCCGATGTTCGTAATGATTCCGATCGTCGGTCGCGCTATTTCACACAGCCTGGCGGTCTGACTGAGATTATCGACTCCCATCTCGATGACCGCGCCCTTGTGTCGATCGTTGAGGCGGAGTAGTGTCTGCGGAACTCCAACTCGGTTATTCAAATTGCCTTCGGTCTTGAGGATCTTCCAGCGATGGGCCATGACACTGGCAACCATTTCTTTCGTCGTCGTCTTACCGTTGCTCCCCGTGACGGCAACGACAGGAATGTGAAATCGGCTTCGGTGGTAGGCGGCCAGTTGCTGATACGCCTGGAGCGGATCGCTGACGCCGAGGACAAACGGCTGCGTCCGCTTCGAGCCACGCTTCACGGGAAGCCCTGATACATCGTAGGAATCGAGCACGACCGCTCCAACCGCTCCGCGCGACAGCGCCGTAGCCACAAAGTCGTGGCCGTCGAATCGATCTCCCTGCAGCGCAAGAAAGAGATCACCAGGTTGCAGAGATCGAGTATCGAGGCTGATTCGCCGGATACGTTGCTTCGCCCAACCCGCTCCATCGCTGGCCAAGACTTTAGGACCGATCACTTCCCGCAATTCTTCGACGGTAAACAGAGTCATCTGGATGCTTCCGTGCGCCGACCGGCCCCTACACCTGTGGACTACACGCGGGTTCCGAGTCGTTCGATGGCGTCGCGCGCCACCTCGCGGTCGTCGAAATGAATTTTCTTCGTGCCGATGATCTGGTAGTCTTCGTGCCCTTTCCCAGCAATTAACACCGTATCGGTATTCTGGGCCTCCCGCACCGCTTCCTCGATGGCTTCTCGCCGATCAGGCACTTTTCGGTACTGGACGTGTGGCCGTTGCCTCAGGGCTTCAATCACCCCAACTTCGACTTGTTCCAGGATTGAACAGGGGTCCTCGGTTCTGGGATTGTCCGAAGTCAATATCACGACGTCGCTGTAGCGCACGGCCGCTTCTCCCATCTTCGGCCTCTTTCCTCGATCGCGGTCTCCACCGCACCCAAAGACCGTGATGATGCGTCCGGTTTTCACCGCTTGCGCCGCCGTCAGCAATCGGACTAACGCGTCTTCGGTGTGGGCGTAATCCACAGCCACCGTAAACGGCTGGCCCGCGATCACACGTTCGAACCGTCCCGGCACGTTGATGACCTTTGCCACAGCTTCCCGAATTTGCGCCGGTGTGGCGCCTTCGTGAATCGCGACCCCGATGGCGGCAAGTAGGTTGTAGACATTGTGTTCACCCACAAGATGACTCTCAATGAGGAAACTCCCAGCCGGAGTTGCAGCAGTAAAGGTTGTCCCCTGAAGAGACAATCGCACCGCTTCCGCACGCAGATCGGCCTTAGCCTTTACGGCGTAGGTCCACACCGGGGCGGGGCAACACTCGACGATACGATGTCCAGAAGGGTCATCGATATTGACGATCGCCCGTTTCTTCGCCTTGCGCCCGCTTTTCAACCCCGAAAAAAGCCTCAATTTCGCCTGAAAATACTCTTCCATGGTTTTGTGAAAATCGAGATGATCCTGAGTCAGATTCGAAAAGACTGCCACGTCATATTCGCATCCGCTCGTGCGGTCCTGTGCCAAGGCATGAGAAGACACTTCCATCACGGCAGTGGTGCACCCGTTGGCGACCATCTCGACAAGCAGCTGTTGCAGCTCAAGAGAACCTGGTGTCGTGTGCGTGGCCGGCATCGAGCGCTCACCGATTTGATAGGCGACGGTCCCAATCAACCCTACTGGGCGACCCAGGGCTTCCAGCAGAGCCTTGCAGATATATGTTGTAGTGGTTTTCCCGTTCGTTCCAGTCACGCCGATCATCCGAATATGCAACGACGGATCTCCATAAAAGCGGCTCCCCAATAGACCAAGTGCCTTTCTGGAGTCGTCTACACGGACGAATGGCAGAGCCACCTCACTCAGTGGCTGCTGCGACACCAATGCGACCATTCCGCCGTTCATTGCCGCCGGAATAAATTCATGTCCATCGACCCGCTCGCCTTTCACAGCAACAAAGAGACTGTGAGGCGAGACAGCTCGAGAATCATCAGTGATCGCGTTGACGGACACGTCCAAATTCCCACGGCGGTCAAGAATCCTCACCTGCCCTTCTAGCGATTGAAGCAGGGTTGCCAAAGTCATCGACACTCCCCAGTACGATTATGATTACCGCGAGGCCATCGCCAACGTGACAGGTGCATCCGATGGCACGCCCAAGTAGCTTAACACCTGCTCCCCAACACGACTAAACACGGGGGCAGCAACGGAGCCTCCCGAGGTATCGCCCTGCGGTTCATCAATCACCACAAGCATGGCCAGCTGAGGCATGTCCGCCGGGACGTACCCGGCGAAAGACGCAACAACTCGAGTGGCTGAATAGGCACCGGTTCGGGGATCGATCTTTTGGGCTGTGCCGGTTTTCCCAGCCACCCGAAACCCCAGGATAGCCGCCTTCGTCCCGGTACCGTCCGTGATGACACCTTCAAGAATCTTCGTCACACTACGAGCCGTTTCCGGGGAAATAACCCGTCGCTTGATCTGAGGAGGAACCTGCCTGAGGATGTGGCCATCAGCATCTCGAATTTCTGACACCACGTAGGGTTTCATCAACACACCGTCATTCGCGATAGCCGCAACCGCAGATACCATTTGAAGCGGTGTGACACCGATCTCTTGCCCCATGGAAATAGACGCAACCGAACGACGCCCCCAGTCTTTTGGGTTTCTAAATAATCCGGCCCCCTCACCAGGTAGGTCGATCTCCGTTCGCTGTCCGAAACCAAACGCCTGGAGATACCGATAGAGCCGCTGCTCCCCCAGTGCCATACCGGTCTTTGCCGCTCCGATGTTGCTGGACTTCTGAATCACCTGAGCAAAGGAGACCCATCCCAATCGCTCATGATCATGAATCACGGTGTTCGCGACCGTCATTCGACCATGCTCCCCGAATACCATCGAGTTCGGCTTTATCACTCGTTCTTCAATGGCAGCCGCAGCCATCATCGTCTTCATGGTTGACCCTGGCTCATACGCATCCGTCAGTGCCCTGTTTCGCCAGCGATCAGAGCTGAGAGCCGACACGGCATTGGGATCAAATCGTGGGCTAACCGCCATAGCCAACACCGCTCCGGTCTTTGGATCAAGCACAATCATCGTTCCTGACTTTGCCCGCGCACGGCCGACCGCGTTTTCAAGCTCTCTCTCAACGATGTACTGAATCACCTCATCGATCGTAAGCGCGAGGCTGTGGCCGGGCGTCGGACTCCGTTCCGTCATGCCCTTGGGAAAAACCGTCCGCCCTAAGGCATCGCGCTGCAACACCATCATCCGCTTCTCACCATGCAAGTACGACTCATAGCGATGCTCAACACCTTCCAAACCCTCGCCGTCCATTCCTGAAAAACCCAACACATGAGCCAGGAGCGGCCCTTTGGGGTAGAACCGCCGCCCCTCCATCACAACCCCGATTCCATCAAGCGACAAACGATCAAGTCGACGCCCCTGCTCAGGGTCCAACTTTCGAGCCAACCATACGAAACTCCGGTCCTGTCGAAGTCTTCGTTCCAACTCATCGGTCCTCACATGTAGAATCTGTGACAGCTGTCGCGCAGTCTTGAGAGGACTATCTACTGTGTTTGGAACTCCGAATACGGACGGCACCTCCACATTCATGGCCAGAACCTTGCCATGTCGGTCGACAATCGAGCCGCGCGCCCCTTCCAGCGATACCGTCTTTTGATGCTGTCGATCCGCTTTGACCGAGAGTTCAGCTGCTTGCAACACTTGCAACGTGACCAGCCGGAACAGAACGACTCCAAACCCACACAGCAACAGCAGCAGCAGGACATACCGACGACCGCGAGAACGGGAACCGGCCACTAGAACCTCCCGGTGGGAAGATCATTCCTAGCGACTTTCAGCTCAACCAGCGCAATATCTGAGGGACGGACACCACTTGGTCTGGACTGAACCACAATGATCTGTCCTTGTTGAGGCACACTCATGCCGAGTTTCTGGGTCGCCAATTTTGCGATCCGGTCGGAGGCACTCAATGTGGAAAATTTCACGCGGAGCTCATCCCGTTGACGTTCCAGCACCGTCTTGTCACGCTTCAACCGTTCAATTTGATAACCGACCCGAACCACGTCTACGCGCTCCCACACAAACACAAACACGAGACAGAGTCCTAGGAAAACGGTGAAGACCTTCATAAAAGTCCCATCCTCGGTTGACGTTCAGCGACTCGTAATTTAGCGCTTCGTGATCGGGGATTTGCTTCACACTCGGCTCTAGAAGGGAGGATCGGTTTCTTGGTAAGTATTGACAGGGTGGCTTCCGGGCCTTGCGCAAGGGACCGGAACGTATGCTTCACGATGCGGTCTTCGAGGGAATGAAAGGCGATCGCGCAGACCCTCCCCCCCACAGCCAACACTTCGGTTGCATCTCGCAGCGAGGACTCCAAGAAGTCCAATTCCTGATTCACCGCAATGCGAAGCGCCTGAAAGGTTCGCGTGGCACAATGAATCCGTCCGTGGCGATAAGACACCGGCACAGACCGAGCGATGATAGAGGCAAGTACTCCTGTGGTCTCAACCGGATGTCGTTGCCTTTCCTGCACAATGGCCCGAGCAATTCGCCTGGCGTACCGCTCCTCTCCATACTGAAAGATAATGTCCGCAAGCTCATCTTCAGGGCTGCGGTTCACCAGATCGGCGGCAGTCTTCCCAACCTTTTGATCCATACGCATATCCAGCGGACCTTCTCGCTGAAAGCTGAACCCTCGCGAGGGATCATCCAACTGTGGAGATGAAACCCCGAAATCGAAAAGCACACCATCGACCTTCGCGATACCCGCTTCAGCAAGGTGCGACTTCAAGTCACGATAATTTCCTTGTCGCAACACAATGCGGTCTCCAAATCGACTCAACCGCCGCTGACTGAACTCAATAGCCTGAGAATCTTGATCCAGCCCCATAACCCTTGTTCCAACAGGACTAGATGTTAAGAGCATTTCAGCATGCCCACCATATCCCACCGTACAATCCACAATAGTGGTGGATCGCTCAGAAATAAGCCAAGAGCATACCTCTTGACCAAGCACTGAGATGTGCAAATCTTCGTCCACAATACTTCCACCCAGATTCCTCCACTTCTCCCCACTGGACGAAGTATACTCTGGCATTTTTGCTTGTCAACAGTCTTTCAGTAACTTAGCGAGGCCTACATTTAGGTTGAGAAGTTTGAAAAAGCGTCATTTGGCGGTCGGTATTTGATTGAATTATTATTTATTTACAACAAGCTACGAAACTTACCCCCTCTGAAAGGTTCCAACGCTTCCCTCATCTGTCAAACTGGTGAAGTTTGGTTGACTTCAAGGGATTTCAATTAGAGAATGTTGTCATGCTTCTAAACTATTCGCATTCCTCATACATAAGACCGTTTCTGTTCCTCATCCTTTCGTGCCTCTGCCTGGAGCAGGCTTATGCAAAGGACTTCAATCCGGATAATCCTCTCAACCAACCGGCATCGGTCTTTTGGTGCTCGAGCAAGACGCCCGATCAACAGATTGCGACGAAAAAGCGCTCTGGTTGTGAGGCTCTCTACGACCACCAGGCCACAGAAACCTTTAAAGAAACCGCACGCCAAGAGGGGTTTGATCTCCCCGACCGCGATCCAATAAAGATCGTGGAATTGCAGAATGTAGCCTCGCAATTTTCAGATCGCTATCGAACATTCGTCTCATGCTGCTTGACCGACCACAGCGCACCCGGAGAAATCGTCGATTTGATCGATGAAGCCAACCACATACTCAAAGCCGTACAACAAAAGGGTATTTTTAATTCCGCTGGATTCGGTGTCGGGGATGGAAGCGGTGGCTTAGGCGGAGGGGCTGGTCGAGGCCCGAAGCTCGGCACATTTGCTCGTCAATTCACGCTCAGCGAAATTGTCGGAACCGTTGCACGTGCACGTGCAGACCTGTTTCGGCTCAAAGACCGCCTGAATAAATTGAACGAGGCACAGCAGGGCCTGAAAGAAGTTGACTACGAAACCAGCGGTAGGGCCAAAGCGCAGATCCAAGAGGATGAAGAAGCAATCAAGAAAGAGTTTAAAGCCAAACGGCTGCCATCATCAGCGCCGACCGGGATGGAGATTCAAGACACGACGCTGCGCTCACGAATTGGAGGAGATATCGAAGACACGAAGTTGAATTCCAACTTCGGTGCGGACATCGGCGCCTCGGTGTCTCCTTATAGCAATGTGGGCGAATCACTTCGCCCGCGGAGAGGGGAGGATGTTCACGACAGTCAG
>ERZ1292630.4453-Hain-H41-02um-R3-4453-length-11858-cov-8_pt1 | contig 11858 bp, 6 predicted proteins | sample MGYA00564408_ERZ1292630 | MGnify/ENA primary metagenome ERZ1292630 (study PRJEB36523, sample SAMEA6512641) | groundwater metagenome | collected 2019-01-08 | study: AquaDiva: Metagenomics assemblies of 32 groundwater samples | reverse complement strand
ACTTTTAGGAGCCTTTCCCATTCACGGCTCCTCTCTATACCCTTTTTTATTTTTCTCGCTGGTGGGAGCCGATGATGGGGCCGCGGCGCTCGATATAGGGGGTGCCAACCGAGGAGGCGGCGGCGACGGTCCGATGACAGTGAGCTCTTGGTCCCCAGGGTTCTGCTTCTGGTTGCCGCCGCCGCGTGGGGCTGCCTGCGCATCGCCGTCGTCTGTGTCGTCGCCGTCGGTGTCGTCCTGGCCGTCGCCGTAGCTTTCGACTGAGGGGACGCGCCGCGACAACAGGTGCGGCCGAGCGAAGCAGCATCGAAACCACTGTCGCTTGTGCCGCACGCAAGCGGCGACGACGATCGCAAGACCCGCCGCGAAAACGAAGCTCAAGCCGATGATGAGGCCCCGGACGCCCTCCGGCGCATTCGACCATTTTTCAGAGATGGAGAATGTCGGGAAGGTAATGCCGGGGCCAACATTCTTGATGCGAATCGACGCCATTTCCGAAAGCGCTCCGCTGAATTCGTCGTCGGAGTCTGCGTCGTTGACGCCCCGCATCATGAAGCGGATGTGCTCTGGATATCCCAGCGTGTCGTTGAACTGCAGCTGCAACCCCCGCAGGCGGCCCTCCGTCACCGCACGAAACGCAAGCTGGAAGCAGCTGTCAATCGTTCGGGCGGCACCCATCGCGTACCGCTCGTCAGGGGAGAACGTGGATGCATCCGGCGGGGCCTTTCCTAGTCGCTTCGCCGCTTGGGTGGCGGCGTAGCCGCGGTAGAGATCCGCGCCCGTTGCTTCGGCCACAATAGCAACGACCCGTCCACCGAGAACTTTCGATTCGGGATCCAGTGGCTCCGCGGTTGCCGACGTATCCTCGAGCGACACGGAAATGACTAATGGCGGCCCCACCGCTTTTCCCGGGCAAGTGGGACAGTCTTCGACCAGCGTAAAGTGATAATAGAGAGACGGTTCGATGGTCGCGCCGATCGTGACGAGTTGGGCCACGTAGCGCCGCCACTTGGACATCGCCAGTTCGACCGACGTCATCCATGCACTGCGGCGGGGATGCACGGTGGTCACACGGAAGGACGACAAGCGCACCAAGGCACCTTCGAGTGAGCGGGTCGATGACGTCGAAATGATGCCACGACTGGCCTGGCGGCTAAGCAACAGCCACGGAAGGCTGTCCATGCGGTCTTCATGGGACAACGTGCGCTGATTGGCCGTCGAGGGCACCACGGAGAGCGTGTCGTCGCACAGCAAGGGGCCCACGAAGGACCAAGCGCCGCCTGTCCAGGTCCCATTCGACAGTGGTTCGGAAATGGAAAGCCGCGTGGCGTTCAGCACTATTCCGCTGAGTGACTCAATCCCGGGCGCGACAGACTCGGCCGCATCGCACGCGGATGGGGTCGGTCGCCTTCGTTCTGGGTCGAAGGCGTCCAGTCGGCGGTCGTCGATGGCGCGACGCAGGCGGAGCAGCCACCGCTCCATGGTCGCGTTGGCCAGCGGCATCGCGGCAAGGTCAAACATCGCGGATACATTCGTCGTGGTGGGTTTGCCGTCCGCGACAAGCATTCCTTCCTTGTCGTCGGCATCTCCGTGGATCTCGCCGTCCGGGGTGATGCTCGTCACGCGATTGGCGACCACCGTCACAAGATACGATTGCTCCACCATGAAACGTTTCGGCGGCGCGACGGTGGCTTCCGCAACACAAGGCGCCGCGATGCTGGCAGGTGGGGAAAGGAGGGGAACGTCGGCGCTCTTGACCATCTCCACGACGTTGTCCAGAGAAGCCAACGCGTCCAACGCGGCGTCCGTTCGCAGTTCTCGAAGGTAGAGTCGTAGCGGCGGCGACGACGACGATGCCGGTGTGGTGCCGTTCGTGGAGCTCGTCAGCTGGATGCCGGACTCGACGAGCGCAACGGTGACCCGGAACTGATACGAGAGCGCCAGGAAGGCGAAGAAGGCGCTCCTCCAAGCATACAGCAGCGCGTCGCCGGAAAGGTCTCCCCGTTGTGCTCCGCCATTCGACACTGATGAAGGAGGAGCGCACCACCACGAGTCCGCATAGGCATCGGACAGGGACGGGGAAGCGAACGGGCACATCACCGACCGCGGTGGGTTGTTCGTCGTCGCACGCGAGGAGTCACAGGGACGCACAAGAACTCCGTCAGCAAGCGGCGGCCCCACACGCCAGGTCGACACGCCAGCGGCGGTCGTGCCCGACGCCAAGCCGGCCGCCATGCGAATGGCGTTGGTTCCATTTGACTCTGCCGCCACGCACAGCGACCTTCCGGCAGCCGTGTCGCGGCGAAGGAGCACGTCGCTACGGATCTGGGCGGGTGACGCGGCGTAGTACACAACGCCGCCGACATCGTCACAAATTGTCCCGCCGACAGGAGGTGGACTGCCCGCGGCGGCCATCGTTCCTGGCAGCAGCCACATGTGGGCCACGACAGCCAACCACAGGCCCCATGACGCGAGGTGATCGGTGGAGCGCAGCAACGAGCCCGTCATTGATGTGTGATGACCTTTACAATCCCCCCACACACCACTGGATGAAATGTGTGGGTGACATCACCGGAGGGGGGAAGCGACAAACGCGCACTGAATTGCTGTCGGTCAGGGAGTCGGTTCCGACGTCAGAGCATGCGCAACGCACGTGGACTCTTGAAAATGTCTCTACATCACAGCGTGTGGGTTGGGAAGCGGAAGGGTCAGTGAGTCGTCAGCGCGACGACCAAGTCGTCGTAGGAGACGACACCATCGTTGTTCTCGTCGAGCTCGTGGAGAAGCGTCTGAACCTCCTCGGCCGTGATGTGCTGCAACCCCTCGTCGTGCGCAAACCTTTGGTACGCCGCGGCGACGTCTCGAGCCCCCAGCAGGCCGTCCTGATCCGCGTCGAGTGCCTTCCAAAGCGCCCGATACTCCGGTTCCATCGCGCCGCCCTGGGCTGCCGCCGCCGCCGCGTCGGCAGGCGATGACGCCGTCGACGCCGCCGTGCCTTGGGAGGGATTGCCTTTCCGAAGGGCGGAGGGTGTCGAGGCGAGTGGCTGCGGCAGCCAGAGCACGGCGAGCATCAAGGGGAAGGATAGTGAGAGGTTGGCCACACTGCCGGTGGTTTCGTACGCCTGCGCCAGGCGCAGTATCATGTCGCGAACGTCATTTTCAGACGCCACCATACCGAGATCGGCCAGCAGCCGCTGTGTCGCGGCCAAGGACAGAGTGGGCGGCTGGCCAGGCTCCAGCCGAGGAGCGCCGTCAGTCGCTGCGTAGCGAAGAAACATCTCCCAAGACGCCGCGATGAGGTTCGGAGGCAGCCACTGGGCGTGACAAGGAAGGGCGGGCATCGCAGCCGACGATCCAAAGTTCGTCGCGGCCGCGGCTACTCTCCCCGCGGTGCGACCGCCGGTGGTAGCGGCACCCCGAGTGCCGCCGCTAGCGTGCGACTTTTTCGGGGGCATGCACGGCGTCAAAACAAAAATGTGTACTGTGACGACCCACACGTTATATCGAACGTCTCTCTCTGCCGCAGAAAGCCACAAAATAGAGGAATCGCCAATGCCGGGGAAGTCGGGATCGAGTCAGCGGGCTAGCAGCCCGCAGTCGGCAGGAGGAACTAGTCGTCCAGCGGGCACTAACGCAGGGGAGGCGAGACGTGGGGAGGTGAGTGATGGGGTTGAGAAAGACCGGGATTCGAAGACGCATCTCCACTCCCTCCCCGATTTTGACTGATACCGGTTTTTCCGGTTGTTACATGGCGTGGGGCTTGGTGTGATGGTCGCGGCCACGGCGCAAGTGGTTTTTTTGCGGTCTCAGGATGAAGAGGTTGCTGCCGTGGACTCTTTCGAGAGAGGAATCGCAACGGTTTTCCTTTTCTTCGTCCCCGCGGCGTCTGCTCGTGCGGCGGGGGAGGAGGTCTCCACTCCTGACCCTGGTGGCGGCGGCGCCGTGTTCGCTGCTGCGGCGGGCTTCCGGACGTTGCGGAAAGACTTGTTGCCTCCCGCTTTGAGCGAGGCTTGCAGGGCGAGCGCCGTGTAGGTGAACACAGGCACGGAGAATGCCCCCACGCCCGCATAGCTCGATGGGGGAGGGGACGCCCGCCTCCAGTACACACCGGGGATGCGATCCACCAGGAGTGCAAGGGGCACCTTCGCCGCACGGTGCACCGTGACCCCAAGGCACGAGTTGACAAACGCCCGGATGGCTTCTCCGTCCGCCCCTGGGTCGCTCTGGGCCAACGCCTGCAGCAACGCCCCGACCTGCACATCCTGGTTGCCAGCCGACGACACCGATAAGTTGGGCGATGATGATGGCAAGGAGGTGGAGGAGTTCGCTTGCGTGAGGCTGGCGCCGTTGTTCGCCAAGCCACTGACGACGACGTCGACGAACGTGGCGTGCGCTCGGAACATGGACTGCGCGAAAACACCCGTCGCAGTATACACAAAGGCAGAGTGTGGCGCGAACAACGAGGCGTATGGTACCCTGAGATTGGGGTCGCCTTCGTGCAGCAAGTCATCGTCGGCGGCGTCAATATGCCACAACGGATCCACCGGGCCGCTCACCTCCTCGGCGTACGTCACCGAGTGTCGACGGAACACAAAGAGGAGCGCCTGTCGCTCCGAAAAGGTCAACTGCGGGCAATGCGTTTTGAGCGACTGTGCGAATTGGCCTTCCGTAACGACCTCCGAGGTGCTCACGTCGCACTCTTCAAACATGTTGCGCAACTGTCGGAGCCACCGCCGCCAGTGCACAAAGGTGTCGCGCGGCGCGCGGTGGCAGAGCTGTGCCACGAAGATCTGCGCGAAGGGCAGTTCCTGTTGCATCAGCTGAGCGTGGTACACGATGGAGTAGGCCCGAGATAGGCGGGCATCGGCATCCGCGGTGCTGGTGCTGAACTTCGGGCGACCGTGAAGCGGCTCGTCGTCCGGCATCGGAGCGGCGAGGCCTTCGGACGCCACCGGCGGCGCCGTGGTGGCCGCTGTTGTTGTGTGAGTGAGCGCTGGCCACGACGCGAAGCACTCGTCGCACGAGGCCGACTCCAGCCACGCCTCGAAGGCGTCCGCGAAGGGCACTTGATGCAGCTGCGTAGGAAACGCGGGCGCCGAGCTGCCAGATGTTGCCGCGCCCCCGCCCGTCCACTTGTCGAGCGCTCGAAACGGCTCTTTCTGCTGTATCCACACTCCGGCGAAGTGCCACACGTGCTGGACGATGGCGGCGATGTGCGTGGCCGTGAGCGGCTGCAACACGACGTGGTTGTTGCCGGCGTAGGTGACGAGAAATCGCGGCGGGAGCAACACCGGAGCAGCAGCAAGCATGGCTCCGCGGTTGTCGGCGTGCGGCCGGGTCGCGCCATCGGCGTTCTCGGATTCGTACTCGGGAGATACGACCGGAATGAACACGTGCTCCGCGTTCGCCGCTGCGTTTGGGATGCGCGCCGCTCGGGCCGCCGCACCCTTTTCACCTTTGCCGTCGTGTACGGCCGCCGTAGGCGAGGGCCCCGGGGCCAACGTGACCAATACGTTCGCGGCCGACGCCGGGGCCAGCTGACGTCGAGGCACTTGCAGCATGTCCAGCGGGAGGGTCGACGACAACACGTGGAGGAACTGGCGAAAGGCGTCGTTGTCGCGCCCCAATGCGGCCCCCACGGCAACGTCGGCACGGAGGGATTGAATAGTCGACACCAAGAACTGGACGCGCTCGCCAGTCGTGGAGACACCGGCGGGGAAGAAACCCCCGTCCGGCTGGGCACTCACCGGCTGCGTGGGAGGCCGCGTGCTCAAGGCAGGTGCCTCGGCACTGGCGCCGGTCAGGCTGCGCCGTCGTTCGCCTGCAGTCGACCCCCCTGCCCCAGTGAGGCTCCGTCGTCGCCCTCCGGCGTCACCCTGCGGGCCTTGGGAGGAGGTGCCGGTGATGCTCCTGCGTCGTTCGCCCGGCCCAGCGGTGCTTTTCCGGCGAGTGACATGCGGCTCGGACGCAAGCAGCTTCTTGCCGAGGTCGTTCCAGTCGGGACGCGGGGTGCGCAGACGCGGACTTGAGGCGCCGTCCGCCGCGCGAGACGGAGGGACGCTTTCGGTGCCGGCACTTGTGCCTGCCCGCGGCGTGATGGCTCCTTCGATGGCGCCTCGTCGGTTCGGAGAGCTTGGGGTGCTGCAGCCGTCCACGTCACCTGGGACGATCGCAAGCGGCGCCGGGGGCACCCAAGCAGCCCCACCGGTGGCGTCGTCCATCGGCAGCGAGGGGGGGATGGCGCGCGATGCGCTGTTGTTCTTCGCGCTGTTCGCGGCGGCCATGGCCACCATCCGCGTGAGGTTCTTGACGGTGACTTTCAACATCTTCAGCTCCTCGTTGCGCGTCATGAGCAAGTTTTCCAGCGCGACGATTTGGCTTTCCGCGCCGCGCAGCTTTCGCTCGCCGACCGCGAGCTGCTCTGAAGCAGTTTCAAGTGCAATCATTTTGTCACGCAGTGTCGCTTGTGACAGATTTCGCTGAGAATTGGCGTTTGCGGCCTGCCGCTCCAAGTGATCGATGGTTTGGCGCTGCCGCTCTTCTTTCATCGTGCTCACGACATGCTGCTTGGACAAGGCGTCGGCGCGTTCCAACGCCTCTTCGGTGGAATCTTTGAGCCGGGCGATCTGCCGCTGCAAGTCGTCGTTGAGGGCTCGGAGCATCCGTCGACCTTCCTCCGACTCATCGAGCGCCGCTTGCAGCTGCCGACTTTGCACCGTCTCGTCGTAGCGGCTGCGGTCGGCCGCCTCCAACGCTAACTGCAGCTCTTCGGATCGCCGCATCCACAGAACGCCGGTCTGATACAATTCGTCCCCAGCCGCGCGATGGGCGTCGATGCAGCCCGCGACGTCCTTGGTGGCCTGGATGAGCGCTTCGAAGACGTGTCCGTAGGTGCGGAAGCCCTTCTTAAAAGTGCCGAGGGATTCGCGTAACATCTCAAGGCGGAACTGCGCTCGTTGGGCGGCGGCCGCGCATGACGCGGAGGGGGGAACGACGCCGTCCATTGCACCCGTAATACATTCGGGGGCGTTCTGAGGGTCGCTCGGACATGGCGGCTCCCGCCAGTGAGCAAGCACGTTCTCGTGTGTCGAGATGGATCTTTCGAGGGCCACCAGCAGATCGGGCTTTGTGCCCGCGGCAGACGTAGATGGCCAATGGCACACGTCGGACCGCGTCGCGGCATCCGGAGAGCGGCTGCTCAGTGACGCCCCCCACTCCACAATGGGCGGAGGGGAAGCACCTGAGTGCGTCGTGTCGCGTGGGCCCGGTGCCGCAACGCGCGGCGGCCGCGCCGTGAGGGCGGGCAGCCCACCGCCATCCGGTGAGGTGGAGGCGACGATCATGGCCGCGTGCTGCGCGGGCAGCGGCAATAGCGCGGCGACGGGCGCCTTTCTTCGGCGTGTTTTGCCGCCGAGGGCCGGGAGGACCGCGAGCGCCCCCGCCGCCCTGATCGACTCCAGTCGCTCGCCTGCATCCTGTGGTTCGTGAGTCAAATCGCCACCCGTGCAGGCTGCGGCGGCCTCATCCCCACAGCTCATTGATAAGGCCACCTCCGTCGTCGCCTTTGACGAAAGGGCAGCAGAGGCGCTGAGAGAAAGAGAGGGAGAGAGCCTCTGACACTGCACCCAGAACACGCGAGGTCAATAATCACAGCAATTTGAAACACATGCGTAGGAACAAAACGGTGTGTTGCAGTAGCACCGACGGCCCACGCACTCGTGCCGTCCCCACAGCCCTAAAGTGGCGCGTGGGAAACGTGTGACGGTGTCACGGCGGCGGCATGTACCGCGGCCATCGCCGACCCACCGGCGGGGGCGGCATCTATCGGTTTGCTAAAGTTCTGCATGCCGAGAGAACCCAGCCTTGGACGAACACTAATGTCGCGCAGGTCCTGGGCCGACAGAAGCGCGCCCTTTCCCTTATCCTCGTCGACGTACATGAACAAGTCCAAGGGCCCGTCCACGAGGCCGCGGCTGTGATCGTTCAGTGCCTGCATCATCGTTCTAGTGATCTCTTCGGCGCGCATGCACTCGCGGCATTCGGTGACGCCGGGTTGAAAAATACTCCGGCACTTAGCGCAAAACAGCGACGGCGACAAGGAGGGCACATTCGGAACGGTGTAGTTGCTCGGAAAGATGCCGCGGTGCAAACGCACAACGGTCGTGGGCGGGGCCGCCGATGACGCCGATGTGGTGGTGTTCGCCGACTCCTTCTTGTGTGCGGCGGCAAGCTCCGCGCGGAGGGCCAGCCGCGCCTCATACTCTCTTTCCTCGAGAGAGAGTGAGTCGAGCCCCTCCCCATCCTTCGGGTGGTTCGGGGGGAGGACTGGGTGTGATGAACTCATTCTGTCGCTGGGGGGCGACAACGCCGCCCCAACTCCCGTCACGTCCGTGGTCCCTCCACCGCCGCGGCGACTCTGGATGTTGGACCCCTCCCACCAGCCGTCGTTCCAACGCCGGTGCACGATCAACACATCGCCGGGCTTCATGGAGACCTCATGTCGGCTGCGGGCCTGAAACTCATATGCTGCGCGGACGAGCTGGCACGTCACGTAGTTCGAAGGAAAGAGCAACTCTCGTTCCTCCGGTACGTCCACGGCAGCGACATCTTTCATTGAATTGGCAAGGGACAAAGCGGCGTCTTTTCGCCGCTGGGCGCGAGATTCGTTGACGCCGAACCACCAACCCGTTCTACCCTCCCGGGTGACGGTGATAACGTCGTACTTCTGCAGAGGCATGCACGTCGAGTCCCTGGCGGGCAAGTCGAACAGCGCGACCGCCTTGTTGAGGAATGTTTGCTTTCTGTTGGGGTTCAAATTGGACGTCACGAAACAATTTGGAAATATGCCCTGCCTTCCTTCGCGTCCTAGAGGCGCCGCTTGACTGCTGCTAGAGACACCCAGGGGTGGCGGCGTCAAGGGCGTCCCACCAGCGGCGGCTTTCACAATTTTTCCCTCCCACCAGCCGCTGTCGTTTCCCTTCGCCATCACTGCGATCACATCGCCTTTGCTGAATGAGAGCTCCTCCGGCGCGCCGGCCGCCCAGTCGCAGAGCGCGACGCACGTCTCCGCCATCAATAACCAAGCTGGTTAATCCACCCCGCCGGGAAAACAGCAAGAAGAAAAAAACTGTCAAACACGAGGGGAAAAAAAAGCGGAAGGGGCGCAACAACGGGCCGGGTGTGTTCACGACGAAGGGGATGCACAGACAAAAAAAGAACGAATGCGACCCGACAGCGCATCCATCTCCCATGACTTCCCTTCAGCGGATCGCACAAACAACGAAAAAAGAAAGAAGAATTTCTCGGGAGAAGAAAAAAGTGCAGTTACAGCTTCGCCAGGATGCGCTGTTTCGTTGCCCCTATCGTTCGGCGATAATCGTCGACCCACTCCACCGGCACATTCGGCAAGCTCATATCGAGCAAGATGCTGCCGATTGACTTTCCCTGCTTGTCCGCCTTCAGAGAGTCGATGCCTCCTCCGCCCAAGACGTGCGACAGGACGAAGTTCAATGCGGGCAGCTGTGGCAGCTCGTACCGTTGAACACGTTTTCCGGCCGAGTTACCTCCCGCCGCGGCGACGCGTTGCTGCAGCTTTTTAGTGTGTTCAAAGGGCGAATCGATGCCATCTGGCACGTCGAACCAGTATGGCCGCAGGTACTCGTGCACGGATTCGCTCGTGAGATGCGCCTTCAGGAATTCGAAGTACTGGGGTCGGCGGGCGACCACTCCGACGTTGGCCGCGTCTCCTTTATCACCGCTGCGGCAGCACGCCAACGTCATCAGCGCCGCCGTGGTCGTCGCGCCGGACAACGCCGCTGCGGGACTTGCGAAGGCGGCTGGCGGCGTGCCTTTTGAACGCGGCGGCTGCTGCGGAGCGGCTGGCTGCGGCTGCCACTCGCGGGGCACTTGGGCCGCCACCTGCTGGGGGCCGATGGCCACGAGGGCGGGGACGGTGTCCGCGAGAATCAAGTGCGATCGAAGCGCGATCGCGGCACTGGGCGTCGCTCTTCCTGAGCTCAGCGCGAAGAGACCCGGGCACATGCCTGTGGATGCGCTCGCGATATTCGCGCCAACGAGAAGGACCGCACGAGGGTTGGGATGCCGGACCGAAATTCGGCAAACGACCTCCCTCACTAACGGGTCGGGCGCGAGCCGGTAGAAACTCCCACCGCCGATGTATTCAACACGCACCTCGCGATACCGTTCTTCAGGATCGCCCGACATGCGCTGCAGCACCTTTGTTGCGCGGTTGACCAGCGTCGTGGCAATCGCCTTCGCCTTAAGCGCGGCGGCAGGACCTACCAGCGCGAAGGCGAAGGACGCGGTGTAACCGCTGGCGAAGGTCGATGTCACCTTGTAGCGCCCCGACGGTGGTCGGCCCTTCGCCCCTGTCACTCTGACCGCGATCGGAGCCCCCGCCCCGCCGCGTTCCTTATTCGCTGGCGCCGACGCCGCGTAGATTTCCTGCATTTGGATGCGCGAGAAATCGCAAATGACGTCCGCGACGTGGTACTGCGTAGGGTCGCCGATTTCGTACACCAGCTGCTCTGCGACACTCAGCCGAGACACGATGCCGGCGGTACCCGTCGGCTTGGAGATGGTGGTGGCACCGTCCGCGGCGACCGTCGCGATCGGGAACCCCATATTTTCAAAAAGCTGACCGGAACTCGCGGATCCACGGCGGCGCGCGGCCACAGGCCCTCCTCCGCCTGCACCAGCATCTTGCCCGGCCGCCGCTTTCAGCCCGAGCTCCCAGTCCGTAAAATTGCCACCCGTGCACTGAGCCCCGCACTCGATGAGGTGGCCCGCCATCGTGCCGGCTGCCAAAAGATCGTAATCGGTCATCCGCCAGCGATGCTCGTAAATGAGGGGCCCTAGAATCAGCGCGCTGTCCACCACGCGGCCCGTGACGACCACCGTCGCGCCCCCAGCCAACGCGGCGGCGATCGGCCCCGCCCCAAGATATGCATTCGACGTCAGGTGTTTCGACGAGGAAAAGGGGTTGGTGGCCCCAGGGCCGTCGTCCGGCGAGACGTCGAAGTCGGCGGGGACGCCGTCCACAGCGAACGACTCAAACCGCTTTTCTGCGAAGAGCGCGGCTGCTTTCGACTTTAAGTTGTCGCCCGTGACCGCCGCAACGACGACGCGTTTCGCCAGCAACGGGTCAAAGCGGGTCGACTCCTTTTCGATGGCGGCCTTGAGGCCCAGGGGGTTCAGCCCACCCGCGTTCACGACCACTTTGATGCCTTTCGCAGTGATTGCCGCTCCGAATGTTCGCCAGATCGTGGTTGCGAATTCGTCGATGTAAGTGCCTTCAGCACTTGCATCTGCCTGTGGCGACGCATTCGCTGGCTGCTTCGATCCCGAGGCCGATTTTTTGGCGAGAATGCACATGGTCACCTCGGCGAGGTAGTCTGCCACGAGGTAGTCCAACGACTCGCCCTCCGGCGACGAAAGGAATTGGCCGACGCTTAGCGTCGTCGAGTCGCCCCAGAATCCACCGAAGCAGCCGATGCGCACGCCGGCCAGCGTATCCTTCATTGCGGGGACAGAGAGGAGAGGATAGAGGAGGCAGCGCACGAGAGAAGCCCTCTTGCCAAGCTAACAGTCCCCCCGCGCTAACATGCACCACAACTCCACAACGCGATGCTTCGTCCAGATATTTTTTAGACGCCCAGACGTATGTCGGGAAGTGGGACGAAACACCTGAGCCAAGACCTCGCGCCGCGCCGACCGAACACAGGGGGAACACAGTCGCCCCTCCTACGATGACCTACGTACACGTGATGATCCGATGATGTGACCGAGAAGAAAGGAAGAATCGAAGAGGAGGATGGAAGCGACATGGTGGAGGAGAA
>ERZ1292630.4451-Hain-H41-02um-R3-4451-length-11862-cov-6_pt1 | contig 11862 bp, 7 predicted proteins | sample MGYA00564408_ERZ1292630 | MGnify/ENA primary metagenome ERZ1292630 (study PRJEB36523, sample SAMEA6512641) | groundwater metagenome | collected 2019-01-08 | study: AquaDiva: Metagenomics assemblies of 32 groundwater samples | reverse complement strand
AAAGCGTTGCTGGCCAACACCGTGGCTCAAGTGGATAGGGCCGCCGCAGAGGACGTGGCTGGCGGGTCACCGAAAGCGGTCTACGGCCAAGGAGACGAGGCGGAGCTGACCGAACTGCCCACCGGAACCTGATGCCTGTATTGAATGTTTCTACTTTCGAAACGACCGCCGTTCGCCGGGAGAGGGATTCATGTGCTATGTTGCAGTCTCCCCCAACCGCAGAGAAGGGAGGGTTTTCAAAAAAATATTTTCGCGCACAAAGTCATGCGTCGTGTGGCAGGCGGTTGTGCGGCGGTCGTGGCCAAAGCTGTCACTCCGTTTCGCACGTTGTCAGGGTCGTCTGTCATCTCCGGTCGGCCAGGTTCCCTTCTCCTCGGACGCATCGTCCCGTTTAAGTTAGCCGACATCGGCGAAGGCATTCTCAAAGTAGAGGTGAAGGAATGGTCCGTCAAGCCTGGCGACACGGTTCAGGAGTTTGACAAGTTGTGTGAGGTGCAAAGCGACAAGGCGACGGTCGAAATCACAAGTCGATTCGCAGGCGTGGTGAAGAAACTGTACATCGACACGGGAGGCGAAGCACGGGTTGGCCAGCCCCTCGTGGACATCGAAGTCGCCGACGGGTCCACCCCCGAGCGAGTGGCCGACACTAAGGCCCCTGAAAACACCGCGTCGACAGCGTCGCCTTTGCCGGTGTCGACACCCAACGTGAGCATCGGGGGCGACTCCGCCGTTCTGGCGACTCCCGCCGTGCGTCACATCGCCAGGACTCAGGGCGTCGATCTCAGGCAGGTCGCGCCCACTGGCCGGGGCGGCCGAGTGATGAAGGAGGACCTGCTGCGCTTCATGGAAGGCGGCCCGTCATCGCCTGTGAGTTCGACGCCAAGCACTCAATCACCCCCCGCGGCGGCGTCTCGGACGCCCGCGGCCGCAGCTGCCGACGTGGACGTGCCGCTGAAGGGCCTCAAGAAGGCTATGGTCGTTTCGATGACGAAGGCAAATGCGATTCCAACCTTCGGCGCCTGCGATGAGATCGAGATTTCTTTGCTGTTGGACGTTCGCGACCGACTGAGGCCCGTCCTCGCGAAGCGCAGCCCTAGCCTCAAGCTTTCCTTCATGCCTTTCTTCCTGAAGGCCGCGTCGCAAGCGCTGAAACAGTACCCGTCCATTAACGCCTACACCAACGACGACTGCTCTGTGATGACCATCAAGGGATCGCACAACATCGGGTTCGCGCTGGACACGCCCAACGGGCTCATCGTCCCCAACGTCAAGAACGTTCAGCAAAAATCCATCTTCGAGCTCGCTGCGGAACTGGATGACATGATCAAGCGCGGCGTGGCCGGTAAACTGTCCTTGGACGACCTGCAAGGGGGCACGTTCACACTCAGCAACATCGGCAGCATCGGCGCCACCTACGCGAGCCCTGTGATCTTTCCACCTCAGGTCGCCATTGGTGCCATCGGCCGGTCCATGAAGTTACCTCGGTTCGACGACAAGGGCGCCGTGTACGCCGCCAACATCGTCAATGTCTCTTGGAGTGCGGATCACCGCGTGGTCGATGGAGCGACGATGGTCCGCTTCGGCAACATGTTCCGAGAACTACTGGAAAGCCCTGACGAAATGCTTCTGGACTTGAAGTGAACCGTGCGACGCAAACAATCCAGTAACCGATATGTCAAGGCCTGTGATGAAGAAGAGGCGTTGAGCTCGGTTGTCCCTCCTGCCTGATCTGAGGATCCCTTCCCTCATCGGTTTAGAATTGCCATCTGGCCCCCCTCCAGCGCCAAAGTACACGGTTCCCCATCGTTTCCGCCTCACCGGCGCCTCGTGACGACCTTTACAATGGCGACGGCGAATGGTTCGTCCGCCACCACCGGCCTCTATAAGTCAGAACTGCGCGTTCTCACGCACCTCCTGGAGCGCGGCCTGGGAGACTTCGACGAAAAGCTGATGATCCTGTGCGAGGCGTACGTCGCGAAGCACAGCCAGCTGCGGGACGGGCTCGCCGCGTTGCGCAGAAAGCGCGCCGCAGAGCAAAACACGCAAGACCCCATTTTGGTTAAAATCCGCGGTGTGTTCGATCGCCCTTGGGACACGACGTTGGGGACGGCCGTGTTTTTTCTCACGACTGCGTTCATTCTCCTGTCCATCCTCGCCATGACGATCAGCACGGTGCCGAGGTTCAATCCGGACCTCACGCCTAGTCTCGCGCCGACGTGGCTGGCGATCGAGGCGCTGGTGACGGTCTACTTCACCGCGGAGTTCATCTTGCGACTCGTGTCGTCGGAGGACAAAATCAATTTCTTCAAGCGCATCACGACGCTGGCAGATGCCTTGGCGACCGTCCCCTTCTACGTGGGGCTGCTCTCCGGGCAGGACGTGTCCGTGTTGCGCGTGCTCCGCTTGTTCCGTGTCTTCGCCTTTTTCCGGCGGTTTCCGTCAGTGGACGCACTGTTTCAGGCGGTGTGGGACTCTTTGAGAGTACTGGGTGCTCCTCTGATCTTCCTTGCGACATGCTTGATCGTGTTCTCAACGGTGTTGTTCTACGCCGAGCGCGGTACATACGATCCGGTCACGCAACGGTTCCTCCTTCGCGATTGCGATTGCGAAGCTTCCGCGGCGTTTTACTTTGGAGAGCGAGACTGTCCGCGACGCGAGAGCAAGTTCTTCTCCGTCCCGCACACGCTGTGGTGGGCGGTGGTCACCATGACAACGGTCGGCTACGGTGATTTGGTCCCGACATGCCCCTACGGCAAGGTCGTGGCGGGCTTCAGCATGGTGGCCGGCGTCATTTTCATGTCGATGCCTATCGCCGTTGTCGGAAACTACTACACGCGGAGCGTGAATCGGTCGGACGAAATCCAACGTCAGATCGCCCTGAAGGCAGCCGAGGAACGCGCCGAAGCGGAGTTAGCCGCCCAAGGCGGCGGTAAAGGTGAAGGGGACACCTTGTCGATGGTGGAAGCGAGTTCGGGAAGCACGGAGGCCCCCTCTCAAAGGTTGCTCCGCTTCCTCGCGGAACGCCTCCCTGTCGGGACACTGTCGCTGCGGGGCGACGCGTCACCGTACGCGAGCATGCTTCTGGACTTATACCTGGGCACCATGCACCGCAGGCCCGATGCCGTGACGCCCGTGGTGTCGTTCGAACTGATCCAGGCCGTGGGCGGGGCGCTGTCGTCCCACGCGGGGGGCACCCAGCTGTTGAGCGGCTCGAGGCGGATCTCGCTCAACCGCAGCATGCCCCTCGTCATTGGGTGCAGCAGCCCTGGCGTGGCGGACCCTGATATCGTCCTCCCGGCGTATGATGCCAACGGGGTGCCGTACCGGATTTCGCAGCGACACGCCGTGTTGGTGCTGCCGCCGTTATTCGCGGACGGGTCCGTGCCCGTCATGATCCGACCGCTGCGCGGGGCGGTCATCCACGTGGACGGGCGCCGCGTTCCCGAGGGCGGGCAGCCGTTGGCGCCCGGCTGCAACATCGACTTTCACCCGACGGATCCCGCGCGACCCCTGACGTACCGTCTTGGGGTAACCCATCCGTTCGCTCTCGACATTTGATACATGCACACATTTTCTGGCCTATAGTCTCCTTCTCTCCTCGTCACGCATGATTTAGATCGCGACGGATGCAATCAGCGCCCAACGACGCACCCTCGTCCTTTCCAACAGCAATGTTCATTTATACTGTATGTGGTCACCCTGTGTTGTGTTGACTTTGCAAGAGAATTTTTCCCCCCCTCCGCTACCTCGCCAGCGTGTTAGGATGGACGACCCCAGCACGCGCCTGCGCCCCCTCAATGAGGAGGTGCAGGAGGGCGGTGCCGACGCCGCCGCCGCGGAACAGGCCGCCTCTGCCGAGGGCCTCGTGCCCCTCTGCGTCATTCATCCTGATGGCCCGGCGCTCAAGCCCGACGTCTACGGCTACGATTTGGCGCTGATCACCGACAAGCCCTGGCAGAAGCCTGGAGCGAACATCAACGACTACTTTAACTATGGTTTCAACGAGGACTCGTGGCGGGCGTACTGCGCGCTGCAGCCCCATGGCGCTGCCTCACTGAAGGCCCAGACAGAGGAGTTTCTCATGTCGATGCGCGGCGGTGGCCAGCATTCCGGCATGATGATGGGGCAGGCGCCGTACGGAGGCGCCGCCTTTGCCATGCCGAGCCATCACCACCCTGCCTCGTACGGCCGGGGCGGGGGCGGCATGGGACCGCCGCCCGGCAGCATGATGATGGGCCCGCCGTCGCACGGCTACCCGCCGCAAGGGGGCCCCATGATGGTGCCGCCAGGCGGGGAAGGGGGCCCGATGATGCACGGCCGGCCATTCGTTCCCCGCGGCGGCGGCGGCGGCGGCTTCGGCCCGATGGGAGGAGGTATGAATTACAAAACACGGATTTGTTTCGCCCATCGCGACGGCTACTGCAGCCGCGGCGACCAATGCAACTACGCGCACGGCGAAGAGGAACTGCGCATCTTCCGCGGTGCCGGCGGCATGGGGGGAGAGGGTGCCGGCGGCCCCCCGGGCGGTGTGGGAATGGGGGGATACGGCGTGGTCCAGCCGCAACCTTCATTCTCTGGGGGCGGCCCACCGCCTCCCGTTGGCGGATGGAACCAGCGACCCGACGGCCTGCCCACGGGAGGCGATAGGGGAGCGGGCCCGCTGATGACCGCCGAGGGCGGCATTCTAGCGCCACCGCCGCCTCAGAGCAGCTTTAGCGGCTTCCGAGCGTTGCCACCCGCCAGCGGTGGCGACGAGTCAGGCATTCTACAACACACCTACTGATGGACGGGAGAGAGATAGAGATCGGCGCCTAAGCGGCCGCGGTTTGGTGGCAGCAACGAGGTCGGTGAGGCCCCCCTATTGCGGCCACCAATGCGCAGCCACCCACAAGTTGCATGCTGTGGTAATGCTTTGATTGATTCCGCGCAAGGAAGTTGTAGTCGAATCCCCTTTTTTCTTTGTTTTTTGGTCCCCGCGGTTCTCCGGTTCATCCGTCCACGCACGACTGTCATAAAGATATGCACGCGATTAAGCACCGTCGGCATTACACCACCTTCAATTCGGAGACCCACGTGCCCGACCTCACCGAAAGGCCCTTCAAGGTCGACCCGTCTCGAGCGTTCAACCACATGCAGAACGCGGAAACGGACAGCAAAACGCCGCGAACCTGTGTGCCGACGAAAGCCGCGAACAACATGCAGAATGCCGAGTCGACGCCTTGGGAGGTGAAAGTGCCCGGATGGAGCTCGCGCATCAACAGCGGTAACATCAAGGACATCCTCGCGCAGCAGCCCTCGCCGTGCGGTACACCCAGTCGTCCACGCCGACTCATCAAGGGCGTTGAACAAAAGGATCCATCCATCAGCGCTCGGCCGGTCCGTAGCGTCGCCGGGGGCACCACGACGTTGCAGGCGGACTTGAAGTGAAGAGCGGTCCGTCTCATTCGCAACCACAACAGCCCCTCCCCCATCGACTCTGCTTGAGGGGTCCCCGTTTATGACGGGCTACGAAGTCCTAAAAGGCGATCGAAGGGTGTATTTCTACTGGCGCTGCGTGATACGCGGCGGTGGGAGAGAGCGAGAGAGAGAGAGAGAGAGATAGTGAACCGTGGGGCTGCATCGCTTGCTTTCAAGACCTCTTTTTATCACGCAGCAGCAGCCATTTTTTCAGCGACGAACGGAATTACTCCCTCCCGCGCAAATGACGTCGTCACTGGGTCGCAGCCTCATTCACTCCAAGCAGAAGAATGTGGCGGCAGGAAAGGCCCGTCGTGACGAAAAAATGCTCCAAATGCAGATTCTCGCCGACGAGCAAATGCGGTACGAAGAGAACAGCCGCGAGAAAAAGAAGCTGAAGAGCATCTGGGACACCTCCAACCTCGATGAGTTCCTCATGGTCGCCGATAACCGCACCGAGGGATACACCGCGGCGCGAGACGTTCGCGTCGTGGTAGGAGGCGCAGCCCACGTCGTCAAGCAGAACAAGGTGGTGCCGTTGCCGGGAGACACCTCCCGGGACTGGCACGGCATGAGCAGCATGCTCGAGATCCCCCACCGACCGGAGTGGTCCTTCAAAATGCGAGCCGAAGAGCTGCAGCTCAAAGAGAAGTCCATGTTCGTTGAATGGCGGCGCAAATTGGCAAAGTTGGAGGAAACGACCAACGTCACGCTGACCCCCTACGAGAAGAACCTGGAGGTGTGGCGCCAGCTCTGGCGAGTGGTTGAGCGCAGCGACGTCGTCGTGCAAATTGTGGACGCGCGAAATCCGTTGGCGTTTCGATGCTGCGACCTGGAGCGCGTGGTGGCGTCGCAGCGCGTCTCTCGTCCTCCCTCTGCCGCGGCGGCAGCAGCCGCTGAGCCACCGGCCGCCGCTGCCGCCACGCCCGCTCCGGCTAAGCAGCTCATCATGCTGCTGAACAAGGCTGACTTGCTCCACGAGGACCAGAGGAGAGCGTGGGCGGAGTATTTGACGCAGCTCGGCGTGAAGTTCTACTTTTTTTGCGCCGCTCCGAAGGTCGAGGAACCCACCACCGAGTCATCATCCGATGATGAGGAAGGCGGCGCGACGGCGGCTCTGGAGGCCTCGCCCGCGCCGCCGCTCCTCGCCACGAAGCCGGTCCACCACAAACGCCGCGCAGGGGAAAACCGCCTCCGGGGAGCACCCCAAGTGGTGGAGCACCCGCATCTGATGCAGACGACCAAGGAGGCGGCTCAGCAAAAGCTGAGGGACCGCAAAGCGCCAAAGGTGGCAGAGCCCACCGCCGCCGAAATCGCCCGCGACCGCCGGCGGCTCGCCCTCGCGGCGGGTGCGCTCGCACCAAGGCAACCATTCGACGTGATTGACGCCCAGGGGCTGCTGGACGAGCTCGCCGCCATGCGCGCATCTCTTGGCGTCGCGGAGACCGACGCGGTGATGGTCGGCATGGTGGGGTATCCCAACGTCGGCAAGTCTTCCACGATCAACGCGCTGTTGAACTTCAAACAGGTCGTCGTGAGTGCGACGCCAGGCAAAACGAAGCACTTCCAGACCCTCACGATTCCCGACGAGCGCCGCGTGATGTTGTGCGACTGCCCCGGGCTGGTGTTCCCGTCCTTTGCCGCCACGCGCGAGTCGATGGTCGTCGATGGCATCCTGCCGGTCGACACCGTGAAGGACTACACGACGCCGATCGGCCTCATTTGCCGCCGAGTGCCAGGCACCGTGATGGAGCTGCGGTACCGCGTGCAACTGGACCCGTCCCTGGACGTCGACGAATCCTGCTCCGTGGCTGACCTGCTCCTCAACGCCATCGCCCGCCGCCGTGGCTACATGACGGACCACAACAAGCCCAACCGCTCGAAGGTGGCGAAGGAGATGCTGAAAGACTACGTGGACGGCCGTCTGATCTACGTGCATCCTCCGCCGGGGCTCGTGCTGACGGATCCTTCGGCACCGACAACCGCTCCGTCGCAGCCGAGGGCGCATGGTGACGACGACGATGGGGGCGACGGCGACGACGACGATGGCGGCGATGAGGAGGACGACTGGGAAGACGTCGACTCGGCGGAGGATGCCCGCGGCCTCTCTGACGCGGGGGGCGACGATGCGGACGCCGACGCGGAGGAGCTGGCCGATCCCCGGCGTTTCTTGGACCGCCCAGTGGGTGGACCGTCGAAACCCACTGGCCGTTACGTCGACCCAGCCGTGGCGAGACCGCTATCCACTGCCGAATTGTTCAACTCTGTGCAAAATACGGAGTACTGCGAAGCGGCGTTGGCGGCGCTGGAAAGCAAAGCACCCATTTTCAAGAAGAAACGCAACCCTCAACTCGAACCGGATCAATTCGTCGCAGTTTCAGCGGCAGGAGAAACCGAGTTGCTGATTGATTCTGACGATGACATCGTCGCCACGGGCGGTGGCGAGGACGCCGATGCGTTTGTAAGTCAGGCGGCCCCCAGCCGCCAGCGTCAACCGTCAAAACGTCAGGCCCGCCGCATGATGAAGCAAGCGCGTGGGGTCCCCGCGGCCACGAACGGATCCGCGCCCCCTCCGCGCAAGCGGGAGATCGCTGTCTGGACGGCGTCGACCTGACATGACGACGGGCATCGCCGCGGTTCTCCTCGTCAATCTCGCTCTTCCTCCACCTCTCCTCACCTCTCGACCCCCCCCTCCCTTCGCCGTGACGGTCGCTATAAACTGAAGGGCGGCTCCAACGATTGATCGAATTAACAACACAGTGTGCAGCGAAGAATGGGAATGAGGGGCGCGACGCTCCCTACTCATGTGGCCCCCCGTGCTCACTGTCGAGGCCGTCGACGCGCGGCATGACGCGTCCCTGGAATTTGATGGTGTTGCCTGCCTTTCAAGCATCTGACAAACCGACACCTTTACCCCACTGTTGTTGTCACATCGCCGGCATGATGTCCTCGTCTCGACTCGACGGTCTCGTCACGACGATTCTGTACATCTGCCTCTTCATCGGCGCCAGCGTCTTCTTGATTGGGGCTCTGCTCGACAATGACGCCGATACGCTGCACGAAAATGCGGCCACGCGAGCACAGTTCGTAGCGCTCTTCCTTGAGAATGCCGCTCGGCAACGACCCGGCCACCGTGGGGTGCCGCTCGACGCTTTAGATCGCGCCGCGCTGTCGAAAGGGTGCAACGATGAGGTATTTGTGCTCTTCCCGCAGACGGGCAGCAATCCGCCAACGCTGCGGCCGCTTGGCGGTCGTGCATTTGAGGACCGATGCACCGCGCGGAGGTGTTCCGACTCCTCGATGCTCGATGGCTCCTCCGACGCCTATGTCCGGCGCATTCTGGACGAAAAGTACGGCGCATTCTCCGCCGTTAATTACGCGGGACTCGACGTTATCACCGGCTTTCACCGCAGCGACCTTCTCGACGTGAGCGTCGTCGTCGAGGTGTTCACCGACGGTTCTCGTTTTGCTAGAATGACTGTTTGCGCCTCGTTGGTCATTTTCAGCGTCTTGTGCCTGACGCAAGTGGGGTTTGGATTGGCGAAAGCCGCGTCGGTTGCTTCCCGGCCGTGGGCGATGGCCGCCGCCACGTTCGCCTGCCTGGTGCCGGTCGTCATGATGCCGGTTCTCATCGCCGCCACACTCGAGGCGTCTAAGACGTCGGCGACTCAGTCGAAGAGCGATGTCGCCCTCGCCACGGCCAATCTGCTGGCCCCATTCGCCGGCATCGCATCGGACTCTCCTGTCGCACGGTGGCCAGTCACCTCGACGCCCGAGTTGCATGTCACGTGGTTTCTCACTAAGGTCATTCTCGACGGCTTGAACGCCACCCGGCGCGACCGGAGTCCATTGCTGGCACTCTTGCTAGGCGAACGCGTGGCCGCCGGCGTCGTGCATGGCCCGGGCTCCAGCATCGTCCCAGCAGTCGGCAACTCGTCCGTCGTCATCATCGACGGGAGTCGCATTGTCGCGGCTCGCGCCGCGATTGCGCCAGGGGCCTCGATTGTGTACAGCTCCATTGAGCCAGAAGTGCCGGCGGCGGTGGGCATCGCCCACAGCGTGTTCACCACCGTGGCAGGCATCATCTCGCTTCTGTCAGGCGCGTATTGGGCCCTGACGATGGTCACGTTGCCCCGCGGGCTCAACAACACGCCGCGTGGCGAAGAGCCCGTGGGCTTCTTGGTGAGTCAAAGTAAACCGCCGATGATGCGGACGGTCGCGACCCAAATCAACGCCTTGCGGGTCGTTCACGTCGCCTTCGGCGTCTTAACCACAGCCCTCGTGATGGCGTTCGTCGGAGGCATGGCTAGCTACTACAGCGCCGCGGCGGCCGAAGCGCAAGAGGCCCTTCTCAACGCCCTGTCGGTGACGCAGGGTCCAGTGTCCACGTTCGTCGAGGCGGCTCATTGGTTCCGCGCTGCGACTCTCAGCGCCAACACCGGAGTCAGTTTGCCGGTGCGGCCTTCGGCGGTGGCAGCGCAGGCGGCCGCGACCCTCGTGTCGCAAGCTAGTCCCCTGAAATTCGATCAGTATCCAACATGGGTGTCCCAGCTATCATCCAGCGTGTCGCTGACGACGGATGTCAGCAGCCTGACAGCAGCCGTGACCGACCCGCAACTCCGGCGCAACGCCACGGCCTTTTTCCAAGATGCGGCGTTGGCCGTGACCACCTTTGTGATGACTCGTAACGCCGCCATGCTGTCATCGGAGGAGTCCACCGCGGCCCAATCCCTCCTTGCCGCCATCGCGGCGTCCGATTCCGATGTCACCAGCGCCCCGCTGGCGGCGGCCCATGCCGCACTCTTCAACGAGCGCCTCCGGTTCATCGCGTTGTCGGCGCAAAACGGAGCGGAGGCGGTCGCGGCGTCAGCCACCGATCGTGTCCGTCTTGACGATGCCATCGACGCGCTGCTGGCGCAAAATGACGCCGCAGCCAAACTGCAAGGCGTTTATCGGCAATTTCAAGTTCTTTCCGTCGACTTGACGGCCATTGCCTACATCTCTTGGCTTGGCCTGATCGCCGTGGCGGTGGCCCTCTTTTACTCCGCGCTGGGGATCGTCGTCGAAGTGACCCACTTCTACTTAGTAATGCCGTACGGTCGCTTCGGGCGCCGCCTTGCCGAGCACCGGTGGCGCGCGCTCTTTACGCTGTGCGGCATTGTTTTCGCTGGTGGCATCGCGTTCCTCGGCGTCGGCATCGTCGGCAATGAAGGTAACTCACTGGTCGAGTCGCAGCGGAACCAGTTTCAGCTAGGCACCGACAAGGCACAAGCGGCAACCTACTTGAGCGTCGCCGCCGGGCAGCTCTACCAGTGCTCGGCGTTGTGGTCGTTGCTCGCCTCCCCTCCGCTGTCCGCTGGGTCGGCGGATCAGCTGCGCTTCCGGGCGGTGGCCTGTTCTATGGCAACGTCGCGCGCCCTTACGCGATTGAGAACGTCCTCGTCGCTGCGCTTTCTCTCGCGAGCGTCGTCGACCGGATCGCTGAGCGCCCTTCTGGAGCAGTTCAACCTGCTGGCCTCGCAATCCGGAGCCGATGCGTCGGAAGCGGCAGAGTTACAGCGGAGGGCGATGGTGTACTTCGACGCTCTGCCGTCCGCCTCGGAAGAGGAGTCTCTCCGGTACGCTGAACTTGCGGCGGCAACCTCCGGCAATGCATCGGCCTGTGCACCGAGTCTCGCGGAGCTCGACCGACTACGCAGCTTCCGTTCCTGGGTGACGCGCCATGCAGTCTCTGGAGATCGCGGGTTTCTGGACGCGTTCGGAAACGCTCAACGAGCCACCCGCGCGACGCTAGCTGCATGCGCTGCAACACCTTCCACGCTGGAAGCGTACCTGCGTGCCGGCCGCCGGCTGGCGCTCTTGCTGTGGCAAACGGCACGCCGCGAACAATACCGTACCAGTGCCTTGGCTTACTCGAGCGCGGGGAACGATCTCGTGGTCTATCAGCTGCAGCGAGGCCGGCCAGGCGGTGACGCGCTGCAGCAGCTGGGAAACGTCGACGGCGCGGAAACCTTTGAGCAGTTCGACGTGCTCTTCTGGGTCGGCATGTTTTTCACGTGGGGCTTGGCCGTTGTCATGGCAGGGGTGGTGACGCTCATTCACAGCACGGCACGATCCCTCTTCAACTTGTCCGAGGAACGTGCCAAGACGCTCATCAAGTGAGGCGGCCGGCACCGTGAATGATCAGTAGTAGACGGGTCGAAGGGGAAGACCCCCTGTGTGTGCGGCGCCCCACCGGCCCCTCACCTCGGCGCGCGCGGAGTGAACGGCGGATCAGCGCAATTTGTGTCCATGCTGGCGCCGCAAAATGGTTGAAAAATCTCTCCTCAGTCATTCATTTCGATTTCTCAAAATGCGCTTCTCCGCTGCCCTCTGCGTCGCGACGCTGCTGGCTGCCACCGCCTC
>ERZ1292630.4450-Hain-H41-02um-R3-4450-length-11865-cov-6_pt1 | contig 11865 bp, 11 predicted proteins | sample MGYA00564408_ERZ1292630 | MGnify/ENA primary metagenome ERZ1292630 (study PRJEB36523, sample SAMEA6512641) | groundwater metagenome | collected 2019-01-08 | study: AquaDiva: Metagenomics assemblies of 32 groundwater samples | reverse complement strand
TCTGAACGACGTTTTTGTTCAAATTGTTTTATTTTCTCGGCATGTTGCAGCGTCAGGCCAATGTCATCCAATCCATTTATCAGACAGTGCTTACGAAAAGGATCCACATCAAAAGAGAATACTTCACCTTCAGGAATAGTCACAGTCTGTGATTGCAGATCAACCGTAAGACAATATCCCTCGATTGCTTTCACTGCCTCAAACAATTTATCCAGAATTGCCGCATCCAGAATGATTGGCAGCAAACCAATCTTAAAACAATTGTTAAAAAATATATCTGCGAAACTGGGGGCAATAATGACTCGAAATCCATAATCCTGAAGGGCCCAGGGCGCATGTTCGCGACTCGAGCCACACCCGAAATTCGCTCTTGCCAGCAATATCTGCGCAGCCCGGTAACGCGGCTTATTCAGAATAAAATCGGGATTCAGTTGACGTTGAGAAGCATCCATGCCGGGTTCACCGTGATCCAGATAGCGCCATTCATCAAATAAATTCTGACCAAAGCCGGATCGCTTGATCGATTTCAAAAACTGCTTCGGGATGATCGCATCCGTATCGACATTGGCTCGATCCAGCGGCGCTACGATCCCGCTCATGGTGTGAAATTTTTCCATAAATACCGTATAACGTTTAAAGGATTCCCAAATCCCGGACATCAACAAAATGTCCGGCGATCGCTGCGGCGGCTGCCATCGCCGGACTTACCAGATGCGTACGGCCCCCGGGGCCTTGCCTGCCCTCAAAATTGCGATTAGAAGTCGATGCACAGCGTTCACCCGATGCCAGCCGGTCATCATTCATCGCCAGGCACATGGAACAACCTGGCTCACGCCATTCAAATCCCGCCGCAACAAAAACCTGATCGAGTCCTTCCAGTTCCGCCTGCTTCTTGACCAGGCCAGAACCCGGCACAACCAACGCCTGTTTAATGGTTGACGCAATATGTTTACCCTTTACAACCTGCGCAGCTGAGCGCAAATCCTCAATGCGGGAATTCGTGCAGGAACCAATAAATATTTTATCCAGCGATATCTGCGTTATGGGCGTATTGGCTTGCAGACCCATGTAATTCAATGCCTGTTGCATATCATGCCGTTTCACTTCGTCGGCTACATGGCGTGGGTCCGGCACCGCTCCATCAATCGTGGTAACCATTTCAGGTGAAGTGCCCCATGTGACCTGAGGCTTGATTTGCGCTGCATCCAGCAATACCACCTGATCGAATACTGCACCAGCATCACTTTGTAAGGTACGCCAGTACGCCACTGCTTTTTCCCATAGTTCACCTTTCGGTGCAAAGGGTCGTCCCTGAATATAGTCAATCGTAGTCTCATCGACTGCAACCATGCCGGCACGCGCGCCTGCCTCAATCGCCATATTGCACAGTGTCATGCGCCCTTCCATCGTTAAAGCACGGATCGCACTGCCGGCAAACTCGATTGCATAACCCGTACCACCCGCCGTCCCGATTTTACCAATGATCGCCAATGCGATATCTTTGGCCGTAACACCCAGACCCAGTTTACCTTCCACCAGAATCTGCATGGCTTTAGCCTTCTTTGTAAGCAGGCACTGCGTCGCCAGCACATGTTCCACTTCTGATGTACCGATACCGAATGCCAGACAGCCAAATGCACCATGCGTACTGGTATGTGAATCGCCGCATACCACTGTCATTCCAGGCAAGGTTGCGCCCTGCTCCGGACCGATCACATGCACAATGCCCTGACGCAAATCCTGCATTTTAAACTCTGTGATGCCAAGTTCGTCGCAATTCTGATCAAGCGTATCGACCTGCAAGCGGGAAATGGGATCATGGATTCCCTGACTGCGATCCGTCGTTGGCACGTTATGATCAGCCACTGCAAGAATCGAGCTCAAACGCCATGGCTTACGCCCGGCCAGTTTTAAGCTTTCAAAAGCCTGCGGACTGGTAACTTCATGAACCAGATGACGGTCAATATAGAGCAGCGCCATGCTGCCAGGATCATCCGATTCGATATGAACCAGATGTTGATTCCAGAGTTTGTCGTATAACGTTTGCATCGTGCCAAACCAAATTTAGATAACTGATAATTATCCCACAAAGTTAATACAAGAAACAGACTCTAAACCCTGAAATCTATTCGCTATTTAAAGGTTTCATTTTCCATGCCACCAACAGCATTCCCAGCAAGGCAGTCAATGCGCTCAATGTAAACGTCACTTCAGCCCCCAGCCATTCCCACGTATAGCCACTAAACACCGCACCCAGAGCGCCGCCAATACCAAATGCGATACTGGTATATAACGCTTGCCCTTTGGCTTGATGACGGCCACGAAAGAAATGATGCACCACCATCATCGCGGCAATGTGATGCGCGCCATAAGTGGCGGCATGCAATACCTGTGCCAGTACCAGCACCAGTACCCAATCAACGCCCCAGCCTATCATCAGGAACCGCAAGATTGCACAGGCAAAGCTAAAGATTAATATGAGTTTCAGGTTGAAACATCGCATCAACCAGGGCATCAGAAAAAACACTCCAATTTCGCACGCCACCCCGGTTGCCCAAAGCCAACCGATCAATCCTTTGTCATAGCCATGTTCCACCAGATAAATTGAGAAAAATGTGTAGTAAGTGCCATGGGCAAATAACATCAATAAACTGGATACTAAAAAAGCAATAACCTCCGGTCGCCTAAAAATTTGCCGAAGCGAGTGTTGATCAGCACTGTAGCCAACGACTTCTGTTTCAGGTATGTGATAGGAAAAAAACACGATTCCCAGCTTCAAACCCAATACCACCCAGAGTAGCCAGACGATTTCCACCACATCCAGCAAATAACCTACACCCACAACTGCCAGAACAAATCCGACAGAGCCCCAGGAACGGATGCGGCCATATTTGTCTGCGTGATCACCGAGATGAGACAGTGTAATGGCTTCAATCAGCGGCAAGGAAGCGCTCCAGAAGAAGCTCATAAACAACATGACCAGAAAAATCCAGGCAAAGGATTCCCCCATGAAGAACCCACAAAAACTAATCAATCCGGTTACAGCCGCCAGCTGCACAACCATGACCCGGTTGCCCGTATGATCCGCCAGCCACCCCCAGGCAGCCGGAGAGAAAATCCGCGTAAACAGCAGCAGCGACATCAACACACCAATCTGCAATGCGCTAAAGGAAAGTGACTGGAGGTACAAAGTCCAATAGGGTGAAAATGCACCAATGAAGGCAAAATAAAAAAAATAAAATCCAGAAAGGCGCCAGTATGGAAGTGTGGGCATCGATAGGGTAATCAGAAGGAACGACGTTTTGAAAAGAAATGGTAAAAACCAGACCAGAAATCGGCCGGTCATGTATTGTGATCTTTCAATCCTGGAAAAACCAGTTATTAACAATCCCTCAGATCATATCGCGACGTCGATGCGCATCATTGAATAGCCAGGCAGCATGGCTTGATAGCCGTGACAAGAAGAACGCAGATCGCGACAACCAACGCGCATGAAAAACATCCATCAGAACCGCTCCCATTATTTCTCTTTTTTGGTTCGATGAATCTCGGTTTCTTCAATAATCTGTGCGTCTTCGATAATGATCGCCCGATCCGTTTCAGTCTGCCGACTCGAACCTCCAGGTTGCTGCGTTTCATTCTCAAATTTTCTGCGCAACCACCAGAACCGTACCCCGATGACCACGGCGGCAACAGCAAGCAAAGCCAGGAAAGCTGCGAAAAAGAAAACACCCAGTACGGCCATCAATGCAATAACAGGAATGAGAATTGCAAGTGCAATCCAGCGATTGACGGGTGAAATCGGTACCCGTTCAAATTCTCCCGACTCATTCTGACGATACCCTGATATCCTGCTAATAATAATTTTCTTCTGTTCATCGCTCATCGCATCAACTCCTCTATGTCCGCTATTACTTTGGGTGCTGCGGTTGTCAAAAGTTCATGGCCGGTCTGCGTCACGACCACATCATCTTCTATGCGGATGCCGATATTCCAGAATTGCTCCGGTACATTATCCGCCGGACGGATATAGCATCCCGGCTCAACGGTCAGCACCATGCCGGGTCGCAATGGCCGCCATTCTCCAGCCTGCTTGTATTCACCGACATCGTGAACATCCATACCCAGCCAATGCCCCGTTCGATGCATATAAAAGCGCTTGTAATCACCGGATTCGAGCACACCCTCCACACTGCCCTGACATAGTTGCAGATCAATGAAACCCTGTACCAGCACCTGCAACGCCGCCTGATGAGGATCATTCCAGTGATTCCCCGGCTTCACCTGGGATATGGCCGCCGCTTGCGCAGCCAGAACCAGTTGATAGATGTCGGTTTGAGCTGGCGTGAATTTCCCGTTCACTGGAAATGTCCGCGTGATGTCTGAAGCATAGCCATCCAACTCACAGCCTGCATCAATCAACAATAAATCTCCTGATTTCAGCTCGGCGTTATTGCCGACATAATGCAACACGCAGGCATTCGCGCCACCGGCAACAATCGAGGTATAGGCCGGCGCCTGTGCGCCATGCCGATAGAATGTATGCAGCAACTCAGCTTCGACTTCATACTCGCGCATTCCCGGACGCGTTGCCTGCATGGCAAGGCGATGCGCCTGCGTCGAAATATCGGCTGCCTGTTGCATCAGTTGAAGCTCACCTGCGTCCTTGATCAAACGCATTTCATCCACGATTAACCGGTAATCACGAATAGCCGCAGGTGCAGTTACCCCACTGCGCGCCTGTTCACGCACTTGATTAATCCAGCCCATAATGCGCCGATCCCATGTTGGATCATTGCCCAATGCGGAGTAAACAACCGGTTGATCCGTCAATAATTTGGGTAGTAATTCATCGAGTCTGGAAACGGGATACGTTTCATCGAAACCAAATATTTCTTTTGCAGCCTCCGGTCCATAGCGGAAACCATCCCATATTTCACGCTCCATATCCTTTTCACGGCAAAACAGAATATGCCGGGCCGGTAATTTATCCGTCCCGGCAACAATCACCAGAACAGCCTCGGGTTCGCGAAAACCAGTCAGATAATAAAAATAGCTATCAAATCGATAGGGGTAATGCGCATCGCGATTACGCAACCGCTCCGGCGCTGTCGGGATAATCGCCACGCCGGCCTGCATTTCTGACGCCATTGAGCGGCGGCAAGCAATAAAGGAATCTGGTGATATCATGTAAGCATTGAATATAAAGTGATTCTGTCAGTAATTATGGGTACCTCTAAATCAATCCAAATTTCGTCACAACACTTTGTTGCTCGCAAAAAATGTTTCCTTACATATCATACATATGCTGCGTAACCATTTTTTGCTCGTGCCTCGTGTTGTTTAGAACTTTGAATTTTTAGAGGCACCCTTATCAATCTGTTATGTGGTTCCTGTGCGACCCGTCACTAATTGCTGATGCAATTGATCCAGTCTTTCCGGTGTCCCGATATCCATCCACAGGCCGGAAAAATATTCACCACTTACCCGCCCGTCCTGCATCACATCACGCAGTATGGGCGCCAGTTTCATGACCGCACCCGGCTTGACGTTCGCGAAGAGCGTGGATTGATAAATCCCGATGCCGCTAAATGTCAACTTATTATTTCCCATCAGATTAACCTGATCTGTGTTTAATGCAAAATCCCCTTCGCTGTGGTGTGCGGGGTTATCAACCAGCAGCAGATGCGCCAGCGGATTATCCGGATTCGATCGCATGGCCTGCAGCCGGGGCAACAGCAAAGAAAAATCAATGTCACAATAAATATCGGCATTTACCACAAGGAATGTCTGATTACCTGATCCGCTGGTCAGCAGTGGCAGCGCATTGGCAATGCCACCCGCCGTTTCCAGCACGATCTGTTCCGGTGAATACTGAATGGAAACGCCATAACGCTCGCCACTTCCCAGCGTATCTTCGATCTGCTTACCCAGATAGGCGTGATTAATGACTATCTCTCTGAAGCCTGCAGCGGAAAGACTATCCAGATGATACTCGATCAGCGAGCGACCACCTGCCTGCAATAACGGCTTGGGCATTGTATCTGTCAATGGCCGCATTCGCTCGCCCCGCCCTGCGGCAAGCAACATCACCTTAAATGAGTGCCCATCAGAAGGTATAGCCAATTTTCTGATCCGGTTTTATCGCATGTAATTCATCCAGCAGATTCAGCAGCGGATGAAGCTCACGGTAGCGTTCGCACGCTTTGCGCAGATAATTCATCACCAGCGGCATATCCTTCAGATAGGCCTCTTTACCATCGCGGTAGTACAGTCGCGCAAATATACCCAACACCTTGATATGCCGCTGCACACCCATCCATTCAAAATCGCGATAAAAATCCGCAAAATCAGCGGCAACAGGCAATCCCGCATGACGAGCTTTTTCCCAATAACGAACAGTCCAGTCCAGAATCCGTTCCTCATCCCAGGTAATGTAGGCATCCTTAAAAAGCGATACGAGATCATAGGTAATGGGACCCAGCACCGCATCCTGAAAATCGATAATGCCGGGATTGGGCGCCGTCACCATCAGATTACGGGAATGATAGTCGCGGTGTACAAATACTGCTGGCTGAGCAAGAATATTTTTTAAGATCCGTTCGAAGATGGCAGACAGCTCCCCGGTCTGTTTAGCTGTTAAATCAATCTTCAAATGTCGGGTGATATACCAATCCGGAAACAGATTTAATTCGCGCAGCAACAGCGCTTCATCATATTTCGGCAAACTATCGGCATGGGGCGACGATTGCATTTTAATCAACACATCGACAGCATCTTTATATAAATGATCGGCCTTATCCATCTGCGCAGTAAGTGCCTGCAGATAGGTCGTATTACCCAGATCCGAGAGCAGCAGAAAGCCCTGATGCAGATTCTTTGCCAACACCTTGGGAACATGAGCGCCAGTCATTGCCAGAATTCCGGCAACTTGCAGAAAAGGCGTGCAATCTTCCTGTTGTGGCGGCGCATCCATGACAATAAATGTCTGACCATCAACGAAAATACGAAAATACTGCCGGAAACTGGCATCTGCCGATACCGCCTTCACTGTAAACAGCTTGTCGGGAAATTGCCCTTTAACCCAGTCTTTCAGTAACTGTATGCGTTCCATTCCGATTCCAGATCAATGAATTTTTTAAAACTACGCCTATGTGCAACTTCAATTGCGAAACAGGGAGTTTCGCCTATAAAAGTGGAACCTTAGTCAATAACAGGTGATAATAAGCTCTTGTATCACGATATAATATCAATTATCAATCTGCTTTATTTGCTTTATTGCGATTGACCGAATGGCTCACCACGATTTGAAAGTATAAGATTTTATCACGATGTGGTCATTCCCAACCGACTCGGCAGCAGAACAAAAATCACGGAGAACAATTATGTTGAATAAAAATTTAATCGATGAAGTGAACAATAAGGTCAGCGAGATACTGCAAAACAGTCCGGCAAAGGATATCGAAAAAAATATCCGCATTATGCTGTCAGGCGCCTTTTCGCGGCTTGATCTGGTTACGCGCGATGAATTTGATATTCAACAGGAAGTGTTACAGCGCACGCGTGAAAAATTAACAGCCCTGGAAGCCAAGGTTGCCGAACTGGAAGCGCATCTGAGCAAATCCACGCACAAATCAACCGAAAAGAAAACTGCCTCGCATCCGGCCCAGGAAGATCAGAGTAAATGAACTCGATGCAATAATTTATTCTCTCCCGTTGATTAACCTGCCTGTACCAGCGCATTCAGGATAACCACTCCGCTCATGGCACTTGCTGTCCTGTATAGCCGGGCATTGTCAGGTATCGATGCCCCGCTGGTCACGGTGGAAACCCATATCGCCAATGGCTTGCCAAGTTTCACCATCGTAGGATTGCCTGATACGGAAGTCAAAGAAAGCAAGGATCGCGTCAGAGCCGCCTTGCAAAATGCGCAATTCAAAATCCCCGCTCAGCGTATCACCATTAATCTGGCACCTGCCGATCTGCCCAAGGAGAGCGGGCGTTTTGATTTACCCATCGCGCTGGGCATTCTGGCGGCAAGCGGGCAGATTCCCCACGACAGGCTTGATCAATACGAATGGGCTGGTGAGCTCGCCTTAACCGGGGAATTACGCCCCATACACGGTGCGTTGGCCATGACCTACAACGCATCCCAATCAGGTCGCAGTTTTGTCCTGCCCGAACAAAATGCAGCAGAAGCGGCACTGGTCAGGAAAGCCACGATTTATGCAGCCAAATCACTGCTGCAGATCTGCGCACACCTGACCCACCATGAGCCACTCCCGGTATACAGAAACGTCCTCGAACCCGATGAAAACGATGCTTCAGACTATCCCGATCTCGATGAAGTGAAAGGCCAGGCGCATGCAAAACGCGCACTGGAAATTGCCGCTGCCGGTGGGCATAGCATTTTAATGATTGGTCCGCCCGGTACTGGAAAGTCCATGCTGGCAGCACGCTTTCCCGGCATTCTGCCACCCATGACCGAAGCGGAAGCACTGGAATCCGCCGCCATCCAATCGCTCAGTCATGGCAGCTTTAATATTGGCAACTGGAAACGCCGCCCTTTCCGTTCACCACATCACACCGCTTCCGGCATTGCACTGGTCGGCGGTGGCAGCTACCCCCGCCCCGGTGAAATCTCACTGGCCATGCATGGCGTATTATTTCTGGACGAACTCGCCGAGTTTGATCGCAAGGTTCTGGAAGTACTGCGAGAACCCCTGGAATCCGGAAAAATCACCATATCCCGCGCTGCACGTCAGGCCGAATTCCCCGCACAGTTCCAGTTGATTGCCGCCATGAACCCCTGAAGATTCGTTGCCAAATTGCCACGGTTTTTAGAGGAGGTATAAGGAGGATTGCTTCCTCCTTGATTTGATGATGATCCATCATCTGAACTCGAAGGGGGAGATGGTGGGGTGTAATACAAGGTAATTTCAATCTCACCATCGCCGATCGTAATTCGTTCTACAATTGCTTCAACAACACGGCGCTTCTCTTCGCTCGGAAGTGTAGGCCAGCGACTATGAACATCACGAGCTTCTTCGATTGCAGTTTCCTGGGAAAGATACGAAATTTTGAGGATATCGATTTCTGCTTGGAGTTCTGGAATTTGATTATCGAGCTGATCACGACGCTCGGCAAGTGGTTTGTATTTTGTGCCAAATCCAGATTTATCGATCATGCCAGATTGATAGAGATCATATAGTTTGTCGGTCTCATGGGCTAACTTAATGACTTCTCTTTCGAGAACAGAAAGAAGTTCAGACTTTTCCTTAACTGTTTCATTGGCTTGCTCAAGGTGAGTATTGATCTCCTGATCCGAGATTAGAAAGTTCTTAATCTGCTCATGGAACACCGCTTCAAGATCATCAAGAGGCATCTTGTTGCGACACTTCTGGCAGGTGTATTTTGGACTGTTTGAGGGCACGTACATCTTGGTGCCACATACACAGTAGACAAGACCTGAGAAAAGGTAAACCGCAGGCTTTGCCGGACGCTTCAACTTGCTCCGTTGGGCATCAAGATAGTGGTTACACTCGCTCCAGAGTTCTTCAGAAACTATAGGCTCAACTTCTAAATGCACCCATTCTGATTCCGGTTTGAGTACCCATGCACCCTTGCTGCCATCTGGGCTTCGGGTGTAATTTGCACGACGGGTACCCTTGGCAACAGGATCTCGTATGAGGCGATCAACTGTAGTGTCACTGAACTTACCCCCGTTCCGTGTTCGGTATCCCTGCTCATTAAGAAGGCGGGCAACGACTTTTTTCCGCTTATGATCCCGGAAGAGCTCATACATGAGTTTACGAACAGGTGCTTCAACGGGATCAATAAGGAATACCTTATCTTTCCACTGATAACCATAAGGAGCCTGTCCTCCTGTTGGCTTTCCAGACCTAGCGCGAATAGGTACCGCTGCCGCAACGCGTTCAGATATTTCTTCACGTTCCCATTGGGCCATGGCTGCAATCATAGTGTAGAAAAGGCGACCAGCTGGGGTAGATGTATCAATAGATTCTGCCAAGGAAATCAGGTCAGCGCCATATTCCCTGAAAGTTTCAGAGAACTCCAAAAGTTCTTTAGTATTTCTAGCGAGGCGGGCCAATTTTGAAAAAATGAGGCCAGTGATATGTCCTTCCCGCATGTCATTAATCATCCGCTTAGCTTCGGATGTCTCTTTAACCGTTTTTCCCGACACAGCATCGAGTCGATAAACCTCGACGACGTTCCAACCTTTTGCCTCCGCATAGAGACGGGCACGGCGTTCGTGGGTCTCTGGGCTTTCACCCCTTACCTGATCTTCGGTGGAGACGCGAATCCATATACCAACTCGCTTCGATTCACTTTTTGTATTCATTTATACCCCCGATATTAAATGCCGCCACATCTAACCAAATTATAATTGCTTTCCGGAATGATGAATCGAGAACGACATTAAATCAATCTCAGATAAAGTCGATGATAAGTAGGTAGCACATGTCTACCTAAAAACCAACCAGGATAATCAGATGGTTAATACCAATTCCAAAGCCATTCTCTGTCTAGTTCTGCTCTATCTGGCTCTTCTACCGTTATCGGCAGCGGCCGAGGAACAGATTGGGCGGGTGGTAGGCGTAACCGATGGGGATACCCTAACGATGCTTGATGGCCGAAAACAACAAATTAAAGTCCGGCTGGCTGAGATAGATACACCGGAATCAGCACAGCCATACGGAACACGTGCAAAGCAAGAGCTATCCCGATTGGTACATGGAAAAACTGTAACCGTTAAAGTCCAAGATATAGACCGCTACGGCCGGACAGTGGGACGCGTTTATGTAGGGGAGTTGGATGTAAATGCGGAAATGGTAAAACTCGGGGCCGCTTGGGTCTATCAGAAATATGCCAGTGATCAGAGTCTCTATACTTTAGAAAAACAGGCTAAGCAAAAAAGAGCCGGGGTATGGAATTTGCCTGAAGCGGAACAAATTCCCCCTTGGGAATGGCGGAAAGCAAGGTAGTACAAATAATGCGATTCTTTATCCTCATTGTTTTATCATTTTCCTCGCAAACTTATGCAGAGAGTGGCTATAGACCAATTCTTGATGGTATTAAATCACACAGCATTACCATTATTGGCGAAACCCATAAGCGGCCAGAATCTTTTCAGTTATTCCAGTCAATAATAAACGACTACCTACAAAAAAATAAATGTCTTATCGTTGCTTTAGAAATTGCTAGTAACCAGCAATTTACTATAGATCAAGTGATTCAAGGCAAAGCCAAAGTTTCTGATATTGAAGTCGCGCCGCCGATTGATCATCCAGATTTCCGGGTATTGATAGAGAATTTAGCAAAACTGCAAAAGCATAATGATTGCTTTAAGTTAATTGCTGTGGATGCTGATATTAAACTGAAGACTGACCGTGATGAATGGATGGCTAATGAGTTGACTAAACAGATCGGACAGACGCCAATACTTGCGCTCTTGGGAAGTCTGCACACCCTAAAGAAAGTGGATTGGAATCCAGAGCTCACTCGTAAACCTCCTTATGTACCTGAGATTCTTATTGCCAAAGGCTATGCCATGCAAACGTATCCACAAATCTGGAAAGATCGTAATTGCAATACTCGTTATCGATTTATCAAGGCAAATAAACCGGAAGCTACCGAGTTACTCGATAGCCTGTTTGCAGTGTTAAATGCTACAAAACCGACTTCTGCAACGAAAATTGTTGATGGAGTAGTTTTCTGGGAGTGTGCTTGAAAATGGCTATGTCATCGTTAGTTGTTGGTCGCTGTAAATAAACGCAAATTATCATTTATAAAGAAGTCATTAGCCAGAAAACCAATGATTGATATTTTGCCCCAAATTCATTG
>ERZ1292630.4448-Hain-H41-02um-R3-4448-length-11867-cov-7_pt1 | contig 11867 bp, 8 predicted proteins | sample MGYA00564408_ERZ1292630 | MGnify/ENA primary metagenome ERZ1292630 (study PRJEB36523, sample SAMEA6512641) | groundwater metagenome | collected 2019-01-08 | study: AquaDiva: Metagenomics assemblies of 32 groundwater samples | reverse complement strand
TGGAACACATTAACGACGAACTCGACACGCCCGGCGCACTCGCGATCTTTTACGGCGTACTCAATCACGTATCAATGGAGCGTTCAGTGAAATCGGCGACGCTCCTTGCGATGGACGAAATTCTCGGCCTTGCGCTGGAAGATGTTGTTGCCCGACCATTAGCGATTCCGAGCGCTGTCGAGAAGCTGGTCACCGATCGCGAAGTGGCAAGATCGAACAAGGATTGGAAGAAATCCGATGAGTTACGGGACGAAGTGTTAAAGCTTAGCTTTGACATCGACGACACGCCAAGCGGGCAGAAACTGAAGGAGGTTTGGTAAAGCAGAATGCCCCGGGCCGAACAGAGGTCTGGGGCTTTTGAATTTCGGGGATTTTCCGATGTTGTATAATGGTGTCATGCCCGAACTTGAACGCGTCTCGAATATCCTGCCACGAGCAGAAACACCAGCTACTGGCGGGGTGGAGTCTTCTGTTGAGCGTGAAACGAGCGTTGCTCCGCAGCAGAATGAGGCGGCGATCAGTGCCGCGGTTCCTGTACAGCAGACAGCTCAGCGTGCGGCGCCGTCGCAGGTTGCCACTGATCCTCGCGCAAAGATGCTCAAGGATGTTGAAGAAATTCTTTCCGACGGTCTTGGCGATACGTATAAAGCGCTGCCGAAGGATCGTCAGCTCGTGTTTCGTCAGAAAGGGGAGGAAATCGCGAACAAAATTACAGACATGATCATTTTCGGAAAGGCCAAAGCGAAGGAGGTGTGGAAATTGGTGATGGAATGGCTTGGAAGCTTGCCGGGGATCAACAAATACTTCTTGGAACAAGAAATGAAGATTAAAACCGACCGCGTTATGATGTTCGCAGAATCGGCTCACCAATAGGACTTCCTCATTTGGCCTCTTTTCGACTCACTGCGTCGCAAATTCGCTCAACGTACACATGAAGTACGTCTCGCGAACTTTGCTCCTGGTTCATCGAAAATAGTCTCAAATGAGAAAGCCCTAATAACATTATTTTCTGTGCTGAATACGCTTCTTGCCCTTGCAAAATCAAATCCATACGGGCTGGACGACCTTGCTCCAACGTTGTCGCCGGCTGTTGCAACGTCGTCGTTGAGCGACATTCTTCCGATGCTCTTCATTGTTGCTTCCGTTGTGGGCATTGCCGCCGCAATGGTGTTGTTTATTCGTTCTCGACTTATCGCGCAAAGCCACTTGCGTGGCGGGGAAGATTCAACCATTACGTTGATGGTGACAATTCCACGATTCCGTAATCAGGAAGACGCAAAACAAAATGAGGCAACGTCGCAGATCAAGGAACATATTGCGATGGCAGAGGGAATTTACGCGGCAATTGGTGGCTTAAAACCTCATCATGGTATTTCTGCGTGGTTTTTTGGTCGTTCTGACGCTGTTGCACTGGAAATTGTTGCGCACAAAAAATTGGTGACGTTTTACGTAACGCTTCCAAAAAACATGCGCGCGTTTTTTGAGCAGCAATTACACGCACAGTGGAGCGACGCGCAATTTGAGGAAGTATTGGATTACAACATGTTCTCGCCACAGGGCACGATGCTTGGTGGCTATGTTACGTTGAAGCGGAGTAGTGTGTTCCCGGTAAAGACGTATAAGGACCTTGAGAGCGATCCCTTGAATCCGCTCACAAACGCGATGTCGAAGGTGGCGGATGCTGATGGCGTGGCAATTCAATACATTATTCGGGCAACGCATCATGGTTGGCGTGATAGAGGCGCAAAGATTGTTCGTCATATGCAAGAGGGCATGACGTTGCACGAGGCTGAACATGGTGGAAACTTCTTTTCCGGCTGGTTTGGCACAAAGGAATCTAAGGAAAAAGAAGAACAGAAACGAAAGGATCGCAAGCTCAGCCAGGCGGAAACGAAGATGTTGGAGGGTATTGAGAATAAAATCTCAAAGGCTGGCATGGAGGCGAATATCCGCATCATCGCATGTGGCTCTACGCCAGACATCGCGAAGTCGTACCTCGACAACGTGTTTTCTGCGTTCAACCAATTTAACATTTACGAATTTGGAAATTCATTCACGAAAGTAATTCCTCGCGGAAAAGATGGCATCTTGAAGGATTTTATTTACCGCAGATTCTCCGAGAAGCATTCTATCGTTTTGAACACGGAAGAGATGGCGGGATTGTGGCACATGCCGTTGCCGTCTACCGACACGCCGAACATTCGGTGGATGCTTGCGCGCATCGCACCAGCACCGCTCAATATGCCAACAGAAGGGTTGCGCATTGGGACAAACATCTATCGCAGCAAAGAGACCGTTGTACGTCTTGGCATCGCGGATCGTCGCAGACATTTGTACATTATTGGTAAAACAGGTTCCGGAAAATCGGAATACATTCAAAATCTTGTTGCGCAGGATATTGCGAATGGTCTTGGCGTTGCGGTGATTGATCCGCATGGTGACTTGGCTGAAGGGTGTTTGGGATTGGTACCAAAGGATCGTATCGACGATGTGATTTACTTCAATCCTGGCGACATTGAGCGACCGTTCGGTTTGAACATGTTGGAGTTTGATCCAGAATTCCCAGAGCAGAAAACGAAAGTGGTGAACGAGATGTTGGCGATTTTCGATCAGCTGTACGATTTGAAAGCAACGGGTGGTCCAATGTTTATTCAGTATGTGAGCAACGCGATGTTGCTATTGATGGATGATCCGAACAGTGGCTCGACACTGATCGAAATCGCGAAGGTGCTGACAGACGACGCGTACCGAAAGATGAAACTGTCGAAGTGTAAGAGTCGTTTAGTGGTGGATTTCTGGGAGAAGCAGGCGGAGAAGGCGGGCGGCGAAGGATCGCTCGCGAACATGGTTCCATATATTACGTCGAAGTTCAGCGAGTTTGTGAACAACGAATTTATTCGTCCAATCATCTCGCAGGAGAAGAGTTCGATTAATTTCCGCGACATTCTCGATTCTGGAAAGATTCTCATCGTCAACTTGAGCAAGGGAAAGCTCGGCGAATTGTGTACAGCGCTGATTGGAGGAATCTTGGTGTCGAAGTTACAGATTGCGGCGTTTACCCGTGGTGATACGGAAGAAAAGGATCGTAAAGATTTTGTGCTGTACATCGACGAGTTCCAGAACTTCGTGAATCCATCAATCGCGACGATTCTTTCCGAGGCACGCAAATATCGTTTGAGTTTGGTGATGGCACACCAGTACATGGGTCAGTTGGTGAAGAACGGGGATACAAAGATTCGCGATGCGGTGCTTGGAAACGTCGGATCATTCCTGGTCGCAAAAGTTGGTCCGGATGATACAGAGGTGTTAGGAAAGATTTTCGAACCAACATTTAGTCCGTACGATTTGATGAATGCGGCTGCGTGGACGTGGAGTGCAAAGGTGTTGGTGAACGGAAGTCAGGAAAAACCATTCACACTGAAGGCTGATCCTCCAATTAAGGGAAGCAAGGACATGGCAGATGGATTGAAACAGATCTCTCGTCTCATGTATGGCCGCGATCGGCAGGAGGTTGAAGACGAAATGTATGCACGTTCGGGCACAGCGGCGCTTCGAACCGCAGCGCCAGCAGAGCCACCGTTTGGGTTGTAAATATGGCAAGGAATCACATTGTTCTTGAGAATGTTTCGAAATCATTTTCTACCATCATTCGGAATCCTGCGTATGGCGCGTGGAAGAACTTTTGGCGCCCTGATAAGAAAATTATTCATGCCGTGGATAACATTTCACTCACCGTTGAACGCGGCGAGCGATTAGCGTTCATTGGGCCGAATGGTGCAGGAAAATCGACAACGATTAAAATGATGACCGGCATTCTCCATCCAACGTCGGGAGATGTGCGGGTCGCCGGGCTGAATCCTACTGGCGATCGACGCGAGCTTTCATACAAGATTGGAACGCTTTTTGGTCAGCGATCGCAACTGATCGCGAATCTTCCCGTTGCGGACTCGTTCGAGCTCTTTGGTGTGATGTATGGAATGAAGGCGTTGGCGATTCGTCGTCGGGCAAAGCAGCTTTCGTCGATGTTCGCGCTGGAGGAATTTCTTGATCGACCTGTTCGGAAGCTCTCCCTTGGGCAGCGTATGCGCGCAGAGATCGCCGCGTCGCTCTTGCACAAGCCGGAGATTATTTTTCTTGACGAACCAACAATCGGCTTAGATGTGGTTGCAAAACAATCGCTGAGAGACGTGCTGAACACACTGTGTAAGGAGGAGGGCGTGACGCTATTCCTTACATCGCATGACGCTGGTGACATTGAGGCGCTGTGTGACAGGACGGTTATTGTGAATCATGGAAAAATCATCATTGACGAATCAACGGCGGCATTGCAACAACGATATTTTACCGTGAAGCATGTTCGGGCAGATCTTGGGAACCATGCAAAGGACTTCTCACTCATCGGAGCGAAGCAGATTGTGCGTCACGATCGCGCGGTTACGTTTGATATTGATACCACAAAGCACCGTGTGAACGATGTTATCGGCACGTTGATGCAGCAGCACGATGTTGACGACTTGGATATTTCCAATCCAACCCTTGAAGAGGTTATTGCCTCTGTGTATGCCGCGGCAAAATAGTCTCCGAACGTTTGTAACGATCGTACAGTTAGCGGCACGATCGACCACCGAACGGTTGCTTCCGCTCGTCTTTTCGTTGGGCTGCACCATCGTCACGCTTTTTGGTTTGTTTTCGGTGTACCAGAGTAGCATCGGCACCGCCTCTGTTCGTGGAATGAATCTCGCGACGGTGTTATGGTCGTTGGCGATGTATTCTGTGTATTGGGGCGTTGGAACCAGATATATTTTTCGAGACATTTCTGATGACGTGAAAGACGGGAGTATTGAGGTGCGGCTTGTGAAGCCGATGCATTATTTGTTGTGGCGTGTTGCGCACCGACTTGGAAAGCAAATTCCGATGCTCGGCCAGCAGCTTGTGGTGAACTTTTCCTTTCTTATGGTGTATGTTGGTGCGCCAGAAGTGCATGCGACCCCGGTATGGTTTCTGACCACGGTTGGTTTATTTGTCCTTGGGATTTTTATTTCTGTTATGGTGTTTATCTGCGTCGGCCTTAGTGCATTTTGGATTGAAAATTCCATGCCAGTGATGTGGATCGTTGATAAGCTCGTGATGATTGTTGGTGGGGCGTTTGTACCAATCGTTTTGTTCCCGAACGCTCTTCGGCTCATTGCGGAATGGTCGCCGTTCGGTGCGATGATGGCATTTTCACAGGCGTTCACTCCAGATTTTCTCCATCACGCGCCGTTCCTCTTTGTATCACAGGCATTGTGGATGATGATTATGGCTGGTGTGGTTGGATTGATGTGGCATCTTGCAATGAAGCGCGTTGCAGTAAATGGCGGATAATATGTTCGTGAAAACACTACACCATGAATGGGCCGTCGCAGTACTCTCATGGAGGACGAATCTTCGTGCTGCTTTGGAAAATCGTATCGCCTTTGGCTTGCAGGTGTTTGGCATGATGATAAATGATAGTGCGTTTGTTGCGGTGTGGGCGATTTTCTTTACCACGTTCGGCACGGTGAACGGCTGGGATGTATGGGACTCCGTTGGCCTTCTTGGATTTGGCACAATCACATTCGGTCTTGCGTTTGCGTTTTTTGGAGGTGCGCCGTGGATCAATAAATACGTAGCAGATGCATCGTTTGATGGAATCTTGCTTTCGCCGAATACGGTTCTGTGGCGCGTACTGACGAGCAAGACTGACGTTGCCGCACTTGGTGACGCTGTGTTCGGGTTAATACTTCTTGTGCTGTATGCAGTAAAGATTCAGGCAACGCCTGAGATGATTGGAATGATGTTCCTCGCAATCATTCCTGGCGCAGCAATCACGGTCGCGATGAGTATTCTTTCGCAACTTCCGGCGTTTTTTCTGCTTGATGGAGACTCGATCGCGATGAGCTTGTATAAGTCATTCCTTTCTCCAAGTCTCTATCCGTCAGCACTGTACTCCGACGCGGCGCGCATTTTTTATACCGTTGTTATTCCATCCATTCTTGTTGGTGGCATTCCTGTGGAAATCGTCCGTTCGCAAAACTGGCTTTTTCTTTTAGGACTCTGGATTGCGGCATTGGTTTGGGTGGCTATTGCGATCCTCGCGTTTTATACATGTTTGAAGAAATATGAAAGTGGAAATGCGATCGGCTTACGTAGCGCAAATTGAGATAGCGCTTTACGCCAGGGGAGATATGGGGTATACTGTGGTCTTGAGTGTTGGTGCTCTTGTTGGTATCTCCTCCTGTCGCTCTCGTCCAAAATAACGAATTATCCTGGTTCGATTGGGTGTTTTCATGTGTTACGACCTTCGCATTTGTGGTTTTTGAGTTCGATTTCGCTCGTTTTCCGATCGAAAACCCACAGGTGCGAGCGTCCTAAGACGATCATTTTAGTCAGATTAACAGAGGACTTCATATTTGTGCCGAGTTTGGGTGCGCGACAAGCAAAGCTCGCGAAACGTACTTCATGTGTACGTTGAGTGAGTTTCCGATGACGCAATCCCAAAATCGGCCAAAGAGGAAGTCCGCATATTTATGGTGAATTCACCACGTTCAACATCGGGTCCACGTTCAGCAGGAGGAGGCAGAGGCGGTCGCCGCGGAGGCAGAGGCGCAGCCTGGAAAACTCCAGATACAAAGCATCCACGCACCGGTCATGGTGTGGCATACGGTAAGCTGGAGCTTACGCCAAAGGATCATTATTCCATCCACAAGCCAAGCGATGCTCAAGATACCTTGCGCGTGATTGTCATGGGCGGAAATGAAGAGGTTGGCAAAAACATGACCATCCTGGAATACGGCGAGGATATTATTATCATCGACATGGGTATTCAGTTCGGTGAAGAGCACATGCGCGGAATTGATGGCATCGTGCCAGACCTTTCATACATTAAGGGCCGAGAGAAAAATGTTCGTGCCGTGATTATCACGCACATGCACATGGACCACATTGGCGCCATTCCGTACCTCATGCCACTTTTGCCGGGTGTACCTCTCTTTTCAGCTCCGATCACCCTCGCGTTGATCGCTAAGAAATTGGAATACACGCCAGAAGTAAAGGTGGACATGCGTCCAATCGACGAAATCTCTACGCTTGAACTGGGCAACTTCGCCGTTTCATTCATCGGCGTTTCGCATTCGGTTCCTTCTGCGCTCGCAGCGATTATTTCAACGCCATGCGGAACTGTTGTTCACACGGGTGACTTTAAGGTCGACCTTGATCCTAAGGATAAGGATGGAGTGCGTTACCTTGAACAGATGAAATCGCTTGGCGACAAGAATGTTCTTGCATTACTTTCCGATTCCACGAATGCAACACAGAGTGGTAACCAGCTCATGGAACGCGACGTGATGCACGACCTCGATACCATTGTTGCACAGGCAAAAGGTCGTTTGCTCTTTGGAATGATCAGCACAAACGTTGTGCGTTTGGCGCAGATCATCACGCTTGCTGAAAAGTACGGTCGCTATGTTGCTATTGGCGGACTCAGCTTGAAAACCACACTCGAAATTGCGCAAAATCTTGGCTACATCAACCCAACGCCAGGAACCTTGCTCGATATTACAGAGGTGAAAAACTTCCCGCCAAATAAAGTGCTCGCCATTTTCCCTGGCGCGCAAGGTGAGCAGAACGCAGCGTTCTACCGCTTGGCCGACGGCGACTTGCGCGATGTTCGCGTAATGCCGGGCGACTCTGTCGTCTTCTCGTCCTCCGTTATTCCTGGAAACGAGCGCACGGTGCAGTTTATTACCGACAAGTTCTATCGCCTTGGTGCGAAGGTGGTGAACTACCGCATGCTCAATATTCATGCTGGTGGCCACGCAAAGGCAGCGGATCTTGGGGAAGTCGTAAAGATGGTGAAGCCAAAGTACGTTATTCCAATTGAAGGTCATCACGCGTTCTTGCATCATCATGCCGCAGCAGCAACTGCAACCGGATTCATGCGCGATAAGATCATGATTGCGGATAACGGTCAGATCATGGAGTTTACGAAAGACGGCGTGGGAACGCTCACAAAAAAGAAAGTTCCTGTCGATCCAATCTTCGTGGACGGCAACCAGTACGATGTTGTTGATGGCGAAACGCTCCGTGAGCGAAAGCGCCTCGGCGACGAAGGCGTGATGGTTATCGATGCAATTGCCAAAGACGGCAACATTGTCCAGGTAAACATCGCAACCCTCGGTTTCCGCAAAGAAAAGTTGTTGTCATCGGTTGAAAAAACCGTCACCGACTTCTTGAAACGCGAATTCCCAAAGGTTCGCCTTCAGAAGGATCCGCAAGGACTCCTCCAAGATCGTCTGGAAAAGATGATCGAAACCGATATGAAAGCTGCTCCGTATGTGGCACTGTCGATAGCGCAATAAAAAAGCAAGAAAACAACCAAAAACCGCCAAGATTGGCGGTTTTTGGTTGCAAAAGAGAGAAAAATGTGCTATGATAAATAGTTCGTTGTACGAGTGTCTTACCTTCAGAGAGGCGATGCCTCACCGGGAGAAGTGATGAGCGATTGGATTGCCGACAGGATGCGTAGTGCCCGACTGGAAGAGGAATTCCGGGTGCGTATCCGAAACCTCGACTGGTCCAACTGGGAAGACGTGAAGTGGCGGCTCGATGCCATCTACGATCGCAATGCAATGAACGCGCGGAGCGTGCGTTCTGAGATCGGAATTCGGATCCGTGGGGGAGAGCTCTCTTTCGAGCTGGCACTCCAGTGGTTGTTGACGAACCGATCGGCGGAGCACGACCAGCGGCTGCATGATGAGTGTCTGGCTGAGTTGACCGGGAACATCACGACCCACGCCCAGCGCGTGGAGATCATGAACGCCCCTGCGATGTTCCGGGCGATCCCCGAGTTCACTCGCCGCCGCATCATGGAGGCGGTGCTCGAGGACGGCGATATGTCCAAGCTCGGGATCGCTTGGCTCGACTGTTTCCCTCACGTCAGCGACTCCATCCGTCTCCAGCCGGTCCGCAAGGCCATGAAGGAGACGCACGCCATCGAGTTCCTGCTCGAAGGTAGTGATGACACGGTGCGGCGGATCGACGCGTGGCTCATCGATCGTCTCGAGAGCGGCAAGGGTGCGCCGGAAGGCGCGTCTAAGCTGACGGCGGAGTTTTTCGCGGCTGCGGCGATCGCGGCGATGTCCGATGTTCCGAAACACGTCGTCGTGCAGCTCGCCGCCACCGCGATCCTCAAGATCGTTGGCGAGATGCCGTGGGCGGCTCGGAAGATGGGGTCCGACGTCAGCCGTCGCCCCGCGCACGAGCAGCTCAAGGTTCTCAGCTGGCTCATCGGCCGGATCTCTGGTGTGATGACGGACGAGAACGCAGGCATCGTGCTACGCTGGGCCATGATCAAGGGACGCCGTCACCACAACTGGGTACGCGAACGCCTCACAAGGGCGGCCGAGTCCTACGGATGGCGATTGGTTCCGGTGGTCAGGCGCCATGGCGAACTCGTTGCGGCCTGGAGGGGTGGGCGAGACTACGTCGCGCGGCAGAGCGCAGATCCGATGCAGATCGGGGAGCTCCGTGAAGACGGAGGACGTGCCTGGGTGCCGCGCGAGCGGTTACTCGGCGAGCCTGCCGAGCGTTCAACGCAGCGGGTCGTCTATCACGTGCCGCTCCACCCGGCGACGATCGTCACCACGGCGATGGAAAAGAATCCCAACCTCTTCCCCCTGTGACTACGCGCCCTCAGGGCAACGACACCCGACCTGACGAAGGTCGGGTGTTCGATTTGAGTTTGCTTTCTTGGCTAATATCTGCTATATTGTTCATGCGAAGCTAGTCGGGCTCGCATCTCTTCCAGGGGAATGAATGCGCTATCTTCTCGGTATTTGTATTGTGTTCTTCGGCTTCGAGTTTTCGGACTCGATCATCGTCGGTGCTGAGCGTGCCACGGGCTGGTACGGGTTCTTCTCGCAACAGGACATCGCTTCTCGCGATCAGTTCGCGAAGATCACCGGACGGTTCGTGGAGGGGTGCGAACTTCAGCAGGCGGTTCTCAGCGACGCGCGAAACTCCATTTACTGCCACGACGAGCTCGGGGATTCCTGCGCCAGTCGTGCGGCGAAGAATGAAGCGTTCGATGCCGAAGCGAACGAGCTCATCTGGGGCGCGGTGAAGGATCGCAAGGATCTCGCGCGGGTACGCCATCCGTCCCTGGTGAAAACCATGCTCCTTGGCACCGCCTACGCCACGCATGCCACCTGGCGCTGCATCGAGGACGGGGCCAGTGCCGACTACGAGATCACCTACGAGTTCGCGCCGACCTGGGACAATACCTGATTGGCAGAGAATTCCTCGTTCCGTTCGCGTGTGACCAACGCACGCCGACCGGTGTCCCTCGGGATACCGGTCGTTGTCGTTTAACTTTCGCTCCGTTCCACTCGCTCAATTCGCTCAAGGGTAATCCCGATCGCTCAAGCGTAGCGATCGCCCATTTTCCATCTCCCTGCTACACTCTCCCCATGCTCGACCCTAAAGATGAGATTAAACAGAAGCTGGACGTTGCCGAGGTGCTGGGCGATTATATTCAGTTAAAACCGGCCGGGGTGGGGAGTTTAAAGGCATTGTGTCCGTTTCACGCAGAGCGCACACCAAGTTTTCATGTGTCTCGCGAACGCCAAAGCTGGCATTGTTTTGGGTGTGATAAAGGCGGCGATATTTTCAGCTTCGTGATGGAAATCGATGGCCTCACGTTCCCAGAGGCGCTTCGTCATCTCGCGCTGAAAGCAGGCGTCGAGCTTCCAGCGTATAAGCCACGGCCTGAAGATCATACAAAGGAACGTTTGGTGGCGATGCACGATGTTGCTGCGAAGTTTTATGCTTCTATACTCGCCGACGCACCATTTGGTGAGGCAGTTCGTGCGTATGTTGCAAAGCGAAATATTCCAGCCGATCTCGTCGCGAAGTTTAAGCTCGGCGCAGCTCCCGACTCATGGGATGCGCTGGCGACGTGTTTGAAGCGCAACGGATTTACTGACGCTGAAATTCTTCAAGGCGGACTTGGCCTGCAGCGAAAGAGCGGATCGGGAATCGTCGATCGCTTCCGGAATCGGTTAATGATCCCATTGTGCGATGCGGCGGGGAATGTTGTTGCGTTTACTGCGCGTCAGTTGCCACCGACAACCCTCCCCCTTACGAAGGGGGAGTCGGAGGGGGTGGACGGGCCGAAGTACATGAATTCGCCGGAAACGCCCATCTACAAGAAAGGTGACATGTTGTACGGATTGCATCTTGCAAAAGCGGGAATGCGTGAAAAGAAGTCGATTATTGTCGTTGAGGGGAACCTTGATGTTATCGCGTCGCATAAAGCGGGAGTTGAGAATATCGTCGCATCTTCGGGAACGGCGCTAACGACCTCACAGCTCCGAACGTTGGCGCGATATACAAAATGTATTATTTTCGCGCTCGATGAAGACGCTGCTGGATTCGCTGCGGCAAAGCGCGTACTCGATCTCGCACTCGAACTGCAGAAGGATCCGAATGCGCCGCAATTCGAAATTCGCTGTTTGATTATTCCCGATGGAGCAGGGAAGGATCCTGACGAGATCGTGGAGAAGGATCCGGATCTCTGGAGAAAGATCGCCGTGCATTCGGAAGACGTCATCGAATATGTGTTCACGAAGCGCCTTCGGGGATTTGAAGATGGATCGGGAGCTGCAAAGATCGAGGCTCGGAAGGCGCTCGTCGATGAATTATTGCCGTACGTCGCGAAGCTTCAACGACCGGACAGTCGACATCTCTATCTTTTGAGGATGAGCGATGCGACGCACGTCGATATTGAATCGCTTCAGCAGATGCTGGCGGCGAGGGTGGCGCCGGTGAGGGGGAATGAGGGCAAGGGG
>ERZ1292630.4447-Hain-H41-02um-R3-4447-length-11868-cov-11_pt1 | contig 11868 bp, 9 predicted proteins | sample MGYA00564408_ERZ1292630 | MGnify/ENA primary metagenome ERZ1292630 (study PRJEB36523, sample SAMEA6512641) | groundwater metagenome | collected 2019-01-08 | study: AquaDiva: Metagenomics assemblies of 32 groundwater samples | reverse complement strand
GTTCACCGCACGGCGAGCCACGAACGGAGCCCCGCCCTCCGAGGCGGCGCAGCCGAAGGGGGAGTCCCGGACGCGCGGCGCCTTCCGGGATCGCTCTTTGGATTCGTTGACGTATTTATGAAATGGACAGCTTAGCCACGCCCTCTCCGATCGCCGGTCCTCTCCTCCGCCTGCTCGCGGAGGGCAGAGGCGCGGAGCTTTCCCCCGACCCGGTCGCGTTTCCCCACCGGTACGCCGACCCCCGGGACGCCGAGGCCGCCGCGTTTCTCGCCGCGTCGTTCGCCTTCGGTGGCGTCCTCCAGATCCGGAACTTCCTGTCGCGCCTCTTCGACGCCCTTTCCCCGTCGCCGCACGCCGCCTTGACGGCCGCGAAGCCGGCCTGCCGAGGTTCGGTCGCCGGTCTTTCCCACCGGTTCATCTCTTCCGAAGGCGTGTACCGCTTCCTCCGCTGTGTCCGCGCGGCGTACCTCGCGCACGGATCCCTCGAGCGGCTCTACATCGCTGGAAGGGGAGGGGACGCCCCCGACCTTCGGAGGGACCTGGCGCGGTTCCTCGGCGGGCTCCGCGACCGCTGGGGGAAGGACCTGGGGCGCGAGCGCGACTTCCTCTTCCCGCGCCCGGAACGCGGGGCGGCGTGCAAGCGGCACAACCTGTTCCTGCGGTGGGTCGTCCGGGACCCGGACGGTGTCGATCTCGGATTGTGGAGCGCGGTGCCGCCGCGGGACCTCGTTGTTCCCCTCGACACCCACATGGCGCGGCTGGGGGGCGCCCTCGGGCTCACGCGGCGGAAGACGCCGGACTGGCGGATGGCGGAGGAGATCACCGCCTCCCTGCGCCTCGTGTGCCCGGAGGACCCGGTGAAGTTCGACTATCCCCTCACCCGTCTCGGCATCCTCGGGGTGTGCACCCGTTCCCGGCGCGGCGTCTGCGGCCGTTGCCCCGTGGCGCCCCTCTGTTCGCAAAGAAGCCGTGAGTCGATCGGCGGGTGAAATTGGTGTTGCCCCTCCTCCACCCTCTGCGATAGATTTGATCAGGGTGTGAAGACCGGTCCCTGGAGGCGGAGCATGGCGGACAAGAAGCTGAAAATCGGCGAGATCCTCGTCGCCGCGGGACTTCTCAAGGAGGAGCAGCTCGCCGATGCGCTTCGAAGCCAGAACCAGCTCGGGGGGACGCTGGGGGAGAACCTCGTCCGGCTGGCGTTCCTCACGGAGGAGGAGCTGCTGGAGGCCCTCTCCGAGCAGCTGGGGATGCAGCATATCAACCTCGCCAAGGTCGAAGTTCCCGCCGCGGTGCAGCGGCTGGTCAAGATGGAAACCGTCCGCCTGCGCCGCCTCCTCCCCATCGGGTTCGAGGGGAAGCGCCTGGTGGTCGGCATGGTCGACCCCACGGACCTTTCCGCCCTGACCGAAGTGGAGTTCCAGTCGGGGCACACCACGAAGCCGGTCATCCTGTCCGCTTCGCACTTCGAGCTGGCCCAGGCATTCTTTCAGACGCACGGGTATGGGGATGCCACGCTGAAGTTCGATGCCGAGAAGGAGGCGGCACGGCACGTCCGGGTGGAGAACACCCTCGCCTCGATGCTCACGGTGCTCCTCTCGTGGAAGGGGCAGGACCTGCACCTGTCCGCGGGGGCGATCCCGTCGATCCGTGTCGACAACGAGATCCGCCGGCTGAATCTCCCGGTCCTCAAGCCCGCGGAGGTCGAGCAGATGATCTACGCGATCCTCACGTCGGAGCAGCGCCGCTACTTCCAGGAAAATCTCGAACTTGACTTCGCGTTCTCCCTGCACGGGGTCGGCCGCTTCCGGTGCAACCTGTACCGCCAGCGCAACTCGATCGCCTTCACCGCGCGGCACGTGTCCGAGACCATTCCGTCGGCGGCGGAGCTCGGGATCCCCGACTTCCTGCGCGACTTCTACCTGAAAAACCAGGGGCTGATCCTCGTCACCGGCCCGAACGGCCACGGGAAGTCGACCACCCTTGCGTGGCTCGTCGACGCGATCAACAGGGAGCGGCGGTCCAATATCATCACGATCGAGGATCCCGTCGAGTTCACCCACCGGCACAAGAGCTCCAACGTGAACCAGCGGGAGGTGGGGACCGACACCCTCTCCTTCGCGGACGGTCTTCGGCACATCTTCCGGCAGAATCCGGACGTCATCGTGATCGGGGAGCTCCGGGATTACGAAAGCATTTCCATCGCCCTCACCGCCGCGGAGACGGGACACCTCGTCCTCGGGACGCTCCACTCCCTGAACGCCACGGCCGCCGTGGACCGGATCGTGGACTCTTTCCCGGCGAACCAGCAGCCGCAGGTCCGCGCGCAGCTGGCCGAGTCGCTGCTCCTCGTCTTTTCCCAGCGCCTGCTCAAGCGCGCCAACGGTTCGGGGCGCGTGCTCGCGTGGGAAAAGATGGCGACCTCCCTGCGGGTCCGCAACGCCATCCGGGAGGGGAAGGCCCACCAGCTGCGGGGGATGATGCAGGCCAACGTCGACGAACTGGTGTCGATCGACTGGACGCTGGCGGACATGGTGGCGGCCGGGAAGGTGAAGTACGAGGAGGCGGTGAAATTCGCCGACAACCTGACCTATCTGAACGAACTCCTCAAGGTCCGCGGGGCGTTCAAGTAGGGGAGCCGCCCGCGGGGATCCCCGGGCCGGAGGCGCACGCCCGATGATCGGAAAGAAGATCCGCCTGGAGCGGATCATGGACCGGAACACCCACCGGACCGTGCTCGTTCCCATGGACCACGGGGTGACCGTCGGCCCGATCCCCGGACTGATCCAGGTTCCACCGACGGCGAACCTCATCGCCGAGGGGGGGGCGAACGCGGCGATCGTGCACCGCGGGGCCGCCATGTTCGGTCACCGCGGCTACGGAAAAGACCTCGGCCTCATCCTTCATCTCTCCGCCAGCACCTCCCTCGCCCCCGACTCCAACCGGAAGGTCCTGGTCGCCACCGTCGAGGACGCCCTGCAGATGGGGGCCGACGCCGTCTCCATCCACGTGAACCTGGGCGCCGAGGACGAGGCGCAGATGCTGCGCGACTTCGGCACCGTGTCGAGCGCCTGTCAGCGCTGGGGGATGCCGCTCCTCGCCATGATCTACACGCGCGGGCCGAAGATCCGGAACGAGTACGACGTCAGATACGTCCGCCACGCCGCGCGGGTGGGAGCGGAAATGGGAGCCGACATCGTCAAGGTCCCGTACACGGGATCCCCCGAGACGTTCCGCGAGGTCACGCAGGGGTGCGCCTCCTCCGTGGTGATCGCGGGAGGGGAGAAGATGGCGAGCGACGAGGAAGTTCTCCGGATGGTCCACGACGCCATCGCGGCGGGGTGCGCGGGGGCCTCGATCGGGAGGAACGTGTTCCAGCACCGCTCCCCGGCGTCCATGGTGCGCGCCATCGTCTCGATCGTCCACGGCGGCGCCACCGTGCGGGAGGCGCTCGGTATTCTAAAGGCGAAAACCTTGTGAGCCTCCCCCGGCTTCTTGCCCGGGTCGTCCCTTGGGACAAGGAAACGGCCGTCGCCGCCATCGAATCGGGGGTGGAGGCGCTTTGGGTGCCGGACGGCCGCGCCTCGTCCGCCCGGGAACTGGGGCGCGTCGTGACGGCGTGCGCCGAGGGGGACCTGCGCGAGGGGATCGACTTCCGGGTGACCCGGATGGAGGGGAAGGAGGACGAATCGCGGATCGCCGGCTCCCCCCCGGACGCGGCGTGGGTCGTCTTCCCTCGGGACCGGGAGATCATCCCCCTGGAGAACCTTGTGGCCTGGGGGCGCAGGATCCTGGTCGTGGCCCGGACGCCCGCCGATGTCTCGCTCTACCGGGGTGTCCTGGAAAAGGGGGTCTACGGGCTGGTCCTCGATGGCCGGGATCCCGCGGGGATGCGCACGCTTGCCGTCGCCGCCCGCGCGAAGACGGAGGACGTGTCGCTCGTTCCCGCGCGGGTGGTCGAGGTCGTCCCTCTCGGGATGGGCGACCGTGTTTGCGTGGACACGTGCACCTGGATCGAGGGGAGCCGCGGGATGCTGGTCGGCAACGGTAGCGCCGGGATGTTCCTCGTGTGCGCCGAGAACGTGCAGAACCCGTATGTCCTTCCACGCCCGTTCCGCGTCAACGCGGGCGCGGTCCACTCCTACTGCCGCGTCCCCGGAGGCCGCACCGCCTATCTTTCCGAGCTGGTCGCCGGTTCGGGAGTGCTCCTCGTCGACGACTCCGGGGGGGGAGAGGCGGCGTGGGTCGGCCGGGCGAAGGTGGAGCGCCGTCCGCTGGTGCTGGTCCGCGCCGTCGGTCCTTCCGGGAACGAGCATTCGATCGTACTGCAGAACGCCGAGACGATCCGTCTCGTGGGACCGGGGGGCGAAACAAAGTCGATCGCCCGGATCGCGGCCGGGGACGAGGTGCTGCTCATGGAGGAGCGCGCGGGCCGGCACTTCGGGGTGGCGGTCGAGGAGACGATCCGGGAAAAGTAGCGGACAACCCGCGGCGATCGGGAGTATACTGGGCTGTACGCGACCCAAGGCGTGTTTTTCGAAGGAGGGGGTATGTTCGGACTCGGTCTTCCGGAACTTCTCATCATCCTCGTGATCGTGGTGCTGCTGTTCGGGGCAGGCCGGCTTCCGCAGATCGGCGCCGGGATCGGGGAGGGGATCCGGAACTTCAAGAAGTCGATGAAAGAGAAGGACGAGGTGGACATCACCCCGACCAAGGGAGACGGCGAAAAGAAATAGCGCAGCGGGGGCGGGCCCGCCCCCGGCCGGTGATTATTCGCCGTCCTTCGCCTCCAGCTTGTAGCTGTCCATGTTCGCCGGGGCGTCGAAGAACACCACCATGAACGGGATGGCCCTGCCGGGTGCGACGTGCATGTTCGCCAACCCTTCCCCGAACCGGTTCCCCAGGGCCTTCGACAAGGTGTCCCGGTCCCCCTTCCGGATCGCTTCTCCGGACAGCACGTTTCCGGCGTAAACCGCCTGCTGCCCCAGGACGGCGTCGGTGTTGTCCAGCAGCGCGGCGTGGACCCGGATACCGCTCTTCTCCACCGTGGAGAGATTGGCCACCTGACCCTTGATCACCAGGATCCTCGGAGAGGCGGCGCCGCTCTCGTAATAACCGATCACGTTCCGAAGGTCGTACTTCGGCGCCGCGGGAGCCGCCGGTTTCCCCCCCCATAGCGCGGCGACGCCCGGAACCGCTCCTTCGAGCGTCTTCCTCCCCGATGTCGTGAAGCCGAGGTAGCCGCCGGCCGCGAGAAGGACCGCCAGCACCGCCGCCACGGCGGGACCGGCGGAAGACCGTGGGCGCGGGGATTCCGGCGCGGGGGATCCACGGAGCGCCGGGGACTCCACGGGCGGCGCGGGGGCAGGTTCCGCCTCCCGGTGCGGCGGGACTTCGACGGGCGCGGACGAGATCTCCGGGGAGATGTCGCCGATCCCCGGGGGATCCTCCGACCCCGCGTCGCGATGTTTCTCCTGCAGGAAATCCAGGGTATCCGAATCGCTGATCAGGAACCCCCCCTCGCCACGGAACTCGGCGGCGGGCGCTTCTCCGAACGGCGGCTCCGGCTCCGCGGCGGGAGGAAGGTCCAGTTTTTCCTCGGGCCCGAGGTCGAGGGTCAACGTGCCGAGGTCCAATTCCGGACGGGGCCCCGGGGCGGCGGGAGCTTCACGCTCCACCGGCGCGCTCGCCTTCGCGGGGATGGGAATCTCCGCCTCCGTTTCCCCGGTGGACGGGGAGGATGCCTCCGCGCCGGCGGAGAGGAACCGGTCGAACGCCAGATCCACTTCGTCCTTTCCCGGCGCCGCCGCTTCCGGGGCGGGGGAGGGATATTCCGGAGCGGCGGCTCCCGCCGGCCGGGACGGAGCAGGGAAGGGGATCAGGTTTCCGAGCGGGGGCGGGGAGCCGGGACTCTCACCGTCGGAATCCCGCACCGCGGAGCCGAGGTCGAAGAAACCGTCCCCCCCCGGCGCCGGAGGGGCGGGGGCGGGAGCACCGTCCTTGAGGACGACGATGTTGTCCCCGCATTTCCGGCACTTCACGCGCGCACCCCTTCCCGTGATCCTGGACTCGTCGAGGCGGAACCGCGCGTGGCATGTCTGGCACTCGATGATCATCCCGAGCCTCCGGAGAATGGTGTTGCGCGACGTCGCGCATATCTTCGAACTATAGGCAATTTCCCCGCGGGACTCAAGCGGGGGATCCGGGGAGGGTCGAGGTCCGCCGGCGTGCCCCGAGGGCGCACAGCACGATTCCGATCTCGAACAGCGCGTATAGCGGGAAGGCGACCATGATCTGGGACACCGCGTCCGGCGGGGTCAGCACGGCGGCCAGGAGGAACGCCCCGAGGACGGCGCCCTTGCGCCATTTCCGCAGGAACTCCGGCGTCAGGATCCCGCCGCGCCCCGCGAGGAAGAGCACCAGCGGCAGCTCGAACATGACGCCGAAGATCAGCAGGAGGCGCAGGACGAGGGAGAGCGATTCCCGCATCGACGGCATCGGGACCACGACCGACCGGCCGAACGACAGGAAGAAGGAGAGGATCGCCGGGATCGCCACGAAGTAGGCGAAGGCCATCCCGGCGAGGAAGCCGAAGGTGGACCATGCCGCGAAGACGAGAAAAAGCTTCCGCTCCTTCAGGTACAGCCCGGGACTCACGAACCGCCACGCCTGGTAGAAGATGACCGGGGACGCCAGCACGAACCCGCCCCACAGGGCCATCTTGAAGTACGTGAGGAACGCCTCCGTCAGTTCGGTGAAGATCAGGTGCGAATCCGGCGGCAGGTTGGCGGTGAGGGGGGAAAGAAGCGCGCCGTAGATCCGCTCCGCGAAGTTGTAGCAGAGGGCGGTGCCGATCCCGAGGGCGATCAGTGCGCGGACGAGTCGACGGCGAAGTTCATCGAGATGCTCGGTGAGCGGCTGGCGAATTTCCCCGGCGTTCGTCGACAACCGGCGTCACCCCTGCCGGGGCGGCGTTGCCGGCGACTCTCCGGCGGCGGTTCCCGGCGCAGCGCCACCCGCGGTGGCGGTAGCACCCGTCGATGGAGCGGGTTCCACCGGGACATTGTCCGGCGGAGTGTCGCTCGCGGGCGTGAGAACCATACCCGGCGGCGGGGGCACGGGCTTTGCGGGCTCCCCCGGCGCGGGAGCGCTCCCCGGAGCCTTTCCGTACGCGGAAAGATCCTCCGGTGGCTTCGGCGTCTCCGCCTCGGACTGTTCCTTCACCGCGTCCTCGATCCCCTTTCGGACCTCCTCGGACGCCTTCTTGAACTCCGCGATCCCCTTGCCGAGGCTCTTGGCCAGGTCCGGGAGCCGCTTCGGGCCGAAGAAGATGAGGACCACGACCAGGATGATGAGCATCTCCTGGAAGCCGATACCGAACATTCGCGCCCCTTTCGGATTCTTGCATCCACTACTATACCCCGCCTCGCCCCGGAATTCCAAGGACGGTCGCGAGATGTCCGATCGGATAAGCGGTTATCCGATCGGGCAGTGCCGGGGTCGCGACTCCGTGCCGGAGGTTTGGTAACCCTTCGATTTGTCAGCGATCGCCGCCCGGCACGACCATTGTATGCGAAGTTTGTATTCGTCCCCATGTTTCCCGAGGGAGGAGAAGCGCCTTGTTCCTGGGCATCGACGTCGGCTCGATCAGCATGAAGTTTTCCCTGTTTCTGCCGGAAGGTTCCGCGGAACCCTCCGCGGATCTGCGTGGAACGTTCCTCGATCCGGAGGCGGTGGCGCTCCCCGGTAAGGGGAAGGGGTACAACCTTTCGTACGACCGTCTCCTCGGCGATCCCGTGCGGAAGGTCCCGGAGCGCTTGCGCCGGTGGCTCGCGGTCCTGGACGAGGGGAACGTGCGTGCGATCGCGGTCACCGGTCGGAGCGGCCGGCAGCTCGCATCGCTCATCGGGGCGACGTACGAGAACGACTTCCGCTGCCTCGTCAAGGCCATCGCGATCACGCATCCGGAGGTCCGCACGATCTTCGAGATGGGCGGGGAGAACTCCAAGGTGATCCGCCTCGAGGCGTCCGGCGACGCGGGTCTCCTCACCGTCAAGGATTACGACACGAACGGCGACTGCGCGGCCGGTACGGGGTCGTTCATCGACCAGCAGGCCCACCGGATGAAGCTGGAGGTGGAGCAGGTCGGCGAGATGGTCGCCCACGCCGCGAGCGCGGCGAGGATCGCGGGCCGATGCTCCGTGTTCGCCAAGAGCGACATGATCCACGCCCAGCAGAAAGGGTTCTCCCCGGAGGAGATCCTCAAGGGACTGTGCGACGCGGTCGCGCGGAACTTCAAGAGCAGCATCAACAAGGGGAAGGATCCCGTCCCGAAGATCGCCCTCGTCGGCGGTCTGTTCGAGAACTCCGGGGTCGTCCGCGCGATCCGCGACGCCTTCGGTTTTTCTGCGGAGGACGTCGTGGTGCCGCGCGGTTTCGCCCACATGGGCGCCCTCGGCGCGGCGGCGGCCTCCTCGGAGCGTGCGGGAGGAGGGACGCCGGTGATCGCGAAGGGAGGGGTCCTCGAGGAGCCGGAAGAGCGCGCGTTCCCCTCGTGGCCGCCCCTCACGACGGAGAACGTCGTCTTCCTGCGCGACCGCGTCCAGCCGCCCCCGAAGCCCGAGGGCCGGCCCGAGGTCTTCCTCGGCATCGACATCGGGTCGGTCTCCACGAACTTCGCGGTGACGGACTGGGACGGGAACCTCCTCAAGGAGATCTACGTCGGAACGCAGGGGCGTCCCGTGCAGGTGGTGACCGACGGACTGAAGGAACTGTGGGACGAGTTCGGCGACACGATCTCGATCCGCGGTGTGGGGACCACCGGATCCGGACGGGAGCTGATCGGCGAGCTGGTCGGCGCCGACACGGTCCAGGACGAGATCACGGCCCATAAGACCGGCTCCACCTTCATCAGCCGGCGCTACTTCGACGCCTCGGTCGATACGATCTTCGAGATCGGCGGGCAGGACTCCAAGTTCATCGGCCTCGAAAACGGCGTGGTCACCGATTTCGCGATGAACGACGCGTGCGCCGCCGGGACCGGGTCGTTCCTCGAGGAGCAGGCGGAGCGGCTCGGGATCCGGATCAAGGGAGAGTTCGCGGAGATGGCCCTCTCCTCGAACGCCCCCGTCCGCATGGGGGAGCGGTGCACCGTATTCATGGAGCAGGACCTGAACAACTATCTCTACCGGGGCGCCCGGAAGCACGACCTCGTGGCGGGCCTCGCGTACTCGGTCGTCATGAATTACCTCAACCGCGTGGTGCGCGGCCGGAAGATCGGCGAGACGATCTACTTCCAGGGGGGGACGGCGTACAACGACGCGGTGGCCGCCGCCTTCTCCCAGGTGCTGGGCCGCAAGATCATCGTCCCGCCGCACAACGGGGTGATCGGGGCGATCGGGATGGCGCTGCTCGCCCGGGACAAGGTCCGGGCGACGAAGGAGGCCACGACGTTCCGCGGCTTCGACCTCTCGAAGGTCGACTACCGGCGGCGGGAGTTCGTCTGCAAGGGGTGCAGCAACTACTGCGACATGCAGGAGATCCGGATCGGCGACAGCCGCACCTACTGGGGCGACAAGTGCTCCGAGAAGTACCGCAAGGCCGCCCGCACCGGCACGAAGCCGGTGATCGACGACCTGGTGGCGCGCCGGATCGAGTGGATGGACCGGCTCATCGCGGAGACTCCCGAGAGCGGCGCGCGCGGAACCGTGGGATTCCCCCGGGCGATGTATTTCCACGAGCGGTTCCCCTTCTGGAAGGGGGTCCTCACGCGGATGGGGTTCGGCGTCAAGGTGTCGCCGCGCACCGACAAGGCGATCGCCCGCGAGGGGTTCGAGCGGACCGTCGCCGAGCCGTGCTACCCGATCCAGGTGGCCCACGGGCACGTGGGAGCGCTGCTCTCCTCCGGTGTCGACTTCCTTTTCCTGCCGAACGTGGTCAATTCGGAGACGGCCCACACCCACACGGCGTCGCAATTCTGTCCCTGGGGGCAGACGCTGCCGTTCGTCGTGGCCGCCGTCCCCAAGTGGGAGAAAGAGCTGCGGCAGAAGTTGCTCTCGCCCACCGTCCGGTTCCGCGACGGCGAGAAATACATTGTAGAGGACCTGTTCGACTGCTTCGGGCCGCTGGGCGTCTCCCGGAAGGAGATCCGGGAGGGGATCCGCGAAGGGTACCGCGAACAGGCGAAACTCGGGCGGTTCCTCGAGGTCGCGGGGGCGGAGGCGATCGAGCGGGTCGAGAAGGCGGGGGCGGACGCCATCGTCCTGCTGGGACGCCCGTACAATATCTACGACCGGGACGTCAACCTGAACATCCCGTCGAAGCTTCGGGACCAGTACGGCGGCAACGTCATCCCGATCGACTTCCTCCCCGTGGACGGCATCGACATCCGCGACGTGAACGACAACATGTTCTGGAATTACGGGCGCAAGATCATCGCCGCGGGGAAATGGTGCCGGAACCGGCCGAAATTCCACATGATCTACATCACGAATTTCAAGTGCGGGCCCGACTCCTTCGTGCGACACTTCATAACGAAGGCGTCCGGGTCCCCGTACCTGACGCTGCAGTTCGACGGCCACGGCAACGACGCCGGGTACGTGACCCGGTGCGAGGCCTATCTCGACAGCAAGGGGGTGCTCCGCCCATGGGCGCAGCAGTGAGCGGTTCGCCGCTGTCCGGGAAGACGGTCTACTTCCCCGCGATGTCCGAGGCGGGAGTCCGCGTCATCGCCGCTGCGTTCCGCTCCGTGGGGATCGACGCGAAGTCGATGCCGCCCTCCGACGAGGAGACGATGGTCCTCGGGGGGCGCCACTCCTCCGGCGAGGAGTGCCTTCCCCTCAAGGTGACGCTGGGGGACGCGCTGAAGCTCCTCGTCCACGGCGAGATCGCCGCCGAACGGATGGCGCTCTTCATGCCCACATCGGACGGACCGTGCCGGTTCGGCCAGTACGGCCCCTACATCAAGGGGGTCCTGGAGAAGATGGGGTTCGACGGCGTCACGGTCGTCTCCCCGACGTGCGAGGACGGGTACAGCGGGATCGGGGAGCATGCCGACGAGTTGCTCCGCACGGCGTGGCGGGCGATGATCGGCGGCGAGCTGCTGACGAAGCTTCTCCTTCGGACCCGGCCCTACGAACTGGAAAAGGGGGCGTCCGACGCGGCCTACCAGGCGGCGCTGTCCGACCTCTGCGCCGCGGTCGAATCCCGCGGGAAGAACCCGAAGGAGCGGATGGCTCGCCTCAAGGAATCCCTCGTCCGCGGACGAAGGATGCTGCGCGACGTACCGGCCGACTTCTCCGATCCCCGTCCGCTCATCGGCGTCGTGGGGGAGATCTTCTGCCGCCTCAACACGTTCAGCAACGACGACGTCGTGCGCAAGGTCGAGGAGGCGGGGGGGGAGTGCTGGATCTCCGACGTCAGCGAATGGCTCTGGTACACCAACGCCGCCCACCTCCACCTGTTGAAGCGCTTCCGGAAGCACCTGACCTTCGAGATGTTCGGCGCGCGCCTGAAGTGGCACTACCAGCACAAGGACGAGCGGGAACTGCACGGGGTGTTCGGCGACGACTTCCGGGGGTACGAGGAGGCCGACGACATCCGCGATGTGCTCGACCTCGCGCGGCCGTACCTCGTTCCCGAAGGAACGTTGGGGGAGATGCTCCTCTCGGTGGCGAAGACGGTCTACCTGCACCGGAAGGGGGCCGACGGGGTGCTGGACATCAACCCGTTCTCCTGCATGAACGGGATCGTCTCGGAGGCGATCTACCCGCGCCTCTCGCGCGATTGCGACGGCCTGCCCGTCCGGGTCTTCTACTTCGACGGCACGCGGGTCGACCGGCGGTACGAGCTCGACATCTTCATGGACCTCGT
>ERZ1292630.4445-Hain-H41-02um-R3-4445-length-11870-cov-7_pt1 | contig 11870 bp, 3 predicted proteins | sample MGYA00564408_ERZ1292630 | MGnify/ENA primary metagenome ERZ1292630 (study PRJEB36523, sample SAMEA6512641) | groundwater metagenome | collected 2019-01-08 | study: AquaDiva: Metagenomics assemblies of 32 groundwater samples | reverse complement strand
CGAAATTCGGGGAGCTCGCGCAAGTTATTTTGACTCTAAAATCGCGCGCGATTTACACGTCAAAAAAAAGCCGGGCCGGCGTACGATCGACATGACACTGTATCCGGGTGAGAGAGGGGGTACCTCAGCCGTCTATGACGTACATCATCTGCTGTCGAAAAGAGGTAAAGGTGGATCTCGTTCTACTTTGGCCCAAAACCGACCCGCGCCGGGCCCATCCCCCCGCATTGGAGATGATCCACACAGTGCTCCTCGGTCAACTGTGCACCAATGACAGCACTTCGTCTGTGGTAATCAGCCGGTGAGCTTGAGTGAGCAGTGTGCGACAACCGCTACTGGTGCCTGCATGCAGGGGTGGATCGCGATCGGTCAGGAACACACTGTCGGTTTTCTCATCCGACGCGCTGCTGCGAAGAGGACGCCGCCCCCGGCCGTGCGCGGCGGCAACGTCTTCCCCAAACCGCAGGAAGTCATTCCACGTCGACGCGCTTTCACCGCTGTGCGGAGGGCCGCAGAACACGAAGGGGACGCGCAGCGCGGCCGCCAGCGGCAGCAGTACTTTGCTGCATGTGGAGGCGTTGGAACCGAGGGACGAGACGGTCCGGGGCAGCTCCAAGGCCACTTCCATCGGCGCGTCGGCGACCACCGTGCGCCGCACCCCTTCGTTGCCTTCAGGACGGCATTCAGTGTTCCGTTGTGAAATGATGTCCACCAAAAGAATGGTATGACTGAGGTCACCGAGGCGCCAAGGACGAATCAGTACCACAAGATGAACCGTTTGCGCGAGGCGGTCGACAGGCAGTTTGAAACGTTGTCGAAGGGATTGCACTCGTTTAACGAAGTGGTCCACCACGTCTGCGCCCAGCAACGCGGACGGGATTGGCGCGGCGGTCAAGCCGAAGGCCATCGCCAACGCGTCTAATTGCAACTGGTATCGCTGCCGGATTGCCACAACCACCTCGACGGACGACTTCGACGATGGGGTACCGGCAGTCGTTGTGCTATTGCGGGTCAAGGCGTCGGCGAGGGCAGTGATGCGAAATTGACCGCGCAGCGCTTCCACTTCGGCTTCGTCGGCGTCATCGCCCATTTCGCCGCTGGTAGTCAGCGACGCGATGAGACCGCCGGGGCCGCTACTCCGACGACCCGCGGCGGTCGCTCGGCTCGCCTGGGGGCCTTCCAGCTCCAGCAAGCTGCATCGTGTCCAAAGATCATCCCACGGGACGACCACCACCGCGGCCGGCGCTGGAAGACCGTCCGTTAAGCCACCGCATGTGGCGTGGTTGGGCGAGGCACTTCCGCGAAAAATCACGACGTCGATAGGCGGCGTGGTTGGCGATGGGGAGGGAGGTTCCAGACCGAAGGCGTCGATCAGGCGGTCCGCGAGCGACACCACCTGCTTCGCATAGGCCGCGGTAGACCGTTGCGCCACGGTCGCAAAGAGCGGCGCTCGCCAGCTAGCGACCAACGGAGTCGCGACCACTGCGCCATGGGACGTCGTCGTCGTGGCCGACGTCAACCGGCCGAATGAAAAGAGAAGCGGATGGTGCAAACGAAGAAGATCGGGGCAGGGTGTGCCGGCAACTACGGAAGAGCAATCGCGATCGCTGCATGCCCTGCGCTCTCCTTTTGCAGTCGCGAGCTCGTCGACGACTATCGCGAACGATGCATCCAAAACACAGGACTCCACACAGTCAGTGATCTTCTTGTAAACACGTTCGTGAACAGCAGCACCGCGGGTCATCAAATCCCATTGTGTGCGGGTGGTCGTGTGCCGTGATGATGAGCGGTGGCCATTATCGTCCTCGTTCGCCGTCGAATGACGCGAACGCCGCGAGGTGGAGCCGACAAGGGCCACCAGGGCGTCGACAAACCGTTCGGTAGGGACGATGCAGCCGCCGCTTCCCGGCAGCGTTTTGCACACGACCCGGTTCTCAAAGTCGACGAATGAGTGCCGCTTCACGGGCAATCGCCCCATAGCCGGGTGCGTGACGCCCCAGTACATGCGTGGCGCACGCACGTCGGCGGCATCATGCTGGTGAATCAACTGGCCAGCTCCGCCCTCCGACACTCGGCGTGCCGATCCACCGTCAGACGAAAGAGGTGCCACAAAAAGCAAACGCTGCTTGACCGCTAACCACGCCTCGACCACATCAGCCGGTGTCGGCAACTGGGTGGTGTTCGGACACAGCCACGCTCCGGGCACGGGCTCAAAAACGGGCACTGGTAACGCAACACACCGCTGATAATTAGACTCCAGTTCATTGAACAAGAAGGCTAGGGCGCGGCGTCGCGCCTGTTGCTCCGCCGTGACTTCCCCCCCCTGTCGGCTTCCGCCACAAAGGACTTCTATGGCCACTTTCTTGTCGCTGTCCATCGCGACGATCCACGGTTTCGCGTGCTGCGCGATTTCACCAGGCGTCAACCAAGGATTCGCGTGGACGAAGGCGTCCAGTGTACGGCCGCCACTGCTCATCGAGTTTGCCGTGTCATCCCCGTCGTTAGCGGCGCCGGCATCGAGTTCACCGAGGGCGCTCTGCAGGAGGACCAACGCGCGCAGGTCGCGAATCTCCCGCACTGAATGCATGAGGGAGGATACCGGGAGGCCGGAGCCAAGGGTTTCGCCATGCATCCGCGCACCATCGCCATCGCCGTTCACCGCGTGTGGTCCGTTCATAACGGAGCCGGGAAACCGGGTGTGATGTTCCGTGACGTGTGGCATCACCGTCGTCGTGCTAGGTATGGCCGTCGCTGAAGCTCGAGGCGACGGAAAAACGACGGAGGGCGAGGGTTGCGGCCATGAATTCACTTGGGACGACACCAAAATCCTCAGTGCGTCACAGCCGAACGCGAGAGAAGCGACGAGTCGCACGGCGCTGGTGGATGCTGCGGGCAGATTTGCCGTCGCCCCTAAGCAACCCACCCCCGATTCCAGCGCGTTTGGCGAGCGGGAAGTTCTCGGCCGCGGATCGTACGGCGAGGACGTCGTGTCATGCTCCATTGCAGCGTGCACCTTGCCGCCGCCGCCCTTCAACAACAGGTCGTCGCATATCGAATAACAATTCGCCAGGACCGACTGCCGGCCTTGGGCACCAGCGCAGTGTTGAAGCATCATGGCTTCCATCAATGCACGCCGAATGCCAGGCGTCCACGTGGCGAACAGCCGCGCTGACGTAGCGCAACTGAATGCAGGATGGTCAGCAGCATTGACAGGCGATGATGGGGTAATGACCGGTGCTACGGCGGGGCCTGCCGCTGTTGCTGGTTTCCCCGAAGAGGTCGCTGCCGCCGGGGCGGGGATCGCAGGCGACGTAAGGGAGCCGCCTACTGAACTCCCTGGACTTGTCCGCGTAGACCCGGTCGACGCGTATCCCAAGAAAGAGTCGACCAGTGACCCGATGGCCGCTTCCAGTTGAACTTCTGCACTTTCCTCGGCGGTGGGGGGATGGGCATCGGTCGCGTCATGAGGCGATGCTCCTGAACCGAATGATGAGGCCACGACGGTCCCAGCCGAACCAACGGATTCGCACCCAGGAAGTCCTGTCGCTTCGGGCCGCGCTGATTCCTCGGAGTTCTCGTCAAACTGACTCACTGCGGCCACGACATGCCGGAGGCACCAGCGGCTGCGCTCACACCCGTCCAGCGGCCACGCCAGAGGAAGGGCGACTCGAAGCGTGCCGTGTGGTCGGCCTGCCTGGGTCGATGACGCGCTCGTCGCGTGGAGCGCGGCCGGCAGGGGAACCACAGCCGTCGTGGGCGTGGTGGGTCGGCCCGACCCTTGCGCCGTAGCCGGCGAGGGAGCTGCCGCCTTGGTCGTCGTCGTTCCGGCCGTCCCCGCTGCGACTTTACCTGCCGGAGCAGGCGCGCCTGCTCTTGGCGCCACGGCGGCGGGTCCAGTCGCGGAGGTCTCGGGGGGAGCCGTCGTCATCGTCGTGGTCGCGTCTCCTCCCATTAGCGTGGTGCCTTGGGAAGCGCAGTGCGGCGCCGGCGACGCCAGCCCGACGCCCCACTCCAACTCTAACGTGGCGAATCCCTGGGCATCAATCCTGCGAGCAAACTGAGCCTCGGAGATCACTGAGAGGCGGTGCCGATCCAATTGATGGGCTGCGTCAAGAAAGCTACCACCGCCAACAATGGGGCCATGGTCATATGCGCGGCGCCGAGCGTCCTCCGGTACGCCAATGGAAGGATCACGAAGAGTGCCTATTGATGCCAATCTGACGCCTCCTTCACGGATGACGCTACTGAGCAGCGGATCAATGTGAGAAGACACCACCGCAGACGCCGCCAAAGCTTCGTCTCCAAGCGCTGGTGCCGTGGCATCGACGCATACCTCACGGGACATGCCCGCGCCCGATTTGCAGGCCTGGACGAATGCTAGACCCACGCGGCTCATGTATGGTGACGCTCGGGGGGTCGACAACGGCGCCGCCACCAACGAGCCACCACCACCATTGCCTTGAGACGCAGCAGGTTGCGCGGGGCTGATGGGGCTGCGCTGAGTGATGTCGTGATCATGACTGGGCGCCACCGATGTCATACGGCTCATTGCCGCGAGAAAGACGGTTAGTTGGGGGGGAAAACAACAACGGGGGGCAAAATAAACTTCTACACACACACACACACACACACACCGCAAATCACACAACCAACCTTTTTGCTATCAATAGACTTGCCTCCGACTACTCTCCGATAATACTCTACGATACGTTGCTTCTCCGCCACAGAAACCCCCCTCCCTCACATCAAAAGCGGAGAGAGTACAAAAAAAACCCACCACGCTATAGAGGAGAAACCCTGTGACTTTTAGTGATTGGTTTGTCGCCTCTGGGATGTTGAAAGAAACGTCAAGGGGGCGGACGACCGAAAGAAGATGAGTCCGAGGGAGGGCGTTGAACAACAAAAACGATGGCGCGCAACATCGAGCGCAGTAACGGTGTGGGGGGCAACCGACTCGCGTCGCACCTGAGCATCAGTGTGTCTGTCTTCCCCCCCCGTTCAGATGCTGATGCGTCGCCGTGGCCGTTGATCCTCCGATCGTGGAAGCACCAGCACGGATGGCGACGCGGCCGCCGCGAAGGCAGGGGACGACTGCGAAAGGGCAAATGCACCGCCGACGTGCGCCGCGGGGGGGATGTCTAGGCCTTCGCCACCAACAGCGTCCAGCAAGTCGGCGCCGAGCAGGAAGTGTTCCAAGTGCTGCCGTCTCCATTCGTGCCGGGACTCGGCGGGCGCCGCGGTAGGCGAGTCCTGGGAGCGGTTGGTGACCGGCAAACATTGAGGTGGGGCGGCGTTGCCGTCAGCGCCACTGACAGCTGCGGCAGAGTCAGTCGCGGCGGCAGGGACGACCGCAGCTGCCGTTTCCTCTTCGTCGGCATTCAGGATGCCATCGAGGATGCCTTCGGCCGCTCGCTCGTCTAGAGCCGTTTCCGTTTCCTCAGCGGCTGCGTCCACAGCCTCGAGCTCCTCGGCGAGCTCGTCATCCACCTGCATCGTGAGTGACGAGTCGCCCCGGGCGCCACCACTCGAAGGTGAGGACGGCCGAAAGATGCGTGACAAGCGCCTCGAGGCCGATCTCGCCAACTTGGGCCCATGCTTCCGCACCCCGCCCCCAACCATGATTGACTTCTCCACGACGTTTCGGATGCCTAGGACGACAGCGGCCACCGTCGACACGAACGTGGCCGTGACCGCGAGCCACGCCGCCGAAGCCCTGACGATGACGCTGTCGGTTGCGTCAGCCGCCAGAATCAGAACGGACGCGCATGCGGTGAGGCCGGTGCCTGCCAAGAGCAGACCATTGCGCAACGGTCCCAAGTACGGCCTCAGCCACAGCGCGACGATGAAGAATCCAGCCAATAGTATCATAGTCGCAATGGTGAGACCGCGGCACAAAGTAGGATACGGATGGGCGTCCACGCCACGAAACACCGCCAGCACGAGCGTGAAGCTAAAGTCGATCACTAAGAAGTGCTGTGCTACGCGGTCGCGAACGATGTTACTGGCGGCATCACTAACTGGGTTCCCGGCCACTCGGGTACCTGGCCGGTGAAACTTTTCAAAGACGGGCCCGTACATTCGCCGATAGTCGGTGGCCGTTGTCGCATCCTCTCGTGAGCGTTTCGTGAGTAGTGGTAAACCGTCGTCGGCGGCGCCCTTATCCGCACCATCGTTCGGGTCCATCGTGAGTAAAACATCGACCAGCGACGCCGCAGCGTGGGTGGCGGGTAACGCTGACGGCGGCAGTTTGGCTCTGTCGGCGAGCGCGGCACTGTATCCAGATAATGATGTGGGTGTGGTGGAGGCGGCTGCGGCGGGTTCCCACGTTCCGTTGCCGTGGACCCAACGCTGAAAGCGACTCAGGGTGGTGCCGGTGGCGGAAGGGGGGGGAGTGACATCGGTACTCGGCGAACCTCCCGTGCCGCCAGCAGCGACCACGACAACCTTTGGCACACCTTCCGGGGCTGCGACGAATCTCAAGGGAACATGCATGGCCGCCCGGAATAGGAAGACCACGCCGGCGGCCACGCAGCCGACGGTGGTCGCAAGCAGGAGAAAGTCGAACCAGTTCCTTCCACGGTGAGCGTTGGCGACCGCGCTGGCCATGGTGCCGTCCAGCAGCACGCTGAAGGGCACGAGGAGGACCGCGGGCATGCGGACGAAGGAACAAGCACTCCGCCAGGACGTTGTCACTGGCGCTTCGTCCAGGTGCTCATCTCGATTCGACGATGCCGCCGCCTTACAGCGGCGACGACGACGAGGACGGCCGGCATCATCAGTGTCCGAGCGCATAGACGACGCGCAGGTGCGAACCACCGCTGCGAGGGCGAAGCCGAGGGCGGCGAGCGCCAGAAAGACGGCAACATTCGCCACCACCGCCCCGCGATGAAAGCGCCCTCGCGACGGGCCGAGCCCAAAGCCTACGGCCACGGTGTCTGGGAAGCCAAGTGGCTGATCGGCCAGATCAGGATTAGCATCGAGCCCCGCATCCGGTCGGCACCTCGCGGACATCTGCGCGACCGCCAGTGCCCGCGTCGCCTGTTGCGCGGCCCCCGAAGAAGACACGGAAACGAAAAATTGGAGCGCCACCATGACGGCGTCGGGCACGATAGGTGGTAACGGAACGGCGGGGAGGAAGGCCGTGACCTGCGTCGAGTGGGACCCCTCGTAGCCCACACAGCCGTCGACACGAATGCTAAAAGCCAGTTGAATGCCACCGGTGCGGCTCCTTTCTCGGCGCTCGTCTTCTGTGACCGCTGCGCCCCCTCCGTTGGCCATGGACGCGTTTGGCGAAGAGGCGGAGGCGTTGGCGACAATGTCAACAACCGCGCCGGTGTCCATCAGCCGTCGTGACAACTGAATCACGTAGCCGGTCACCCGTTTCGCAGACCCATCAAATGGAGAGACGTGGCCGAGCGCAACGTGCTCACCGTTGTGCCCCGTGTAGGCAATGAGCGTGGCGTCCAGCTCGGTCCAGACGGGTGTGTAGTTGCCGGTCAATGTTACGAGCGCGGCACTGTGCAACCCGGGAGTGGAAAGCCGATCGAAATGCAGCAACGTACCATTGAGATCGCGATAACGCATGAAACCGTCCGAGAAGCGCTCTTGGAACACGGCCGTGAGATTCACGTTTCCTCGTCGCAGATCGGACAGCGAGACATTGAGCGTGCCGGCGATGGCTTCTTGCGACAACAACGCTTCCATCGCGCCGTTCACAACCGTCAGTGTGACGTTGCGGCCTTCGCGTGGCACGATTCCTCCAGAGCCGTCGAGTCCTCGGTACAAAAGCGTTCCGTCGGCGGCGCGAAGAACCGGCAGCTGCTTCACGTCTTCGAGTACGATGGAGTCAGGGGACGCCATCAGCGTTGGCACGTTGCAGACGAAGTAAAAGCTGTCGGACGCCGACAAGGTGAGCCTTGAGGCGCTAACGCTCGGGCGCGATTTGCTGGAGGAGAAAGAAGGAGTCCATGTTCCAGTCTCGGTCGCCGTCGCCCTGGATGCAGTGGCGGAAGAACTTAACGAAGGTCCACTGCGACTAAAAGTATTGCGCGTAGATGAGAGCGACGCTGACGGACGGCTGCCGGACAACGAGGGAACGGAACGCGAAATCGTGTTTCGCGTGATTGACAAGGACGACGATGGACGACTGACCGTTCCCGACTTTGAAATTGTGCCCGTGTCTGGGAGCGAGAACGACACAGTCAACGAGCCGATCGTCGCCGAAGGGGAGCCCGAGTCCCGTTGCCGTGTGGCCGATGGAAACGGCGAGTGGGAGCCCATGGTCAGCGTCGCGGACGAAGAAATCGAATTCCGGCTCAGGGTCATCACCGGTGACGATGTGGGAATGCTCGACCTGGACACGCTAAACGAGCGAGACGCAGTTCCGACGCGAGACAATATCCTTCGACGAATAGGTACGGACACCTTCGCCATCACGGAACACAACGCGGGCAACTGCTGAAGCGTGCTCCCATCTTGGGTGAATTGGACATCGACCACGGCGCTGTCGTCTGAAACCGCCAGTCCCTGCAACGCCGATACCAAGTCAAGGCGCAAGCGAATATCCGCCGGCCAAGCCGCCGAGGCGGAGCATCCCACCGCGGCGGCGGCACACGTCGTGTTCGATATCGGCGTGTCGGTCACCGGTTGGCGCGTGATCGTGGTGGCCCAGTAACCACTAACCCCTATCGCAGGGCTCGGCTGCCAATAGTACTGCATGGCTTCATCGACACCGCAGCAGCAACCGCCTTCGTCGCAGAACTCAGATTGATAAGGAGTGTACTGATACGTCACGCCTAGCCACGCGGCACACCTCTTTGGGCCGACTTGAAGAGGCGAACTGAGGCCGAATTGGGTCCAGTTCACCGCCCCGGCGGTTTGCATAAAGGCAGCCGCTCTTGCCCAATGGCGCACTGAAAAGAACACCGCCAGCCGGGCGGTGAGGGGACCGAACATCCCGACGGGAGTGACCAGATTCAGCCATGAAGTCGCATTTTGCTTGACGAACTGACGTACGTCTTCCACGACGCGCCGAAAAGGTCCCCATTGTGAAGTATACGTCGTGAATATCTGCTGCTGGCAAACATTGCTCGACAGGCCGGACAGCGTCGTGCGACTCGCCGTTAACGTGTACGACATCATGGTCACGTTGAGCGAGACCGACAAGGTGGCATTGATGGTGCTCTCGATGACGGAAGCGGTCAATATCGATGACATCGTAAACCGCAAATTCGAGGCGATGCGACTCATCGCCTCGTGCACGGTAAAGTTGCTGGCATTGCCGAACGGAATGGCTTTCGCCCCGGCGTTGAGAGCTTCCTGCGTGGCATCAGAAAGTTGTTGAGCTCTCAGTATGCAAGCAATGGGTCGAGGCAATGTTCTTTCGAAATGTGGTTGCAATCCAGGTCCGGTGAAGAGACAGTTGGTGGAACCAGCCACACCGAGACCCACGGCTTCCACATCTAAGTAAAGGTCCGGATTCGAGCTGTAAAAATTGGTGACAAATTCATACGGCGGGATGGACATTTTCACGATGATGGCGTCGATGTGGTCGACGAAGGCCGGCGCGTAGCCCCATGCCGGACCTCGTCGCTGCGCGGCGTCCGAACCAACGTCGCCTCGCAGCCACCAAAACGACTCCGTTGATGCTGCCCGCCGCTCGCCGGTAATTTGACGGACATCGTCGAAACCGGGAACGGCGAAGGCGGTGGGGCTTGTCTGACTGGCGGGAGCACTCAAAAAAGAGGCAAAATAGACTGTCTTCGGCGTAGGGATGCCTTGCGCATCACAGCCGCCAATGTGCCAGAATGCAGGTGGTGACCTCCTCTTCGCATCGTCCGTGAAAAGTGCGTCGCTGGCAGCGGACGAACGGCGACGGCTGGCGATTTGAAGCCAAAAAGAAGCGTCGCTGTGAGCGTGCGGCAGTCGTAACCGACTCGACAACGAGGACAGCGAGAACACGCACAACAGCAATGGAAGCAGGGCCGCGGTACTCAACCACGCGGAATGTGTGAGGTAGGTCCGCCCCATCGGCGACCGATCACCCAGCTGTCGTTGCATCCGGTTACAGGAGGATATTTTCAAAGGAAAAACCGAAAAAAAACCCCTGCTGTGGTAATGAATCATGTCCAGATGGAAAGGCTAGTCAGGGTCATCTCGATCCTCGTCATTTCAGACTCAATGGATTGTTTGGTTGCGCCTTTGTTTTGAGCCGTTCGGTAAAATAAGCAGACCGGGTGAGAGAGATCGACCCGCGGTACGCTTAGAAAATAGTCAAATGATGTCCGTTGTTAAAAGGCCATCTGAAGAATGTACTTGACGCGGACCCTGCCCTCATCGTACACCAAGTATTCAGACTGCGAAAACGTCGAGTTGTGCCATTTCGGCTGTGGGATCGGCTTGCCCTGCGGAACCGTGATGTCACCCCACTCACCAGGCAACGTGATATCCGCTGCGGGGTCGGGTTCCGTTCGGCCGCGTGCGATGATCGAGTCCACCATGAATTCCTTTTCAACCTTCGCCTGCGTCAGCGATGAGTCATCCTGATTGATCTCTCGTGGGGTACCGAGAATGACCTCGTTGAGGAACATGAAGCCGCACGTGCCTTCGCAGCGAACATAGCCGGCGGACTTGCCGTTTTCGGACGCAAAGTAAAGCCCCTTTCCGACGCGGCCCCCTGCGTGTGGCATGAGGCGTAGTCCTGTCTTCAAGATCGCGGCCACCACGGAGATGTTCGTTCCGTGCCAAAGGAGGCGTCGATTGCCCAGAGCTTTGAACTTATCCGCTCGCGCAAAATCTTCCGGACGGTCGACGCGCAACACATTGACAATACGGCACTTGCGAAAGCCTTGAGTCTGCTGCGTGTACGTGTCAATGATGCGGTACTCCTCGGAGGTCGGATCGACGAAGGTGAGCCCACAGCCGATCTCCTTGTACTGCTTGTCGAGAGGGTGTTCCTCCAACTCGGTGTCTGCGTCGGCGCCGGATGCCGCGCTCGCAGCCGCCTCCATCGCAACGGCGGTTTGGATGTCTGCGAGAACGTTGAGCAGCTCGAACTTTTGCTTAACTTGCTCCTCCGTGCGGAGCAACACTGGCTGACTGCGGCCAAAGTCGTGCGGAATGAGCGTGTAAAAAACGCTCACGGCCTCTTGCAGTTTGGCCGTGTTGACAGAAGACGCCTTGATGAGCCGGTCCACTTCCTCTAGCGCCCGATAACCTTTTTCAACTTGTGCCTTGGTGAGCTTGCCCAATGGCATCTTCACCGCATCGATTTTCATCTCCGCTAGCTGCTTCTTGAACATATCCTTGTCGAAGATGATCTTCAATACGTCTTGCACCCTGGGGTGAAGCGCGCTCGGGCGCGTGGCTGCGTGATTGGCAGCCCCACCAGCGGGGTTAAGGTTGCGAGTGATGGTGGCGACGGTGGATGGGTCCTCTAAGTCGATGTCGATCATCGTGTACTTGCCCGGTTTCGGCGCGAAGGATGTAGGATCCTTCCTAATTTGATCCCAGTTGTTTGCTGCCTTGTCCTTGAACTTGGCGGAAAACGCTTGTTTCGCCGCGTCGAGGGAGCCACATGTGTTGCGCTGCGTGTCCCCGGGCTCGCCCACGCGACCCCAGTGCGTGAAGCACGTGAACTGGGAACCGTGCTCGATGAGCTGAATGATGTAAAACTTGTTATTGTTCTGGGCCACGTTCGTCTGATTCAAGTTGACCGCCCAATTGACGCCATCCTCTTGGAAGACTTGACCGAGTCCACCATACGCCTTGTCCACTCGAGCTCGCACGGCACGTCCCTTCACGGACGCGATCGGGACGGCGGCGGCTGCGACCGCCGCGGTGTCGGGGCGGCTCGCCTTCGCGGGAGGGGG
>ERZ1292630.4443-Hain-H41-02um-R3-4443-length-11871-cov-5_pt1 | contig 11871 bp, 7 predicted proteins | sample MGYA00564408_ERZ1292630 | MGnify/ENA primary metagenome ERZ1292630 (study PRJEB36523, sample SAMEA6512641) | groundwater metagenome | collected 2019-01-08 | study: AquaDiva: Metagenomics assemblies of 32 groundwater samples | reverse complement strand
GACATCGCGAGCTCATCTTTAAATTGCGCAAGCGTATGATAGTGCCTATCTTCGGTTGGCATTTTCAATGTATAGCCACCAGCGCGACCGCGGGAAATAATTGAAACTTTGCGAACCGGATCGCAATTTGGAAGGAGGTACCCGACCACTGCATGGCCAGCCTCGTGATACGCGGTGGTCTTCTTATCGAGGTCGCTGGTAACACGGCCGCGACGTTCGGGGCCGAGGAGAACCTTCTCAACACTCTCAAGAATTTCATTTTGACCGACTTCAGTTTTGGCTCTTCGAACGGCCAATATCGCCGCCTCGTTCAGAAGATTAGCGAGGTCAGCGCCGGTAAATCCCGGCGTGCGCTCGGCTAACTTTCTAATATTAACTTCAGTTGAAAGTGGTTTGCCTTTGGCGTGAATAGTGAGAATTTCCTCACGATCTTTGATATCCGGCATATCGATGGTAACGCGGCGATCGAAGCGTCCCGGGCGGAGTAAGGCCGGATCAAGCACATCAGGCCGATTCGTAGCCGCCATGACGATGACGCCAAGATTTGGCTCGAAGCCGTCCATCTCGACGAGGATTTGATTCAGAGTTTGTTCGCGTTCATCATGCCCTCCACCCATACCGGCGCCGCGTCGGCGGCCGACCGCATCAATCTCATCGATAAATACTATCGCCGGAGCTGCCTTCTTGGCCTTGCCAAACAGATCGCGAACGCGCGAAGCGCCAACACCGACAAACATCTCCACGAACTCCGATCCGCTCATGTGGAAGAATGGAACATTTGCTTCTCCGGCCACCGCTTTGGCAAGCAAAGTCTTGCCTGTCCCCGGTAAGCCCATCAGCAGGACTCCCTTCGGAATTTTGGCGCCCATATGCACGAATTTCTTCTGATCCTTCAGGAAATCCACGACTTCCTCAAGCTCCTGCTTGGCCTCGGCCGCGCCGGCCACATCGGCAAAAGTTTTCTTGTCTTTGTCGTCAGGTTTCGCTTCGCGCGGATTGCTCTGGCCAAACCCCATTGCCTTGTTGTTCATCCCCTGAACGCCGCGCGTCATGAAATAAAAGAAAACGATGATGACGATCAACGGCAGAAGCGCCGGGAGGATATTCATCGCCCAAATCTTCCAGCTGCTCTCACCGACTACCTCAACCTGAAGCTGCTTCACGGCCTCGTCGGATACATTATAATTTTTCATGATACTGCCAAATGAGTCCTGTGATTCTTTGGTCGCCTCTTGCGCCGGAGCTTTATTATCCTTCAAAGTTATTTTCAAAGTGTCGCCCGAGACGGCAATCTTCTTCACCAATCCGGCGTTTATTTCCTCCACCATCCGGCCGACGCCGATCACTTGTGGCGCGTTGCTCCGGCCACTTTGGAAGGTGCCGAGCACGCCGGCGATGAGGAGCAACACGGCGAAGATGATGACGAAATTTTTGAGAAATGGTTTCATAGATACAGACTAATGATTACTTTTACAATTGATTTATCCTACCTGAATTTTATATAAATTACAAGAGGCCGCAATAAAAAACAACTCTTCGTAATGAAGGGTTGCTTTAATGGTGGAGCGAGGGGGAATCGAACCCCTACAATAAGATGATAGGCCTATTGTGTGCCCAGCACACTCGCCCCTCGATTCCACCGCTGACAGTATACAGTATTAAAAAAGAAAACTCCAACTATTGGAGCTTTCTTTTTGGAGTTCGAATTGAGCATGCTTTGTCGCACACAATAAGCTATCATCTTATTTAGAGAATACCATGATAATCTTCTTTTGTCAACCTCCTCTATCCACATCCCGAAAAACATCTACTCTTTCGAAGTCACCTTTTTCTTCGTCGCTTTCTTCGGCTTTGCTTCCTTCTCTTCTTTTTCTTCCTTCGCCGGACTTTTGACTTTAGACTTTGGACTTTCGACTTCTTTTTCCTCCTTCGCTTCCGCGGCCGGACTTTCGTCTTTCGACTTTCGACTTTCGACTTCTTTGCTCACCCTGGCCTTCTTACCCTGTACGCCGGCCAATTTGAGACCAAGGCGGTGCTCCGTAGGCTCAAGCGAGACGATCTCGAAGTCGAGCTCTTGGCCGGGCTTAAATTTATCATTTATATTTGTGATCGGCTGATCACTGAGCTCGGAAATATGAGCGAGACCATGAATGTCGCGATCAAGCCCGACCATCAGACCAAATGATTCGATCTTCAAGACTTTGCCTTTCACAATTTGGCCAACCTTATATTTATCCTTGACGCTCTTCCACGGATCTTCGACGATGCGCTTCATGGAGAGATAAATCTTGGAGTGATCAAGCTGGATAATCTGAGCTTTCACCTGATCGCCAACTTTGAGCATATCCTTCGGATGATCGATGCGTTGCCAAGCGATCTCCGAGATATGGATGAGGCCCTCGAGGCCAGTCCCAAATTTCATGAAGGCGCCAAAGGTGGTGAGCGCGCTGATCTCACCGTCTACCACATTGCCGACTTTGTATGAATCAAGCACGGCCTTCTGAGAATCCTCCCAGACGGCGCGTTCCGAGGCGATAATTTTTTCTTCGTTCTCATCAACGTCGATCAACTTAACTTCGACTTCCTTGCCTACCATCTCGCGAAGTTTCTCCAAAATTCTATTTTTGTCGCCACCGGCCACGCGCGGATAATTGTCCGGGCTGAGCTGGGAGACCGGCATGAAGCCGTTTAGCGCCTCGAGCTGAAGCATGAGGCCGCCCTTGTTGGCGCCGAGCACTTTGGCTTTCAGAGTTAGACCTTCTTTCATCCATTTCTTCATATTATCCCAGGCCTTGCGGAAGCCGGCGATACGGAAGGAAAGTTCCATCTCGGCATTTTCATTCTCAACCTCGATAACGGTGGCCTCGACTTCGTCGCCTACTTTCAAATTTGAATACTCGCTGGATTCCACGAACAATTGCTCACCGCGAACGACGCCGGTCGTCATGCCGGAGACGTCGATGTGGATCTCGCCGCGGTCAACCGAAATTACTTTGCCTTTGATAACATCGCCCTCTTTGGGGACGTCCATCGTGTGGGATTGGAATAGAGTTTTGAAATCCACTACTATAATTTCTTTTTCTTCTGACATATTATATAGGTTCCCATATTTTCTTCGCACGCTCGAAAATGAATTTATTCATTTTTCTCGCTTTGCTAAAAAATAAAAAACATTCTTAACCTTCCCGCCATTCGGCGAAACAGGTGCCCCTCACTAAAGTGGAAGGGCTTAAAGCTTGATTGTCTGAAGAGAAGATTACATTATAATGAGAGAGTTGTCAAGGAGCCAACAGGGCCGGGAAAAAATTTAACAAAAAATCCGTCCAAAAGACAGATTATTAGTTGTGGACCCGGTGAGACTTGCACTCGCTTCGTTAGGTGCTAACTCTAACATGGTACTATATACACTACAGGCCCAGGTCGACGGGACATAGTGTAAATGAAAAAGAACCCCTTTACAAGAGATTCCTTTTTAGCACCTAATTTTTGTCCGTAATGTACGGACATGTTAGAGATATTCATAGTTTACACATATCTTCAGGAACTGTCAAGCAGAACAGCCGATTCAGCTCTTGCCGACTAGATTTCTTTATGCTAAAATATACCCAGTTTTATGGAGGATTTAGTCCGTTTTTTTATTGAATATTTATGCATATTTCCTGGCTCGGGCAAACCTGCGTCCGCCTGCAAACAAAATTTAACGACGAGGATGTAGTTACGATTATCGATCCGTATCGACCGGAGGTAGGCGAATTCCCGCGCAGCCTCAGCCCGCAGATCGCCCTTCTCAGCAAAGGCGAAGAAGGCAGCCTCAACCCCTCACAAAATACGTTTGTACTGAGCACGCTTGGAGAATGCGAAATAAAAGAAGTAATGATCAACGCCCTGCCATCGACCGAGGGCAATATTATTTTTAAAATTCTTGCTGAGCAAATTTCTCTGGTTCATCTCGGCCGCCTGAGGAAAAAACCGGAACTCGAAGAGCTTGAAAAAATCGGCTCGATCGATATCTTGATGTTGCCGGTGGGCGGAGGCAAGGATTACCTGTCGGCCGAGGATGCCGCCACTCTCATCACCGCGCTCGAGCCAAGGATCGTGATCCCGATCGCCTACCAATGCGACACCGACAAGAAGGCCGATCCGATCTCGGCGTTTATCAAAGAGTCGGGGCTCAAGCCGGATCGAACGGAGAAGAAATTTATTTTCAGGAAAAAGGATCTGCCGCAGGATGAGACGAAGCTGATGATCCTTGAAAAAAACGTGTAAAATGTGTCACACAACACCCGCAAAGCAAAAAAATTAAACGAAAAGGGCGGGGCAAATCCGATGCCAAGTTTGGTGTTTCACGAGGGGAAAATTGATGAAGATGCCGATGTAGTCCAACCCACCCCTCCGCCAGCTAGCGGACCGCCCAAGCGGGGAGTACAGCCAACTAATAATTCAGGTTACAATCCCACCGCGCGGCGACTGATGTGGTTCGCGGTGATTACGCTCACACTTTTAATATTGGGCATGTGGGCATGGTCGCTTACGAATCAATTTTCAGACATCAAGTGGGCCGCCTCTCCGGAGAAAGTTATCATGGACAATCTCCGAAGCAGCTGGGCGCAGTCCTTCCAGACTGACGAAGGCCAACCCCAGACGAGCGAACAATTGAAAAATGAAATTAAAGAAAATTTAAGTAAATTATTTGCCGGAGCGGCGAGTAGTTCGACGTCAACGGCACAATAAAGCACAAAATAACAAATTACACCCTATTGTCATCCTGAGGGGATTCACCCCGAAGGATCTCTGGCTCACTAAAATGGCCAATTAATTGTTGGTGAGCCAGAGATCCTTCCTGCGTCGTCAGGATGACAACTGATAATTTGGAACTTGTAATTTAGAATTTGAAATTTCATACCTTTATGCCCGAGAAACTCCAACTGCCATTTGTAAAAGGATCAATCGGAAAATTGACCGAAGCCCCGATCGTCGACGAAGTCCGCAATTCATATCTCGAATACGCCATGAGCGTGATCGTCTCGCGCGCTCTGCCGGACGTCCGCGACGGCCTGAAGCCGGTGCACCGCCGCATCCTCTACGCCATGAACGATATCGGGCTCAAGCACTCCGCGCGCTTCCGCAAATCCGCCCACGTCGTCGGTGAGGTGATGGCCAAGTACCACCCGCACGGCGACTCCTCTATCTATGAGGCGATGGTACGCATGGCGCAGGATTTCTCGATGCGACACATGCTGGTGGATGGGCAAGGAAATTTTGGTAGCGTTGACGGGGATAGCGCGGCTGCGATGCGCTATACCGAGGCGAGGCTTCGCTCGATCGCGGAGGAGATCCTGGCTGACATTGAAAAAAATACCGTAAATTTCCTCCCCACCTACGACGGCTCGCACCGGGAGCCGACCGTCCTCCCGACCAAAGTTCCGAATCTCCTCCTCAACGGCACGATGGGAATTGCTGTCGGCATGGCGACATCCATCGCTCCGCACAACCTCCGTGAATTGACTGACGCTGTAGTCCAGCTTATCGAAAAACCAAAAACTTCGATCGATGAACTCTGTGAAATTGTGAAGGGGCCGGATTTCCCGACGGGAGGAATTATTTATAATAAAAGAGATATCGCCACGGCCTACAGCACCGGCCGAGGGGGCGTCGTGATGCGCGCCAAAGCGGAGATCAAGGAAGGCAAAAGTGGCATGTTCCAAATTATCGTGAATGAAATCCCCTATCAGGTAAATAAAGCCGAGATGATCGAGAAGATCGCGACTTTGGTGCAGGAGAAGAAGCTTGAGGGAATCCGCGACCTGCGTGACGAATCCAACAAAGATGGCGTCCGCGTCGTGATCGATCTGAAGAAAGATGGCTACCCAAAGAAAATCCTGAACCAGCTCTACAACCTGACCGATCTGCAGAAAACATTCAACTTCAACATGCTCGCTCTGGTCGACGGCATCCAGCCTCGGATCATGAATATCAAAAATATCCTCGAGGAATTTATCAAACACCGCCAAGTCGTGATCCGTCGCCGCACCCAATTTGACCTCGATAAAAACAAAGATCGCGCTCATATTCTCGAAGGTCTGAAAATGGCGCTCGATAAGATTGACCTGGTTATAAAAACTATCCGCGCGGCCAGCGACAAGGATGATGCCAAGATTCAGCTTATTAAAAAATTCAAATTTTCCGACCGACAAGCGGTCGCCATCCTCGAGATGCGCCTCCAACAGCTTGCGAATCTCGAGAGACAGCGCGTCGAGGAGGAACTCAAAGAGAAGAAAGCGGCTATCAAGGAACTCGAATCAATCCTCGCTTCCGAAGCCAAAATTCTCGGCATTGTAAAAAAGGAAACTCTCGAAATCCGGGAGAAATACGGCGAAGATCGCCGCACCGCCATCGTCGCTCACGGTGTGAAAGAATTTACCACCGAAGACCTCATCCCCAATGAACCGACTATCGTGATGATCACAAGCGACGGCTATATCAAACGCCTTCCGCCTGACACCTTCCATCAGCAATCGCGCGGCGGCAAAGGCGTCATCGGCGTGACCACCAAAGATACCGAATCAGTCGACCAGCTCCTGACTACGAACACGCATGACAACCTGCTATTCTTCACCAACCGCGGCCGGGTATTCCAGCTCATGGCATACGATCTCCCCCAGGGCAGCCGCACCGCCAAGGGTCAGGCGCTCGTCAACTTCCTCCAGCTCGCGCCAAATGAGAAAATCACCGCATTACTCGCGATGAGCGAACTTGAAAAAATTAAGTTCCTGGTGATGGTGACCAGCAAGGGCCTGATCAAGAAAACGGCGCTGGAAGATTTCCAGAATGTACGCCGAAGCGGCCTACTCGCTATCAAATTGAAGCCCGATGATAATCTCGAATGGGTGAAGCCATCCGGCGGCAACGACGAAATAATGATCGCGACCAGTGGCGGCCAGGCCATCAGATTCAAAGAGAAGGATGTCCGGTCAATGGGCCGAGCGGCCTCGGGCGTGCGCGGCATCCGCCTCCGAAATCAGGACGTGGTGATCGGCATGGATCTGGTAACCGGCGACGCCGGGTCATTGGAATTCCTGACGGTCGGAGAGAACGGCGTCGGCAAACGCACCGAGCTCGAAGAATACAAGACGCAGGGACGCGGCGGCAGCGGCATCAAGACCGCCGAGGTTACAGCCAAGACCGGCAAACTGATCTATGCCAAAGTGATCGACGCCAAAGTTGATGATGAGAAAGATCTGATGATGATGTCCGCGAAAGGACAAGTAATCCGTCTCCCATTCAAATCCATCAATACTTCAGGTCGCGCGACCCAAGGCGTCCGCCTGATGCGCTTCAAAGAAACCGGCGACACCGTCACGAGCGTGACGATATTGTAGCAATCTCGATAAATTACTTCCTCAGCTGTCATCCCCGACCAGGATCGGGGATCCACAAATGGCGTTTGTGTAATTGTGGATTCCCGTTTTCACGGGAATGACAACCTATTTCCGCTCCCAAATATTAGTGAGGGAGTCGTTATAGATAAGCTTCCAATTGTTGCTGCTGTCCAAATCCTTATTTAGCTCCGTAATTTCAGGTTGGACCAGCACTTCCAATTCATTGCCAAAGATTATTTTATTTATCCAATCTGGCCTAGGAAAAACGGGGACTTTCGCGTTCCTCAAAAAAATATATTTCACATTATCCTTCTCGATTACCGGGAGGCCACCCGGCTCATACCTCAGCCCCATATATGTCTCGAGCAACGTCTGGTCGGGATTCTTCGGATCAACCCAGGTCGCGGTGCCCCGGCCATCGAGGTAGACAAGCGCCTCAGGTAATTCCCAATTCAGAAATCCTCCCCAATTAAATTCATTGAAAATATTAGCCCGCTTCGCCGGAGCTTCAGCGAGGCGAGCCGTCTCGCCGCCCATCCTCCGCTTCAGAAATTCGGCCGCGTCAAACGGCATCACATTCGCCCGGAACACATCCGGCCGCGTCCACACATCATCATAAATTTTAACCCTCATCGAATAGAAATACACCAAAGAAACAATCGCGACCGAGCCGCAGGCCAGCGCCATTACCTTCGGCATTTTCTGTTTCAAAATTTTTGATAGCGAAACATTTTTTTGGAGTTCGCTGATCACATAATCCGCGACTGCCGCTATAAGCGGAATCCCGGCTAGCAAAGTAAAAATAACGTTTCGCTTGTATTGCCAGCCGGAAATAAATAAAGCCGTGATAAGGAGCAGCTCCGGCAGATTAAGCTTCCGGCGATAGGCAAGGATGAAGGCCAGGAAAAGCGCCACCGTCGACCAGGCGAGCGAAGACCAGAAGACCGGATAAGTATAGCTGGTGACCCATTCGGTAATGTGGCTTTTAAAATAACCTTTCGAGAAGTACGAGTTAACTTCAAGGAGAATTTTCAAACCATACGGATTTATAGCCACTGCCAGTATTGAAAAAAATTGGGCTAAAATTACTTTTATAAAATCTGCTTTTCGCCACATCGAATCCGCAATCCCCGCTAGGGCGGGGTAGGCCTGCCCTCCGTAGCCAAAGCGAAGGAGGGGGTGGTTTCGCGACCATCGAAAAAGTATCATCTGCCCCAAGTTTCCAAATAAATATATATTTATAACGATAAATCCAAACACCCAGCTCCCATGCAAGGCTGACCATACCCAAAATAACAGTGGCCACAAATAAAAATAATTTTTCGACGGTATTTTGCGGAGGCTATACCAAATAATTATAAAAAATAACGGCGCCAACATCGCGAGGCGCATCACAAATATATGTGAGGAAGCCTGCGCGGCGAAGACCGCCACGATCAGGCCGGCGATAGTTGTCCTGCCATCCCCCAACTTGGTCGCCAGGTAGAACGCCGAAAATAATACCAGTGATACCAGCATTACCAAATAATAATAGCCGAAGCGCGAGTAGATAAACCAGAAAAGCAGATCCCCGCCCCATTCGTGATTGGTCCAATCGCGTCCAAAGAAGGTGTAAGTGTACGAATCCTGATATTGAAAATTGTGATTGAAGGCGTCCTCTCCAAATCGGAGATGCCAGCCCAGATCGCCGTCAAATGAGTTCGATATCTTCGACCAGATAATTAAAAAAAGTACGATTACGAGCGAGAGTTTAATTAATTTACGCCACATATTTTCTGACCGCTTTCACGATTGCTGAGGCGTCTATTTCTTCGTATGCCAGAAGCTCCGCCGGCTTGCCGCTCTGAGGCATCTTTCTAACGGCTAAGCTCTCAACAATCGTCCTTAATTCTTTATTCTTAATTCCTAATTCTCCGACCAATGCCGCGACCGCTTCGCCAATACCGCCGGCTGAATAATGATCCTCGACCGTGATGATGTTTCCGGTCTCCTCTGCCGCCTTCCTCAGTGTATCCTTATCGAGCGGTTGTATGCTATACAAATCAATCACTCGAATATTTATCCCTTCCTTCAATAAAATATCATGGGCTTTCAATGCTTCGTGAAGTGTAATGCCGGCCGCTACCACAGTCGCTTTATCCTCTGCGCTTTTTCGAATAGTTTTGCTCCCGCCGATGGGAAACTGCTCTCCTTCTTTATACAGGACCGGAGTTTTCTCCCGTGTCGTGCGAAGATAAACATTGCCCTCATGATTGGCCGCCGCCGCTACCAGACGATTTGTCGAGGTCGCGTCTGATGGATATAGGACGACGCAGTTTGCGGAGCGGAATAAAGCAATATCCTCAAGCCCCATCTGCGAGGCGCCATCTTCACCGATCGACACACCGCAGTGCGAACCGACAAACTTAATACTGGAATTTGAATATTGACTCATCCGAATCTGATCGGCCGCTCTCGTGAAGAACGCCGCGAAAGTTGAGACAAACGGCAATTTGCCACGACGCGAAAATCCCAAAGCGGCGCTTACCATATTCTGCTCGGCGATAAACATTTCAAAAAATCTTTTTGGATACGCGACTTTGAATAACTCGGCATAGGTTGAATTACTGGTCTCCGCGTCCAGCACGACCATATTCTGGTGCTCGGGAAAGATTGCTTTCAAGGCTTCACCATACGCAAAACGCGTGGCAATTTTATCACCGACTTCATAGCGACAATTAATCTGCGCGATTGGACTATGGAGATTGGCGGCGGATTTCTGCGCCGGCGCCGCGACCACACCTTTCAAATTTATATCAACTTTGCCGAGCCCCTTGATGGCCCGCTCGCACTCCTCTCTGGACAAGGCCCTACCGTGCCAGCCGTTTTTATTCTCGATAAACTTTACTCCCTTGCCTTTCACGGTCTTCGCGATAATCATGGTTGGCCGAGTGCGTTCTTTGGTTGCTTTTGCAAACGCTTTGGAAATTTCATCATGATCGTGGCCGTCGACTACAATCGTGTTCCAGCCAAACGAATTTAATTTTTGCTCAAATGATTTGGTATCGCGGCCATACAAAGTCTCGCCTCTCTGACCGAGGCCATTCACATCGATGATGCCGATGAGATTATTGGTTTTATAATGAGCCGCCAGCTGAATAGTCTCCCAGACTGCGCCCTCGGCCATCTCACTGTCGCCCATCAGCACATAAGTACGATAGGGAAGTTTATCAATATACTTGGCGCTTAGCGCCATCCCAAATCCGACGCCGAGGCCCTGCCCGAGAGAGCCAGTGGCCGCTTCGGTATATGGGAAACGCAGAGTCGGATGCCCCTCAAGCGGACTGTCGAACTTTCTGAGTTGAAGTAGCTCATCTTCAGAAATTTTACCTGCTACCGAATACAAACTATAGAGTAACGGCGCGGCGTGACCCTTGGAAAAAATCAGACGATCATTATTTTGAAATTCCGGCTGATCAAGATTGGCATGAAAAAATGAACCCCCTCCGCCAGAGGCGGATCCGCCCTTGGCGGAAAAAAATAAATTGACCATCAGGTCGGTGGCCGAGAGCGATGATGACGGGTGCCCGGACCCGGCGGCCGTGGTGGATTTCAGAATTAAATATCGGACGGTCTTGCTTAACTCGCTTAGATTGTGCATAAAAAATATTACTCCTTCGAGTCGCTACTATATCATACACAACCTCAAAAATACCAGTAAGCGCCCAAAATTACCACGCCCAATAGCAACCCAATCGTACCGATGATTTTTATTGCATATTTATAAAACGGGTCCTCCTGAAAATAATCCATTGCTTCTGCCAGATCTGTAAGTTTATAATTAAACGACTGGAGGTGTTTTATTATCGACTGCATATCGCGCTCCCGCACTTCAAATTCGTAAATTTCCTGCTTATCAACATACTGAATGAAATGTTGCGTATAATATCTCCTTACCTTCTGGGTCATGAAAACTGACGGATGCAAAAGTCGAAATCTTACGGCCGCCAAATTATTTTTACCGAAGCGGTGAGTCAGTCGGCCATTTTCCCTGGTCTCGATCCGGTCGGCATGAATTTCAAAACTTTCTCGGTGATTTACAAATAAGAAATATACCGCAAGATATAGTAAAATAAAAAAGCCGATAAACAAGCTTGTCTGCTGTCGAGAAAAAATTTTCGGGAAAATTACCAGAAATAAAATGGTAGCGGAAATAAAAAACAGCAGATACCATCTCCGGAAATTAAAATGCCCGTTGCTAATAATGGGGAATGTGGCCATATGATGTATGTATATAGTATCAAAAATCCCTGCCTGCCGATAGGCAGGCCTGCCGGCCGGCCGGCAGGTTGACGAATAACCAGAAATAACCTATAATTTTCGATATTCAGAACTTCAATACGCGGGTATAGTATAATGGTATTATGACAGCTTTCCAAGCTGAGGACAGGGGTTCGATTCCCCGTACCCGCTCCACACCCCCCACCCCTAGACAAAATTAAATTTTTGGGTA
>ERZ1292630.4441-Hain-H41-02um-R3-4441-length-11877-cov-4_pt1 | contig 11877 bp, 10 predicted proteins | sample MGYA00564408_ERZ1292630 | MGnify/ENA primary metagenome ERZ1292630 (study PRJEB36523, sample SAMEA6512641) | groundwater metagenome | collected 2019-01-08 | study: AquaDiva: Metagenomics assemblies of 32 groundwater samples | reverse complement strand
TTAATCTTGTAATTTTCTTAAAAATACACTTTTTAGAGTACAACCGCACACGAAATACATTTAATTTATTATTTAATTAGCAATATGAATTGCTTTTCCAAGAACTGCTTCAGCTGCTTCCATTAACCCTTCTGGTAATGTTGGATGTGGATGTATTGTAAGAGCAATATCTTCAGCAGTTGCACCCATTTCTATAGCTAAAGCACCTTCACTTATTAAGCTTGAAGCTTCATGACCAACAATATGTATTCCTATAACGCTTTCTGTATTTTTATCCATTAATATTTTTACAAAACCATCACTTTCACCACTAGCTAAGGCTTTTCCTAAAGCACCAAATGGAAATTTACCAACTTTATAATCAATACCTTTTTCTTTAGCTTCTTTTTCAGATAAACCTACACTTGCTATTTCAGGATCGGTAAAAATAACCGCTGGCATTGCATAAAAATCCATTTCAGCTTTATGTCCCGCTATTACTTCTGCCGCAACAAGTCCTTCTTTAGAGGCTTTATGAGCTAACATATAACCACCAACAATATCTCCAATAGCATAAATATTAGGAATATTGGTTTCTTGTTTTTTATTTACCTTAATAAAACCTCTTTCCATTTCCATTCCTAAGTTTTCAAAACCCATATCTTTATTATTTGGTCTTCTTCCTACTGTTACCATAACATAATCAGCCAATAAAGGAACTTCTTTACCATCTTTTGTTTCTACAATAACATTAATATCTTCACCTTGAATAGTTGCTGATTTAGCCTTTGTTTCTAGCATAATATCAACTTTCTTTTTCTTTAATTTTCTACTTACAACTGTTACTAAATCTGCATCTGATGCAGGTAAAATATTTGGAGTAGCTTCAACAATAGTTACTTTTGCACCTATTTTTGCAAAATATGTACCTATTTCCATTCCAATATATCCACCACCAATAACAACTAAGTGTTTCGGTATTTTATTTAAATCTAAAGCACCTGTAGAACTTAAGATTTTCTTTTCATCAAATTTAAAACCTGGAATTTCGATAGGAGTTGAACCAGTTGCAATAACAGCATTTTTAAATTCTACTAAGGTTTTATTTCCTGTAGAATCGGTAACTTCAATATGATTTTTATCAACAAAAAAAGCTTTTCCATAAATATGAGATACTTTATTCATTTTGAAAAGAGAGCCTATACCATCGGTTAATTTTTTTACTACTTTATTTTTCCAAAGCTGTAATTTATCCATATCAAGTGGATTTTCATTCATAGAAATTTGAAAACCCATATCTTGAGCAATATGTATTTTATCTGTCATACTTGAAGCATTTATAAGAGCTTTTGATGGAATACAACCAACATTAAGGCAAACACCGCCAAGTTTTTCTTTTTCTATTACTAAAACTTCTTTTCCTAGTTGTGCTAATTTTATTGCACATACATAACCACCAGGGCCTGCACCTATTACTATATTTTCTACTTTTTTTAATTCCATAATTCACCTGTTGTAAGATAAAAAATCTTTTTTTAATAAATCCCAGAGTACTGGGAACCCTGTTTGTATTAACACTAAAGCAAAGCTTTGGAAACAAAATTTCATTTTGTTTAACCTCAAAGCATAGCTTCAAGCTATTGTTAATAAAATAAAATAATAAATGAATTTTGATAATAACTAAAACCAAACTTGGTATAAAAACATTCATAAAATATATTATTTATGCTAATTCTACCACTTAAATTTTTAGATAAATTTTTTTTTTAATAAACTTTTAAAATTTTTTTTATACAAATTTGAGTTATAATATCTATATTTACTATTTAAAAAATCGAGGTGATTATTATGACAATGTCTGGTTTAAGTGGTGGTCTTGATAGTGCAAGCTATGTTCAAGCACAAACAGATAGACATAGTGCTGTTATAGAAAATCCTAATGGTGAATTAGTTAGTGATCAGGCTAAAAAATTCATGGATATAATAAAAAACTTAGGTTATAGTCTTCCAAAAACAGCTGAAATATCTAGATAATTATTTGTGAGCAAAGATTTAGAAATAATAAAAGATTTTTTAAAAAAGAATGGAACTAATCCAAAATCTGCTGGAGAATCTTTTTTTATTAACGAAAAACAATTAGAAGAATTTAAAGTAAAATACTTAGTAAAAAATCCTAATGCAAAGTTTTTTGTAAAAAAAGAAACAAGTAGGTTTCATTTACTATATATAAATCTGAAAATAATTAATAAAGAAAACGAAAAAATTCATGAGAAAGTTTTTGAAGCTGTATCTGAACAATTAGAAATAAAAAATAATCTAAAAGAATCAAAATCATTTGATCCTAGCAGAATAAAATTTAACCTTTTTAGAGATTAATAAGTGAATAAAATAAAAATTGCTGGTGCAGGTATTTCAGGATTTACAGCAGGTATTAATCTTATTAAACTTGGCTATGATGTTGAAATTTTTGAAAAAAAAGACTCTATTGCAAAAAGATTCAAAGGTGATTTTCAAGGCATAGAAAATTGGACAACCGAAGAAGATGCCATTGAAATAATAAAAAGATGTGGAATAGAAACAAATTTTAAAATAACACCTTCTTATAAATTTAAAATAACTTCTTATGATAATAAAATAACAAATTTTTCTTCTAAAAGAGCCTTTTATTATCTAATTCAAAGAGGTTTTGAAAATGGAAATTTAGATAAATCTTTATACGAACAAGCTATAAAATTAGGTATAAAAATTAATTTTAATGTAAAAGAATTACCTGAAGATATTGATATAATTGCAACTGGACCTCAAAAATCTAGTGCCATTATTTTAGGAATAAATTTTAAAACCAATAATGAAGATACTCATTTAATGCTTTGCGATAATGATTTAGCACCAAAAGGTTATGCTTATTTGTTAATAGTTGACGGAGAAGCAACTATTGCAACAGCTTTTATGCCTACTGAAAAAAATTCTAATTTATATCTTGAAAATACCATAAATAAAATAAAAAGTCTTTTTGACATAGATATAAAAGATGAAAAAAAATTTGGTACTTATGGTTCTTTTAGTACTAATAATATTTATGAAAAAAATAAACAGTTATATATTGGAGAGGCAGCAGGGCTTCAAGATTTTTTATTTGGCTTTGGTTTAAGATATGCAATAATCTCTGGATATTTAGCTGCGAAAAGTATTCATGAAAAAACTGATTATTCTTTAATGGCAAAAAACACTTTTTCTGGTACAATAAAAGCGTCATTTGTGAACAGGTTTTTATACGAAAAGCTAGATAACAAAAAATATGCTTTTATGATAAATAAGTTATCAAATGTTGATGATCTTATTTTATTTTTAAGAAAAAGATATAACTTTAATTTAAAAAGAAAAATATTGTATCCTATTATAAAAAAAATTTATACATAAAAATCTATGGGAAAAAAAAACGAATTAACTGTATTTACTATGTCTGATGGAACTGGTCAAACAGCAGAAGCAGTTGCATTAGCTGCAATAAGACAGTTTTTACCAGAAGAAATTAAAATAGTTCAAGAATGTTTACCAAGAATTGTAAATACTCAACAAATATCTCAAATTATTAGTGCAATGACTGTTTATCAGCCATGTATTATTGTTTATACCGTTGTAGTTCCTGAATTTAGAGAAAAAATTAGAAAAGAAGCCGAAAAATATAATATTTATACAGTAGATCTTATTAATCCTATAATTGACAGAATTTCTGAAATGTTAGGTAAAAAACCACGTTTAGAATCTGGATTAAATCAGTTATTAGATGAAAAATATTTTAAAAAAATAGAAGCTATCGAGTTTGCTATAAAATTTGATGATGGAAAAGATCCAAAAGGTGTTATGGAAGCCGATGTTATTTTAGTTGGAGTATCAAGAACTTCAAAAACACCTACTTGTATGTATCTTGCTCAACATAAAGGGATAAAAGCAGGTAATATTCCCTTAGTTCAAGGAATGATGCCTCCTAAAGAATTATTTTCTATACCACCAGAAAAAATAATAGGATTAACTATTTTACCAGAAAATCTTTTAGGAATAAGAACTTCTAGGTTAGAGAGTTTAGGATTACCAAATGGTTCTGATTATGCTGATTTTGGTAAAATTATTGATGAATTAGAATATGCTGAAGGAATTATGAAACGTCTAAAATGTAGAATGCTTGATGTTTCTAAAAAGGCAATTGAAGAAACAGCAGTTGATATTGTTCATTTGTTAGGTAAAAATAAAAAGTAAGCTATACTCAAACAGAATTGGTTTGCAGTTTTTCAATGGACTAAAGCACCATTGTTCAAAATCAGATTCTCATGAACAAGCTGACTTCAGTCCCTTGCTGATTTTGTAAAAAACTTCAAACTATTTTTGAACAGGTATATCTTAAAAAGCTAAAATTTCAATAAATATTAATTCAAAAAAACTATAAAACTAATTTTTTAAAGTATAATTACTTTCTGATAAAATTTGAATAATAAACTCCAGATTACTGGAAGCAGTTTGTATTAATAACAAAGCAAAGCGTTAAAAACAAAATTTCATTTTGTTAAACAAAAAGAATGTCTTCGTTTTGTTCTTAATAAAATAAAAATGTTATAAATATTTGAAATAAGGCTTAAATGTTAAAAAAAGTATTAATAGTTTCTTCAGTTCTAATCTCTTTAATATCATGTTCTGAGAATAATAATAACAAAAATGTATTAAGATTAGGAGTTATTCCTTTTGAAAATACCGAAGAGATAACAAAAAATATTGCTCCTTTAGTGGAAATAATTAGTAAAGGCACTGGAATGGAAGTAAAGCCTTTTGTTGCTTCCGATTATACGGGTGTAATAGAAGCTTTTAGAGGTAAAAAAATAGATGTTGCCTTCATGAGTGCAGCGTCTTATGTAATGGCAAATCAAGAAGCTGGAGTTGATGTTATTTTAAAATCCCAAAGAAATGGAAGTGCTTTTTATTATTCTGCAATAATTGTCCATAAAGATTCAAATATTAATTCATTACAAGATTTAAAAGGTAAAAAATTCTCTTTTGGTGATCCTCTTTCAACATCAGGCTATATTTATCCTAAAAAACTTTTATTAGAGAATAAAATAAATCCAGATGTAGATTTTTCTAATATTTTATATTCAGGAACTCATGATGCTGTTGTTTTATCTGTTTTAAATAGAAAAACTGATGGTGGTGCTACTTTTTCTGAAGATAAAGAAGGTAAAAAAGGCTCTTGGTTTAAATATCTTAAACCAGAAGAAAGTGCTCAAATAAAAGTGTTAGGTATTTCAGATCCTATTGCTTCAGATAATATTTGTGTAAGTGGAACGCTTGATAAAAAGATAGCTGAAAAAATTTCAAAAAGTTTAATAGATTTTGGAAACACAAAAGAAGGTAAAGAAACAATGAAAAAAATATACAAATTTGATGGTTATGTTAAAGCAGTTGATTCTGATTATGATTCTATTCGAGAAGCTTTTAAAATAACAGGTGTTGCACTAAAAGACACTATAAAAAAGAAATAATTATTTATTGTATAATATATTACCCCATTTTATAAGGGTATTTTCAATTTTTTCTAATGATATTGGTTTTGACATATAATCACTCATTCCTGCGTCCAAACACATTCTTTTATCATGTTCGGTTGCATTTGCTGTTAGTGCTATTATTTTGGGATTCTTCTCTTTTTTCAATTCAATAATTTTTGCAGTAGCACTATAGCCATCCATATCAGGCATTTGAACATCCATAAAAATAAGATCATAATCATTTTCTTCTACATATTTTAATGCTTCTAATCCATTATTTGCTAATTGTATTTCATATCCTAATTTTTTTAAGAGCTTTAAAATAACTTTTTGATTTATTACATTATCTTCTGCTACCAAAATATTTAATTTGTATTTAGTAGATAATATTTCCACATTTTCATCTATATTAAATAAAGCTGATTTCAAATCGGCAACAGATTTATTTTTTTCTAAAATATCAAAAATATTTTTTATAAAATCATTATTTTTGATTGGTTTTATAACTCTAAAACAATTTTCAGGTAATTCGTCTAAACTTTGAATAACAGAACTTAAAATAAAAAAAGTTTTATCGATATTATATTTAAAAGCATTATTTAAAGCTTCTTTATTTTTTCTATAATAAATATAGTCAATTATAATAAGATCATATTCTGAAATATCTTCTAGAAAAGTATCTGAAACATTTTTGGCAACTTTAAAGGAATAAAGTAATATTTTTTCTAAATTTTCTTTTAAAAAATTATTATAGGAAAAAATCATTATGCTTTTATCAGAATTTATCATTTTTTGTCCAAAAGATTCTGATTCAGTTTTTATATTAAAAACAAACTCTGTTCCTGAAGAAACTTGATTATTAATAGATATTTCTCCGCCTAGCAAAGTTACTAATCTGGCTGAAATTGCTAATCCTAAACCTGTTCCACCAAATTTTCTTGTTATTGATGTATCAACTTGGGTAAAAGAGTTAAATAACTTTCCTGTTTTACTTTTAGGAATACCGACACCAGTATCTTTTACAGAAAAAACTAAATTTAAACTTTCACCTTCATATAGACTTTTAACGTGTAGATAAATATATCCACTACTTGTAAATTTTACCGAATTAGAAAATAAATTAGTCAATATTTGTTTTAATCTTATAGGATCTGTTTTTATTGTTTCAGGAACTTTAGGATCTATAAAATACATAAGTTCTAAGCCTTTTTCATAAGCTTGTAAACTTTGACTAACAATTACCTCTTCTATAATAGTATTTATATTAACTTCTATAATATCTAATTCAACTTTATTTGCTTCTATTTTTGAAAAATCTAGTATATTATTTATTATTTCCAATAAATTTTTACTACTTATTCGGATTATATCTAAAAACTCTTTTTGTGTTGTATCTAATTTTGTTTTTAATAAAAGCTCTGTCATACCAATAACACCATTTATTGGAGTTCTTATTTCATGACTCATATTTGCCAAAAAATCTGCTTTTAATCTTGCATTTTCTATTGCCGAATCATGAGCATCTTGAAGTTTTTTTTGTAATTCTTTTTGATATTTTAAATCATTATAATAAACAGATACTAATGTATAAATTTTTGCATATCTTTCAATTATTATTATTATTATTGAAGAAAAAAGAGCTAAAATACCTATATTATGTAAAACATATTGTTCTTCATTTATTCTAATATAATTATTTATGTCATAAAAAACTGTAATAAGAAAAATAGCATTTCCTAATAGAAAAATTCTAGCTTCTCTTTTTCCTTTCATCGCTTTAAAACTAATATAAATTAAAATACCTATTGTATTTAAAATTAAAAGAATATGAAATGGGGCTAATGTTGACATTAATTTAACTTCATTATTATAAGCTAAGAATAATGAAATAAAGGCATAAGCCAAAAAGGTATAACCCATTAAACTAAAAACTTTTTTTGATTTAGTTGCAATTTCTTCAACAAAAAAATTGTAAAAAGCTGGTAAAGCATATAAAAAAAATAAATCTAAATACATTAATAAAACAAGATTATCAACTAATAATCTTGTTATAGAGTTATGGGCAACAGCATAAAGACCTGTTAGAAGTGAGAAAAAACCAAAATTTATGTAGATTTTCTCTTTATTTTTTGAAGTAAAAAATAGAGCAAATGAGATAATTCCTAACATAATAAAAATAGAAGCATAGATAAATTTATCTATATCATCAAAAATAACTTTTCTAAATAAAGATTCTCTTTCGCCAAATTTTATTTTGCCATTCAGACCAATATTAGTATGGTTTGAATAAACTTTTATTTTTAATTCTTTTCCTTTATAATCATATTTTTCTAAAGAAATAAAATTTATAGGGTAGCCTAAAAAAACAGGTTTTTGATCTAAATCACCAAAACTATAAATTAATTTATTATCCAAATAGACTTCAAAAAGTTGATCTATTGAATATATAAATACACAAGGTTCTTTAAAAAAAACATTTGGTAATTCCGTTTTAAAAAGTAGAGATTTATTTTTTATACCAACAGGATTTTTGGGTTCTGATATTTTTATCCAATTATTTTCTTCTTTTACATTTTCTGTATATTCCCAATTATCTAAATAAACAAAATTAGCATTATTTTTTAGACTTATTACATAAGATATTAAAGATAAACTAATAACAAGAGTAAAAAATATAAAAATAAGAATGTTTCTATACTTTATTGTTACAGAATTAGTTTTTTCTTCTAAAGTATTATTATTTTCTTTTTCTTCAAAAGAATTTTCTTCTAAATTACTCATTTATTTCCATAAGTAATTTTTTATTATCAGCAAGTGTTTCTTTTCTTATTATTAATCCCTTATCTTTATTTAAAACAACTTCAATGCTACCAGATATAGATACAAATAAATTATCATATTCTTTATTATTAACTTTCATTTTATCTATAGACTCAATAAAAAAGTTTTCATTATTTTTTAAACCATAAAAATCATCATAAGAATAATCGTTCAACTCTTCTTTATTATCTTTTGTAATAGTTTTTATTTTTATTTTACTATCTTTTATTTCCATTATTTCTTTATTTACAGTGGTATTTGGTAAAAATACACTTTTATCATCTAAATTATTTTGTGTATATTTAGTACCTACTTTTATTGTATCAAAAAACTTAATAAGATCCGTTTTTGAAATAGGAATTTTATATTTTTTTAATTGAGTTGTTAATTCTGTTCCATCAGGAAACTTATCAACTTTTTTTATTGCTCCTATTCCTTTATAAAGCCATAAAGTTGATGTTACTTCTATTTTTGCAGGGGTAAAAAATTTATAAGAAACAACTGTTGTATCTTTAAAAGTTCCTGCTAAAACGGTTATATCCTCTTTTTTTTCATTTTTTGTAACTTTTTCTGGTAAACCATCACTAAAGTTTTCAACAAAATCTTCTTTAACTGATGATGTAGTTTGTGTTTGTGGTGTTGTAGTTGTTGTTGTCTGATTAGTATTTTGTATAGTAGTATTTGAAATTTTTAGAGTTACTTTTGGTTTTTTGGGATCTGTATTATCTACTTTTATAACTTGAGTTGTTGATTCCTCTTTTATCTCTGATTTATTTGAAGATGATAAGTAAAAATATACCATTCCTTCTTTATATTCTGGATCAAATGCAGTAACTTCATTTTTACCAATTTCTGAAGATAATGAAGTTGTAACAGCAGTATTTTTAGTTACAGATGGATTATTTCCATCACAAGAAAATAAAAAAACTGATATTAAGAAAATATTTATTATTTTTTTCATACTAATAACTCCTGAATTATGATACCATGAGATTATTAAGTAATAAAGTTTTATAGTGATTTTTTATGAATAAAATATTTAGATTAACGCTTTTATCATTAATTTTTACATCTTTTTTTACATTGAATGTAAAATCAGAAAATGAAAAAGAATATGCTACCATAGGTGGCGGTTGTTTTTGGTCTATGGAAGCTTTATTTGAAAGAGTTAATGGAGTTATTTCTGTAGAACCTGGTTATTCTGGTGGAAATGTTGTAAACCCAACATACAAAGAAGTTTGTTCTAGTAAAACAAATCATGCAGAATCAATACAAATATTATTTGATCCTAAAAAAATATCATATAAAAAAATCTTAGAAGTTTTTTGGAAAGTTCATGAACCAACTACATTAAACAGACAAGGTGTTGATGAAGGGACTCAATATCGTTCAATTATTTTTTATCATAATAAAAAACAAAAAGAAATTGCCGAAAAATCAAAAGCAGAAATTTTTAAATCTGGTTATTGGGGTAAATCACCTATTGTTACTGAAATAAAAACATTCACAAAATTTTATCGTGCAGAAGATTATCATAGAGATTATTATACAAAAAATACTGATGATAGTTATTCTAAAGCCGTTATAGAACCTAAAATACTTAAATTAAAATTAAATTTAAAAGAATTTTTTGTTGATAAAAAATAAATTCCAGATTGTTTTTTAGAGACAAATTGCAATGCATCTCTACTTGTTATATAAAAATTTTATTTAAACAGATATGCGATTAATTAAAATTTATTGTTTTTATTCTCATAACAAGATATATTTATATAATGTTTTATTTTAAAAAAGTATGATTTTATGCCAAAAACTGAACAAAAATTTTCTTGTAAAAATTGTGCGGCTACTCTTAAATTTGAACCTGGTGAAACTTCACTTAATTGCACCTATTGTGGCACAAAAAACGAAATAAAAATAACTGAAGAAGAGTTAGATAGTATTGAAGAAGAAAGTTTAGAAGATGCTATTAATCAAAGCAAAGACGATCCTAAAGAACTTCAAGAAATATCTACTATAAAATGTACTGCTTGTGGTGCTGATACTACCCTAAAACCGAATGTAACTTCTGATGAATGTCCTTTTTGTGGAACTAGTTTGATTATTGCAAATAAAAAATCTCAAAAAATAATAAAACCCAAAGCTCTTTTACCAATAAAAATAACTGAGAAACAAGCTCGTGAAGCTTATACAAAATGGCTTGGCTCTTTATGGTTTGCACCTAATAAAGTTTTGGAATATTCAAAAGTAGAAGGAAAAATTCAAGGAATTTATTTACCTTTTTGGACTTATGATTTTAATACTTATACCAATTATTCTGGTCAAAGAGGGGATAATTATTATGTTACCGAAAATTATACAGAATATGAAAATGGAAGAAGCGTTACTAAATCAAGGCAAGTAACAAAAACGAAATGGACAAGTGTTTCAGGAAATGTAGAAAATGGATTTGATGATGTTTTAGTTGTAGCAACAAAATCTTTACCAAAAGAATATTTAGAGATATTAGAACCTTGGGATTTGACAAATTTATCTCCATATAAAGATGATTTTTTAAGCGGTTTTAAATCAGAAAGTTACCAAGTATCTTTAGAACAAGGTTTAGAAGATGCCAAAAGAATTATTAATGGAGATATTCAAGATGCTATAAAAGAGGATATTGGAGGCGATGTTCAAACCATTTCTAATTCAAATACATCTTATGAAGATTACACTTTTAAACATATTTTATTACCTGTATGGACTAGTGGATATAAATATAATGGAAAACAGTTTAGATTTATTATAAATGCTCAAACTGGTGAAGTTTATGGAGAAAGACCTTATAGTTATGCCAAAATAATATCTTTAGCGATTGCAGTTATTGTTTCAATAATTATTATATTTTCGATGATGTCTAAGCCAAAAACAAAAATAAACCAAAATAATATTAATCCAACAGGATATACTAATACTTTACCAAATAATAATAGTAATAGTATTAATACCAATAATAATATAAATAATAATAGACCTTCAAATAAAGTTAATAGTACTCTTAACACAATTAATAATACAATGAATGCAGTAGGTGCAGGAACTGCTATTTATGGAGCAATAAAAGGTAATAAAAAACCTAGAACTGAGGTTAAAGCACCAAAAGATAAATCTTATAAAGTTTATTCTTCTACAAATAAACCTAAATCTTATACTAAAAAATCAACAAGTACTAGTAGTAGCAGTAGCAGTAGTTCAAAGAAAAAGAGATAAATTATGAAATATATAGATTATAAAAAATACCCTGAGCTTTTTGCAAAAAAACTAGGTATATCAAAAGAAGCTTTGGAACTTTATTTTGATTGTGAAGTAATAGATCCACATACTGTTAGTTATATTTGGAAAAGGGTTTTTGGCTATGATTTAGAAAAAAAACAAAAATATAGACCTTTTGGAATAGGATTTTTAAATCAAGTTGATTTTCCAAAAACACTAGAAGCTAATATGGCGCGTGTTGTTTGGGATATAACCACAAACCCATTACATCATGAAAAAAATAGACTTG
>ERZ1292630.4440-Hain-H41-02um-R3-4440-length-11877-cov-22_pt1 | contig 11877 bp, 12 predicted proteins | sample MGYA00564408_ERZ1292630 | MGnify/ENA primary metagenome ERZ1292630 (study PRJEB36523, sample SAMEA6512641) | groundwater metagenome | collected 2019-01-08 | study: AquaDiva: Metagenomics assemblies of 32 groundwater samples | reverse complement strand
GCTATGTGCAGAAGAAGTATGGCCTCACGCGTGTCTTGATTGTCGATTGGGACGTACACCATGGGAATGGCACGCAGCACAGTTTTGAAGACGATCCCTCTGTGCTCTTCTTTAGCACGCATCAATTTCCTCACTATCCGGGAACGGGTCGAGAGTCGGAACGAGGACGGGGAACAGGCGAAGGGTACACGATCAATGTGCCGATGGAAGCGGGTGAGGGCGATGAAGAGTATCGTTCCGTCTTTCAGAAGTCGTTGGTGCCGGCGGCCGATGATTTCAAACCGGACTTCGTGATCATCTCAGCGGGTTTCGACGCGCACAAAGACGATCCCCTTGCGAGCATGGGATTGACGGAAGAAGGCTATGCGGACCTCACTGGCATCGTGGCCGGTATTGCCAAGCGTCATGCCTGCGGGCGCATCCTTTCGTCACTCGAAGGCGGCTACAACCTCACGGCGCTGGCCGCTTCAGTTGATCGTCACATTCAGGCTCTCCTCGCTGCATGAAGACCTCTGTCAAAGTCCTGCTCGGTTGTATCCTGGCCGCGGTGTTTGTCTATCTGTATTACACCGAGATCAAGCCGGTCGTGATTTTTGGATTGCGGTCGGATTATGCCCGTGCGATTCCCTTCCAGAAGGTTCCGGAAGGTCTCACGAGCCTGAAGGCCGAGTCCTGTGGGGAATGTCACCGCGAGATCTACGATGAGTGGAAGACGAGTATCCATGCCCATGCCTATGAGGATCCATTCTTTCAGGCCTATTGGAAAAAGGACAAGAATGTCTGGGTCTGCTTGAACTGTCACACCCCGCTGGAAAACCAGCAGCCGACCTTGATTAAGGAGATTCCGCGAGGGCGGGTGGAGAAGGCGGTTCAAGAGCCCAATCCCCAGTACGATCCCGAGTATCAAAAGGAGTCGGTAACCTGCGCGGTCTGCCATGTGCGGGATGGAGTCATCTATGGACCATTCGATGACTCGGCTGCGCCGCATCCGACCAAGTTCGATCCGAACTTTAGGACGGCGCAGGTCTGTTATCGCTGTCACAATGTCGTGTCAGGACCGGCCCAGTTTTATAACGTGGGCCCTTGCGGGACGTACGCGGAATACGAAGGCAAGTTCTTCATGCAGGAGCGGGGCTTCATTTGCCAGAGCTGCCACATGCCTGAGATCGATCGGCCGGTTGCGACCAATAGTCCGATCAGGCGAGGACGCAAGCACCTCTGGCGCGGCGGGCACGACCCCGATATGGTGAAGCGGGCAGTGGGAATACAAGTAAGGGCCGACACGGTTTCTCCCAAGCCGGGCGATCGAGTCGGGTTTACGCTCACGTTAATCAACGCAGGAGCCGGCCATAAGATTCCGACCGGCGATCCGGATCGGTATTTCACAGTGGAGTTTTCCGTGGAAGATCGGCAGGGGCGGGTGCTCGATCAGCAAACATCGACGATGGGCCGCTGGATCATGTGGCAACCGGCCATCGTCGAGTTGTATGATAACCGTCTGTTACCCCTGGCCAGCCGGGAATATCAGTTTGCGTACCAGCTTCCGGTACAAGCAGAGGGTTTGAAAGTAAAGACTCGTGTGCAGTATCACATCCTGACCGATAAGCAGCATGAAATGTTGCAGACCAAATATGGGCTGACAGGGAACGATCCCTATCGATACGCTATATACGAGCGGGAGTTCCCGTTGTCCGGTGCGCTTGCATCGGCGCTAAGTAAGAGCGATCAGCCGTCAGCCGTCAGCCCTCAGTCAAATGAGCTAAGTTGCAAGGCCGGAGCTGAAGGCTAACCGGTGAGAGCTTTTTGTAGAAGGAACGTAACTACTCAGGGGTTTAGGCTGAAGGCCGAAGGTCGAAGTTCCGAACACTTCAGCCTGAACCCCTTCAGCCTATCTACCTGAATAGTTATGAAGGAACGACATGACACACGCGTTGCTGATTGATACCGAAACTCTCCAGCAGAGCCTGGGACAGCCTGGTCTGGTGGTGATCGATGTGCGAGGGCGGGCGGCCTACGAGTTCGGCGGCCATATTCCAGGTGCGGTGCATTCGACATGGCATCACTATAGCGACCCCAATGCCGTACCGAAGGGATTGCTCGACCCCGATCACGGACACTTGGAACAGAAGATCCGTGCCTTGGGTATCAGTCAGGATAGCGACGTGGTCATCTATTCCAATCCGTTCGACAACTGGGGCGATGAAGGCCGTATGTTCTGGATGTTGGAATATCTCGGCCACCAGCGTCTGCGAATTCTCGACGGTGGATGGGTCAAGTGGGTGCAGGAAAGGCGTCCGTTCGAGCATGGGGCCGTGACACCCAAGCCAGGAACTTTCACCGTCAAGCCGGTAGCCGCCGTGATTGCCGGCAAAGATGAGCTGAAGCATCTCGTGAAGCAGGCGCATCCAGGCACCACGATCGTCGATGCGCGCAGCCTCGAAGAGTATCTTGGAAAAGAGATCTCAGGGATACCTCGACCAGGCCACATTCCTTCCGCGATTCATCTGGCTTGGAATGGATTTCTTCAGGCCAATGCCACAGTGAAAGATCTACAAACGATTGCAGAGAGTCTTGCCGAGAAAGGTCTCAGCCAGGATCAAGACGTGATCTGCTATTGCACGGGCGGCGTCCGTGCAGCCTGGCTCTATTTTGTTCTCAAACTCGCCGGGTATCGGAAGGTCCGCACCTATCCGGGATCCTGGTGGGAGTGGAGTCGGGATTTTGCCTGTCCGGTGGAAAAAGACGACAAGGGATTGCAGCGCATCTTGAACGTCGATTCCCAGGTCAGGCCTTCTTGACAGCCCTCAAATGGCTGTGTAAGGTGATAGAAATCTAGAATCCTTCGGACACTGTTCATCTGTCGAGTAAACCTTAACTGCTGAGGAGGAACCCATGAAAGTGAGAATTCATCGCGGAGCACTGGTTGTGGCGGCGGTTGCCGCGCTTGTCGGTTTCCCGCTGTTGAGCGGGCTTGCTCTTGCAGGGAACAAACATGTGGATGAAGCTCTGACCCATGCCAAGGAAGCTGTTTCCCATGGCAAGGCTGGCCATGCCGATGCCGTGGTGCAACATGGTGAAGAAGCACTCAAGCATGCCATGGCGGCCGGCATGAAGAATCCTCATCTGGATGAAGGTGTCACGCATCTCAAGGAAGCCATCGCCCATGGCAAGGCCGGCCATGCCGATGTCGCTACGCAACATGCCGAAGGCGCGGTCACCCATTTGTCCGAAGTGAAGTAAACGATTCGATCAAGGTTCTTCTTGAACGGGCAGGGGCGACCCTGCCCGTTTTGTTATAGGGACAAGCGACCATGCGAGTTGGGTTTTATCAGTTCACTCCACGGTTCGGCGAGGTGTCGTACAATCTCGATACGATTGTGGCAGCACTCGACCGCGCTGACGCGGATTTGATCGTATTACCAGAGTTATGCGCGTCCGGCTATCAGTTCCTGTCGCAGCAGGAAGTCGTCACACTGTCGGAGCTGGTGCCAAGTGGACCGACCACACAGCGGCTGATCGACCTTGCGAAGCGGCGCCAGATGACGATTGTCGCCGGTCTTCCGGAGCGTGCCGGATCTGCCTGCTATAACTCCGCCGTGGTCGTCGGCCCATCCGGGTTCATCGGGTGTTATCGCAAGACCCATCTGTTTTTTGAGGAAACGCTGTTCTTTACACCTGGCGACACAGGATTTCAGGTGTGGGATATCGGGTTGGCCAAGATTGGCGCGATGATCTGTTTCGATTGGTACTATCCGGAGGCGGCTCGCACCTTGGCGGTTAAAGGAGCAGAGATCATCTGTCATCCCTCAAACCTCATCTTGCCCAATTGCCCGGACTCCATGCCGGTTCGGTGCTTGGAGAATCGCGTATTCGCGATTACAAGCAATCGCACAGGGAGCGAGGCGAGGGGCGGCAAAGATCAGCTGACGTTTATTGGAAATAGCGAAGTTGTCGCTCCACGCGGGGCCATTCTGCATCGCGCACCGCGGGATCAGGAGGAACTCTATATTGTCGAGATCGATCCTGCCGACGCGCGAAACAAAGCCCTCACACGCTACAATGATCTGCTCCGCGATCGACGCGAATCCCTCTATCGTTAACTGGTTGCACCGGTTTGTTTGGTTTGTTTTGTTCATTTGGTTCGTCGATTCAACCAAACAAACGAGACAGACCAAATAAAGCAAATCAACCAGTCTTGCTCGTCTCGCTTGCGCCACACCGTCCGGCGCGGTAGGATTAGCTCATGAAAGCTCCACTCGGAAAGGGCATCTTCCTCATCGCCGCGCCATCCTTACGCGATCCGAATTTTCGGCAGACCGTCGTGTTGCTCTGCGAGCACGGGGCCGAAGGTGCGCTGGGTGTCGTTGTCAATCGTCCGACAGCGATGTCGGTTTCTGAGGCGTTACCGCAAGTACCGATCCTCGAAGGCCAACGGCACGTCCTCTTCTCCGGAGGACCGGTGCAAACGAATCAGGTCATGATGTTGTATCGATTGGATCAATTGCCTGAGAATTCCCATCATGTCTTCGATGGGATCTGTCTCGGCGGAGATACTGACCTTGTCGATCGTATCTTGACTACCCACGAGGGACGAGAGGCCTTTCGCGCCTATATCGGATATTCCGGATGGGGCCCAGGACAACTGGAGTCTGAAATGCAGACTGGTTCCTGGATTACCCTTCCCGCAGATCCCAGCGTGGTGTTCGAGAAGGATCCCACACGTATCTGGCCGGACATCGTGAGCACCCTCGGCGAGAACTATCGCCATTATGCGGATATGCCCTTCGACCCCTCCCTCAACTGATTCCCATCCGTTCCACTTCTCCGCGTTGCAGCCCTCGCTTCCAGAGTGGTACGCTGACTGCGATGCAGATGCAGCAGGCCATTTCTTCCATCCGGTGTTCTTCGTTCATCCTCGCACTCGCGATCGTTAGTCTTGCCAGCGCACTATCAGCTTGTGGGGTCGCCTATACGATTGTGAAGTCGGAATCCAAGCTGGACCGGTTAGCCGTGCCGATGACGAAGGCGGAAGTGATCGACCACGTTGGCCGGCCGGATCGTGTGCTGCGTGACGATGGCCGTCTGCTGGTCTGGGAATATTCCCTTACTGCCCGTAAACAGTGGCTTTATGAGTTGGCCCTCTGCCCTCTATCGGTCTGGGTCGGCGGGTGCATTTTCTATCCCTTCACCAACATCGTCGCGGATCACCAACGCGAATATCCCCATCACATCGTGCTGGTGAACGACGAACTCTGTGCCTGGGGTACACCTGCTGCCATTCTGCAGCGGCGCCGCGCCTGCGCTTCGTCCGGTACTGCAGCCCTAGGGTCCGGAGGGATGAGCGGGCATCCTGAACCGGTCGCGACGGGCGTCGGCCCGATCAATCGAGATACGATCGATCGCTACCGGACGATGGCGGTCATGGAGTTTGAGGATGCGCCTGACGCAGAGGGGTCTGGGTCGCGTGTCGCCGGGATGGTGACGACCCTGTTGTTAGACTTGGACGTCAATATGGTCGAGCGAACCGAGCTCGACGAAGTATTCAAAGAGCAGGTTGTTCAACTGAAACATGCCGATGATGCCGACGTGTTGAAAGTCGGGAAACTCGTCGGTGCGCAGGCCATTGTGGTGGGTGAAGTGCAACAGTGGGAGCGAACGGATGGGGATCGAGTCAGCCGCGTATCGCTGGCTTTCCGGATGATCGACGTTGAGAGCGGCGTCGTGTTATTCCATGGGGAGGGGCATAGCTCAGAGGCCACGGCCGATAATCCAGAAGGTTTGGCTCGGGTCATCGTCCATCGCATTCTCGCTCGGTTCGGATCGCAAACCGGGTTACTTGGATCTGGACGGATCGGAGTCAATTGGGAATTGCAAGAATCAGCCGGCGCTCGGCACTACCTTGTGCGGGAACTCCGCAGCGGCCTGCCTGCCGAGAAGGCGGGTCTCAAGGTAGGCGATAGAGTCGTCGCCTGCAACGGCATCGCGTTGGCGGTCGTTACTTCCGATCGCGAGGCGAAGCGGCTATGTCGGGTGGAAGCAGGGCAAACACTCCAGCTCGACGTGCGCCGTGCCGATCAGATGCTGGCCATTTCGGTTATGGCAGAGAAGCGGCAAGGGCTATAGTCGTTGCCGTGCCGTTTTTTCATCAGCCAACAGGGGGGCGAGAAATTTTCCGGTGTAAGAATTTGCCACTTTCGCCACCTGTTCCGGGCGTCCTTCTGCCATAATCTGCCCGCCCTCTGAAGCGTGAAACGTGAAACATCCTCGTGAAGCGCAGGAATCCGGAACGAATACGCTTCACGAACGACGAGCGACAAAGGTTGTTGCGGCGGCGAATCAGCCTGACAACTATTGCCTGCGTTGACGAGCTTGAGCAGGATAGCGAGGAATTTCCTCATGTCGTCGAAGTGCAGGCGGGTGATCAGGCTTATAGCCATACTGGCCTAAAACCGAAGGTCTTTGGCTACTCCTCGACCCAGAATCGCGTGAGATCGAATGACAATTGCCGATGATGTTTCACGGCGAGGAAGATCACTTGGTGTCGGCGCGCCAGATAGAGCACAAGATAGTCATCCATTACGAACTCCCGCAGATCGTCTCCTTTGTTGAGAAATTTGCGCAGACCTTTGGTTGGCGCCATCGCTTTGGTAGATTTCACCGCGCGGGTCAAGAACGATCGACCGGATTGCGGGAACCGAGAAAGCGTGGGAATGACGTCGTCGAAGAGGCGGTCGAGGAACCGATGAAATGCCATCCGGCTGTGCGGGGCGACGAACTCTTCGATGGCGGTGAGATTGGCTGAGAAGTTTTCAGTGAAACGCGGTCGCTTACCGGCCATGACGCGATTTGAGTTGGGCGAGGCTGAGTGTCCTGCCTGCCTTGACGTCGGCGAGGCCCTTGATCGCTTCTTCCAGTAAGCCGAGATGGATGTGTTCTCGTTCCAACCGATGGTAATAGTCCAAGCGATCCGCGTCGATGAGCGCCGCGCAGCTGCCCCCGTTCTTGGTAATGAGTTTCTCGCTCCCCTTTGTCCGCACTTCGTCGCACAGTTCGGTGAGCTTCGCGCGTGCCTGACTCAGCGAGATGATGTCTTTGGATGTAATGCTCATCAGTTCCTCCTCGTGAGAGTAGTCGTGACAGTCTAAATAGTGTACAGAATTATGTCAAGTATTGATCTGCAAGCCGAGGTAGATCATGGGGCGGTCAGGGCTTGCTCGGCTGATACCTGGGATGTCCGAACCAACGTTGCGGATACTATATGCCATGTAGTTTAGCGTTTGGTATCACTATACCCAACATCCTTGTCGATTGGGTGCGAGGCAGGGGATGCAATGTGCGGATGTATGAGGCGGAGCTTGGTTGGCTATGGCCCTGACAGTGGAGGAAGGATGTGCGAGAGAAATTGTCCGGTATGAGAAGCCGCGACTTTCGCCACCTGTTCCGGTCGTCCTTCTGCCACGATCTGTCCGCCTGCCGCGCCGCCTTCCGGGCCTAGGTCGATAATCCAATCGGCGCTCTTGATCACATCCAGATTGTGCTCCACCACCACCACAGTGTTGCCGCTGTTCACCAGTTTCTGCAGCATCGCCAGAAGTTTCTTGATGTCTTCGACATGGAGTCCGGTGGTCGGCTCGTCCATGATGTAGAGCACATTAGGGGACTGGCTCCGTCCTGAGCTTGTCGAAGGGCGGTGCCTGTCCCCGTCCCCGTGTACGGGGCTGGGAATGGGGACAGTCCCATGTCGGGACAGTCCCCCTCCGGATATCAGTTCTGCAGCGATTTTCAGCCGCTGGGCCTCGCCGCCTGAAAGGGTGGTCGCGGCTTGGCCGAGGCGGAGATAGCCGAGTCCGATGGACGAGAGGAGATGGAGTTTTTCTGTAAGCTTGGGTGAGCCGTTGAAAAACCCCAAGGCTTCTTCAGCCGTCATTTGCAGCACATCGTGGATCGTTTTCCCGCGATAGCGAATGGAGAGGACGTCCGGTTTGAATCGTTTCCCGTCGCAGGCTTCGCAGGTGGCATAGATGTCTTCGAAGAAATACATTTCCAGTTTTTCGACGCCGCTCCCTTCGCATCGGTCGCACCGGCCCCCGGTGGTATTGAAGGAGAAGTGCCCTGGCGTGAGCCCGCGCCGGAGCGCATCGCGCTCAGAGGCGAAGAGGGATCGCACCTCGTCAAACGCTTTCAGGTAGGTGATCGGATTCGAGCGTGGCGTTCGGCCGATCGGTTCCTGATCGATGAGCTTGATGCCGGTCAGGTGTTCGATGCCCTTGATCGCCCGAAACTTGCCCATCGGCAGCGACTCGACACGAAAGGCGCGAGCCACGGCGCGATAGAGTGTGTCCTCAACCAATGTGCTCTTGCCGGACCCCGACACGCCGGTGACGCAGACCAACATGCCGAGTGGAATGCGGACAAACAGATTTTTGAGGTTGTGTTCATAGGCGTCCGCTATGACAAGAACCTTTCCATTCCCTCTTCGCCGAGACCGTGGGATCGCAATCTCATCGTCGCCACGCAGGTAGCGCGCCGTGATCGACCGCCGATCTGCGATGAATTCATCAATTGGCGCCGCGCAGATCACTTCGCCGCCCTTCTCTCCAGACAAGGGGCCCAATTCGACAAGATAGTCGGCTGCCATCATCATCTGACGATCATGTTCGACGACGACGACCGTGTTGCCCTGGACCGCCAACTCTCGCAGGATGCCGGCAAGTGTGGCTGTGTCGCGCGGGTGGAGGCCGATGGTCGGTTCGTCGAGGACGTAGAGCGTGCCGACCAGGCGGGCGCCGAGTTGATTGGCCAAAGCTGCCCGTTGGGCCTCTCCTCCCGAGAGTGTACGGGTCTGGCGGGAGAGTGTCAGATAGCTGAGGCCCACACGGAGGAGAAAGCCGAGCTTGGCCGTGAGTTGTCGGAGAAGGTCGCGGGCGATTTGTTCTTCCTGGGCAGAGAAGGTGAGGGCTGCAACCCAAGCGGCAGTTGCTTCGATTGTAAACTCCGACAACTCATGAATATCTATGCCCGCGACCTTCACGTAGCGTGCGTCCGGTCGGAGACGGGATCCCTTACAGCTGGGGCATGAAATTGGCGTCCGGTAGCGGCTGAGCATCACGCGCACGTGTAGCTTGTAGCGCTTCCCTTCCAAATATTCGAAGAATTGTTGTACGCCCTCCATCTTGCCTTCACCCTGCCAGAGCATCTGCTGGATATCCTGAGGCAGGTCTTTGTAAGGGGCGGTGAGGTCGGCTCCACGCCGCTTCATGGAGAGCAACATCTGCTTCTGCCACCAATCGCCGCTGGGTTTGCTCCAGGGTTCGATGGCGCCTTGGGCCAGCGACTTGCTGTGGTCGGGAATGACGAGATCGGGATCGTACCGGAGAATATTGCCGAACCCTTTGCACTCCGGACAGGCGCCGAGCGGATGGTTGAAGGAAAAGAGGACTGGTCGAACCGGTTCGAAGGTTCTGCCACATTGTTGGCAACGAAAGTCCGTGCTGTAGGTGCGGGGGCCCTGGTCGATGACCTCTACGCGGCAGAGGCCCTCGCCCTCGCGAAATGCAGTTTCGACCGCTTCGACGAGGCGGGATCGGTTGTCTTCTCGGATCACCAGCCGATCGAGGATCACATACAGATGGTCCGGCCTAATTTTTGGAAGGCTGTGGACCTCGTGGAGATCGAGAATTTCTGTGCCGCATTGCACCCTGCTGAACCCCCGCAGCAACAATGATTGAAGAAAGGCCTGGTCCTGTTTCGGCGCCGGGGCCTTGACTGGAAAGAGGATCATCGCTCGTGCCTCGGGACAATGGGTCAGGAGGTCGTCAACGACGCTGCTTGGGTGAAAGCTGCGCGCATCGATGGCGCAATCGGGGCAGATCGGATGACCCACTTTGGCGAACAGAAGCCGCAAGAGGTCGGCAATCTCGGTCGTGGTTCCGACCGTCGAGCGGGCGGTTCGGACAGGGTTCTTCTGCTCAATCGCAATGGCGGGGCGGACATTGATCAGCCGGTCGACATCGGGCCGATTGACCTTGTCGAGAAACATGCGGGCATAGGTGGAGAGCGATTCCACATAGCGCCATTGGCCTTCGGCGAACAGGGTGTCGAACGCGAGAGAGGATTTTCCCGATCCTGATACCCCAGTGATGGCTGTGACCTGATTGTGCGGGATGCGGAGCGAGATGTTTTTGAGATTATTCTGCCGTGCCCCCTCGACGATGAGGTCTGTGGACTGGCTCGAAGGCAGAGGGGTGGGTTCCACGTTAGGCATTCCACGCGAGAAAAATATGTGATCGTAGCGCGGACCATTGACGAATATCTACTCAAACCTCTACCTCGCCACCATCTTCACCAGACCCACGCAGCCCAGATACAGTACGAGTGAGCCGATCATGGCGGGCCAGAAGCCGAAGCGGGGAACACCCACTATCATGAAAACAACATAGACCACCCAGGGAGGGACGAACCACAACAAGTTTTTCGCATAGCTGACGATCGCGTCGTTACCCCCGTTCAGATAGATGAGGATGAACGTGGCGCCGGTAATGGCGGGGAAGGTACTGGCAAAGGCGGCGAGGAACGAGCGGCCTTGCGATCCCAGGTAGGTGGAGACACTGACAATCGTCCCGCCGAGAAGGAAATACAATACATACTTGCCGAATTCACTCATCTCGTTGCTCCTTGTTGAGAGAGACCGGTTCCTCTTACGACAACGCAAATCTCACCGCACTGTACATCACGATGACTTCGATCGCATGCGCAACGATGGTGATGTAGAGATTCTTTGTGCGCAACCAAATGGCTCCCCAGATCAGCCCATCCCATAGGGCGATCCAGTGGAGCTGTTGAAAAGTATTCACCATGAACGGATCGAATGCAAATATCAGCGCGCTAGCGATGAGGGCTAGAGGCGAGAGCTGTTGGGCCAAGCCGGATCTCCATAGTCCCGATTCAAGCGCGACCAGCCGTCCGAGGAGAAATCCGCGAAAATTCAGTTCGATAAGGAAGGCGATGCCGCAAATGAACCAGGGGACCATGACCAAGAGGGGGAGCCGGCCATGCGGTGTGGTCTTGAGGAAGCTGATGTCATAGCCCAGATGCGGATAGATCGAGAGAATCACGAACGTATTCAGGCATCCGAGAAACAGGCCTGTCAGGAGTCCCCAGCGTAAGCCATTCCGTACGTTCCATTTCTCCAGCCCAAGGCGAGATACGATATCGCGGTTGCGCATGGCCCATACAGCTAAGGCAAGGTAGGCGAGAATCTGTGGCGCGAACAGGATCAGTGTCTGTTCTTGGAGCAATGTGGGAAGGGCGTAGAAGCCGAGCGTCGCAGCGGTGGGGAGCAGCGCGAGGGCTGCTCCCCATTCTTTGGCCTGAGCCGGCGCCGTGCGAGGACCAGGCTCAGGCGCTACCATTGGGATCAGTTGAGTTGGAGATTATAACGGTCGAGTGTGGTGGCTTTATGCCGCGAGAGATTGGAGAGCGATTTGTTGTAGTCGACCGTAGCGCGCAACTCGTTCCCTTGGGCCGTCGCGAGATCTCGTTGGAAATCGAGCACAAAGCGTGTTGTGCTCAGTCCCACTTTCAATCGCTCTTGCTCCGCCTGCAATTGCTTTTCTGCCATGATTCTTGCCGAGCGAGTCGTTTCGATCCGCTTAAAATCTGTCTGGACACGCCGGACTGCTTCGCGCACCCCCACGATGATCTGTTGTCGCACGTTCATGAGCGACGCTTCGGCGTTCTTGGCCTCCAGCTGCCGTTTGTTGTAGGTGCTCCAGGCAGATCGGTTGCCGAGTGGGTAGCTCAAGACGAGGCCCGCGCCATAATTATAGTAATCGCCGTTGAAGTTTCGGTTTACTGAGTCCCCGTAGTCTTTTCCCA
>ERZ1292630.3936-Hain-H41-02um-R3-3936-length-12737-cov-3_pt1 | contig 11878 bp, 11 predicted proteins | sample MGYA00564408_ERZ1292630 | MGnify/ENA primary metagenome ERZ1292630 (study PRJEB36523, sample SAMEA6512641) | groundwater metagenome | collected 2019-01-08 | study: AquaDiva: Metagenomics assemblies of 32 groundwater samples | reverse complement strand
ATAGATTAATGAGTAAAATTTTTCCTTCGTCCATGACCCGACGGAAATCAAAAGCTGAATCAGACTGTCCGATGATATTTCTCATCGTTTTATTGGTAATAAAACGGCCGAACTTGGAAACAATATAGTCAAGCACTTCTGATTTATGAAAATCTGAGGTTTGGGCAATTTGATCGGTCCAATAGCGTCTAACGATTGGGTCTTGAACTTTTGGAAGAAGCTCCTGGACGTATTTTGGATCAGTTAAGACCCGGACAATCTCAACAAAAGTTGAACCTTTTTCGCTCATGACAGTCAGCATGGCATTACGAACAGCATGTTCAAATCGTGGACCAATAATACCGGTTCTTTGTGGATCATAAAGCTTATACATCAGATTAATAATCGAAGTGGTAATAAAATGTTTTTGATCTTCAGTTTTTGCTTCTAATAAATTTAAACCCATTGGCCTCTCAACGTCTGAAGGATCAAAATAGATGACATCTTCTGCTCGCTCTGGAGGAATATATTTAATAATGTCATCAATCAAATCTCCGTGCGGGTCAATCACGCAAACACCATGACCGGCTTTTATATCTTGAATTGCCATATCATGAAGTAAGACAGATTTACCAACACCGGTCTTTCCAATAATATAAACGTGGCGCCTGCGGTCTTCCACACCAATTGTAACCGGTCGTTTAAATCCTCGGTAATATCCGCCACCTATTGATGTTCCCCCTGTTTGAGGAACTTCGATCGGAACCGGAGCTGTTTTTGCTTTTAACCATTGGATATGAGGAGTTTCAACAGTTTTGTTGGGAAAATGAAAAAGAGTAGCTAGCTCATCAGTTGATAAAATTGAGATTGTTTTACCAAATGGCCAAAAAGACCAATCTATAATTGGAAAAAACTTGTAGATAAAATTTATCATAAATATACCTTTAAAACGATCTTTTGTTCCACTAAAGTTATTTGAGTCAGAATTAAACTGTGTAAAAGCATTTTTCATGTTTTTTAAATGAGTATCAGCTATTTCTTTTGAAGGAGCGGCAACTACAAAACGAATCATCGTTTCAAAACCTGATTTTGAACATTTGTCCTCAATTTTTTCAAGCACTTTAGGATCTGTCTTAAAGGTAGCTTTTTCTGGATTAGCTTCATTTTTCTTGGTACTGGAAACATAACTTTTCCCAGAACTTTTCCATTTGCCACCTGCAGGACGAATTAGAATCTGGATGATGCCACCTTCGTTATCATCAAATTTTGATAAAGCCGATGTAATAGCTGACAAAGAATCAGTTGGTAGATCACGATAAAAACGAATCGGCATATACGGAGCTTCCTTTTGTACTAAACCTCCAAAGACTACCTTACCTTGTTCAGAAAAAATATTTGGCTCCTCGACTTTTCTGATATCAGCCATCGGATAATAACCATAGATTGTTTTTTCTATCAGATCAATAACCCTGTTTGGGGCAGAAACATAAAATCTAATTTCTGCTTTTTTTCCAACAATTTCAAATGAGACAACATCGTCAACTTCCAGGAATGACCAAAATCCTGATTTCTTTAGAGAAGAAAAAGAGGAGAACATCTGGTCTGCCGCATCAATCTTAATTTCATTATCCTTAGCTAACTTCACCTCAAGAGTCACCATTTCTAAAGAAATTTGCTCTCTTTTTTTCAAACGAAAATAAATAACTATTAAATAAATAAGGGCTAAAGTCAACCCACCGGCTAAAATTGCGGCTAAGCTTGCCAAACTTATTGTGATAAGCCTGTCAATATAGATTTGATAGTCAATTTGGTCCATTAAAAAAGTATATAATATATGCGCGTATGAAACAGCAGGAAAAAATCATATTCATTTTAATTTTTGCCTTTTTATTTTTAAATTTAATTTATAGTCAGTTTATTTCTCCAATTTATTTCAAGTTAGTGAATAATAATAAAGGGTCAACGATTACTTTTTTACAAAAAATTAAAGACTTGACCGAATATCAAAATATTTTAGATATTAATAGTAATATCTATGGCCCAGCTATTAAACAAGAAATACTTCGCCAAGAAAATCAAAAAAAAGAAGTGATCAATAATATTGAACAACAGTTGCTTATTAACCCGAAATCAAGGGATGTTCTATATAGTCTTTATCAGTTATATTTAGCCGAAGGAGACAAGAACAAAGCGGGAGAATATTTAAAGAGGGCAAAGGAAGTAGACCCAAATATTAAGTAATTTTTAATTTTATGCTCAAACAAGTTCATCTCTACATTAAGGGCGATGTCATAGGGGTTGGTTTTCGTGCCTGGACAAAAATACAGGCAAAAATTATTGCTGTGACCGGTTGGGTTAGAAATGTCGATGGCGATTGGGTTGAGGCTCAAATACAAGGAGAAGAAGAAAAAGTTAAACAAATAATTGAATTAATAAAAAAGGGTCCACCCGTTTCTCATGTCTCTGATGTTCAAATCTTCTCTCAAGAACCGAAGGAGATATTTGATTCATTTGAAATTCGTAAATAAATAACCTAGGTATCTATCGTCATTTATTTCCTTTCCTAACAGTCTATTATTGTACTTTTGTAGGTTATAAGCGGTAGACAAAGTAATTTGCGTTTTTTAACATGAGAAAATGATAAACAAAAAGGATAAAAGAGCTTTTTTCCGAACCCTTTCAGCCATATCCGCCAATCTTTCGGCTGGTTGGTTTGGTGTTGTTTTTATAGCATCAAGTACAGTATCAATTGCTTCTATCAGAGATGTTCTTGCTTTGATTTATAATTTATTTTTTGGTATCCTTTTTTTGTTTATAAGTTATAAAAAATAATTTTATGAATAATCCTGATTTTTGGACAATTAATACAAACGTTCAAATATCCACCGCTCTAGTTTTAATAGTGATATTTTTAGCTGTTTTGGTTTACCGAAAGGTAGAAAAGTAATTATTTTATTTCATTTGCAAAATAATAAATTCTTTGTTAAAATCTTTTCTTATCTTATGAAAATTTCTGTAACTTTTAATTTTGGATTGCTCCTTACCCCGACCCGGACGGGAGCTTAATTATTTGGCATAAAAGCCAAACAAAGACCCCCGCCAAAAGCGGGGTTATTTTTTTATGAGCAATAAAATTTTTGTTTTTGATACCACATTACGCGACGGTGAACAGGTCCCAGGTTGTCAATTAAATACAATCGAAAAGGTCGAAATCGCCCGTGAATTGGAAAAGATGGGAGTTGATGTCATTGAAGCCGGATTTCCTATATCCTCCCCTGGTGATTTTAAATCAGTCGAAGAGATTTCTAAGGCTATAAAAAACTCAATTATTTGTGGATTAACTCGCGCTAAAAAAGAAGATATTGACGCCGCAACAGAAGCTTTGAGATTCGCAAAAAGGAAAAGAATTCATACTGGAATTGGATCTTCGGACATCCATATTAAATACAAATTCAATTCGACTAGAGAAAAAATACTAGAAATAGGAGTTCAGGCAGTTAGATATGCCAAAAAATTTGTAGAGGATATTGAATTTTATGCTGAAGATGCCGGCCGGGCCGATCCAATCTTTTTAGCCAAAATGGTTGAAGAAGTTATTAAGGCTGGAGCTACTGTTGTTAATATTCCTGACACAACCGGATATTGCTTACCTAATGATTTTGGGAATAAAATTAGATTTCTTTTTGAAAATGTTAAAAATATTCACAAGGCGATTATTGCTGTTCACTGTCATAATGATTTGGGACTTGCCACCGCCAATACTTTGGCAGGAATTACAAATGGCGCTCGTCAAATTGAAGTTACGGTGAATGGTATTGGAGAAAGGGCTGGTAACACCTCTATGGAAGAGATTGTTATGATCCTAAAGACACACAAGAAGCTGGGTTTAGAAACTGGAATTAGAACAAAAAAAATTTATGAAATGAGTCAAAAGATATCTAAGATGATGAGAATGCCCGTCCAAAAAAATAAGGCAATTGTTGGAGAAAATGCTTTTGCTCATTCTTCAGGAATTCATCAGGACGGTATTATCAAACAGAGAGAAAATTATGAGATTATTGACCCTCGAGACGTCGGAATTGATAAATCAAAGATTGTTTTGACAGCTAGATCTGGTCGGGCCGCCTTAAGATTTCGCTTAAAAAATTTGAATTATGATATTAAACAAGAAAAATTAAACAGTATTTATCAAAAGTTTTTGATTCTTGCTGACGAAAAAAAAGAAGTAAATGACCTTGATTTAAGACAGTTAATGAAACAAGCATCATTATGAAAAAACGCCAAACTATTTTTGAAAAAATTTGGGAGAGTCACGTCGTGACTCAGAAAAAAGACTATCCAGCGATCCTTTATATTGACACTCATTTCATTCACGAAGTCACCAGCCCACAAGCTTTTGCCAGTATGAAGGGAAAAAACAGGATTGTTTGGAACACCAATCGTACTTGGGCGACGGCCGACCATAATGTTCCAACCAAAAACCAACATCTGGTAATAAGAGATCTTCTTTCCCGTCATCAGGTTAAAATGTTGACAAGAAATTGTCAAGAATTTGGCATTAGACTTTACGGACTTGGCCACCCATTTCAGGGTATTGTCCATATCATTGGACCGGAACTGGGAATCACCCAGCCGGGCATGACAATCGTCTGCGGAGACAGCCACACATCAACTCACGGCGCTTTCGGCACGATTGCTTTCGGAATCGGGACAAGTGAAGTTGAGGAAGTCTTAACCACCCAGTGTTTACTGCAAAATAAACCTAAGACCATGAGAATTGAAATCAATGGAAAACTGTCTTCGGGAGTAGTTGCTAAAGATATTATTCTTTATATTATTTCTAAACTAACTTCATCAGGAGCAACTGGATATTTTATTGAGTACGCAGGATCGACTATTTCTAGTCTGTCGATGGAAGGTCGTATGACTATCTGTAATATGAGTATAGAAATGGGTGCCCGCGGCGGAATGATTGCTCCGGACGAAATAACCTATAAATATATGAAGGGGCGCGAATTTATGCCAAAAGGAAAAGATTTTGAAAAAGCAAAAAAATATTGGAAAACCTTACCAAGCGACCCAGGAGTCAAATATGATCGAGTGGAAAAATTTCAAGCTGAAGATGTCGAGCCCATGGTTACCTACGGAACTAATCCTGGAATGGGAATTCCAATTTCAGGAAAGATTCCAACGACTAAACAGTTGTTTAATGTGAGTGATCAAATGCAACTGAAAAAATCTTTAATATATATGGGATTAGAGGAAGGGCAGACAATGAAAAATAAAAAAGTAGATTACGTATTTTTTGGAAGCTGTACGAACTCTAGAATTGAGGACTTTCGAATGGCCGCTAAATTTTTAAAGGGAAAAAAGAAAGCCCCACATATTCAAGCTTATTTGGTCCCAGGTAGTAAACAGGTGGAAAAACAAGCTAAAGCAGAAAAATTAGATAAGATTTTTGCAGAGGCCGGTTTTGAACTAAGAGGACCTGGATGCTCAGCTTGTTTAGGAATGAATGAAGATAAAATTCCGGCTGGAAAATACTGCGTTTCAACCAGTAACCGCAATTTTGAAGGTCGCCAGGGGCCAGGGGCTAGGACAATTTTAGTCAGCCCTCTGACAGCCGCCGCAACAGCAATAACTGGAAAAATTACCGACCCAAGAGAGTTTTTTAAACTATGAATATCAATATTATTACCATAATTGAATCAACCGCTGTTCCATTACCGATTGAAAATATCGATACCGATAAAATAATTCCTGCTCGTTTTCTTAAAGCAACCACTCGGGAAAACTTTGGTAAAAATCTTTTTATTGACTGGCGACAAAAACCGGAATTTATTTTTAACAACCCAAAATTTAAGGGAGAGATACTAGTGGCTGGACGAAACTTCGGCTGCGGATCATCACGCGAACATGCCGCCTGGGCTTTATCAGATTATGGATTTAAAGCCGTTGTTTCAAGCTTTTTTGCCGATATTTTTCGCGGAAATGCTTTAAATAATGGACTTTTACCTATTCAAGTTTCTCAACAATTTCTCGACGCACTTTTGTTAAAAATTACTAAAGATCCATCAACAAAAATAAATATTAATCTTGAAAAAGAGACTATCTCTGTCCCAAATATGAAAAAAGAAGAGCATTTTCCAATTGATCCTTACAAAAAAATTTGTCTGATGAATGGATATAATGATATTGATTATATTTTAAGTATGAAAGATACAATTATTCAATTTGAAAAAAAGATATGAAAAAAAATATAGCTATTTTACCTGGTGATGGAGTAGGGCCTGAAGTAATAAATGAAGCTGTCAAAGTTCTGAAAAAAATAGCTGAAAAATTTAACCATCAATTCAAATTTAAAGAGGGTCTAATCGGTGCAATTGCTATTGATAAAATCGGAAATCCTTATCCAGATGAAACTCATCAACTTTGTTTAAAGTCCGATGCGATTTTATTTGGCGCCATCGGTGACCCAAAATATGATAACGATCCAAAAGCGAAGGTTAGACCTGAACAGGGGCTATTAAAGATGAGGAGGGCTTTGGGGCTTTATGCCAATATTAGACCTATTATTACCTACCGATCGATCATCAATCACTCCCCTATTAAATCAGAAATTATTAAGGATGTTAATTTTATTTTTGTTCGCGAATTAACGGGTGGAATTTATTTTGGAAAAAAGGGAAGATCGGACGATAAAAAAACTGCTTTTGATATTTGTAATTATTCTACAAAAGAAATCATTCGAGTTTCTAAAATCGCCTTTGATTTAGCTACTAAACGTAATAAGAAAGTGACTGTTGTTGACAAGGCTAATGTTTTGGAAACCTCTCGACTCTGGAGAGAAACAGTTGCTGAATATTCAAAAAAATATCCAAAAGTCACTCTTGAGATGATGTTTGTTGACAATGCAGCTCAACAGATTATAAAAAATCCAAAACAGTTTGATGTGATTCTAACGGATAATATGTTCGGTGATATCTTGACCGATGAGGCGTCAGTCATTACCGGTTCAATTGGAATGTTACCATCGGCATCAATAGGAAGTAAAGTGGCTTTGTATGAACCAATTCACGGCTCTTATCCAAAAGCTGCCGGTAAAAATACTGCCAATCCAATCGGGTCAATTCTTTCTGCTGCCATGATGTTAGATTATAGTTTTGGATTAAAAAAAGAAAGCGAAGTAGTCTATGATGCAGTTAATAAAACCTTAGAGCAAGGTTTTGGAACCAAAGATATCTTTGACAAAAATCCAATATCGACTTCTGAATTAGGAAACGCTATTATTAATTTTATTTAGCATTATGTTTGTCATTCCCGAGTAGGCGGGAATCCAGACTAAAATCACTTTATTTGTTTTAAAAATGTAATTATCGACTGGATCCCCTTCTTCAAGGGGATGACACAAAATATCAATTGATAAATATTTTTTATTTTTTCATTTGCAAAATAAATTAGGTTTTGCTATTATGTTTGCTTATCTATGAAAAATAAAATGTCTATTGAACTCGTCGTCCTCATTATCCCCTCAAGGGGTGAGGATGCTTAATGAGTCAAAAAGACTAAGCGACCCGCCCCAAAGAAGGGCGGTTTTTTTATATCAAAAATATGAATAACTCGATGCTTGACCACACAAACTTTCATTCAACCGACGATGTCTTGTCTGATGGCACAAGAAACTCTAATGTTTCAGCTATTAAAGAAATGATGTATCTGACTGGTCTGGAAATAAAGAAAGGAAAGGATGTTATTTCACTTTCTGTTGGTATTCCTTTTTACAAAATGCCTGAGCAGATCAGAAAACATGTTTCAAAAGCATTAAATGAAAAAATAAATATTGATAAATATACTTTTTTAACTGGAATGCCAGAATTAAGACAAGCGATCGTCAAAGATATTAAAAACAAATTAGAGATAGAGGCCACTGAAGAAGAAATACTAGTCACTCCTGGCAGTATGGGAGCACTTATGTACACGATGACTGCAATCTTAAATAAAGGAGACGAAATTATATTATTTTCTCCTTACTTTTCTTCACATGTTGAACAAATAAAGTTATCAGAAGGCGTTCCGGTGGCAATTCCCCTCATCCCACCCAAAGATAAAAATGATGCTTATAGAATAGATCTGAAAGCAGTCAAAAAAAAGATTTCCAAAAAAACAAAGGCAGTTTTAATATGTAACCCAGCCAATCCAACAGGGGCTGTTTTATTGAAACGGGATCTTGTTGCCCTAGCAAAGATCATCAAACAAAATGGTATTTTTTTAATTACCGACGAAGTTTATGATTTTCTTGTTTACGATAATCGTGAATATTTTAACATCGCTTCGATTAAAGAACTGTGGCCAAAAGTAATCCGTTGTTGGTCTTTTTCAAAAAAATACGGTATGACCGGTTGGCGACTTGGGTATCTCCATACAAATAAAGAATTGTTAAAACATATTTTAAAGATCCACGACGCCACTATTGTTTGTGCTCCTCATATTGCTCAAGAGGCAGGACTGGCCGCTCTATCAGAGAATATGGATGAGTTAAATGCCAATAAGAAAGCACTCGAAAAAAACCGCAATTTGATCTGCGAGAGACTTGATAAATTACCCAATTTATTTTCTTATATAAGACCCCATGGGGCCTACTATATACTGCCAAAATATCATCTAAAAATAGGCAGTATTGAATTTTCCAAAAAATTACTATATGAAGCTGGAGTGGCCGTTGTCCCCGGAATCGGATTTGGCTCCGAAAGTGATAATGCTGTGCGAATGTCTTTTGGAGGAACACCTAAAGAAATAAATATGGCTTTCGACCGAATAGAAAAATGGTGGAAAAATTTTCAAAAAATATGAATTTAGATAAACTAAAAGCTAAAAGAGTTAAAGTTATGGAATATAGTGCCTTAAGTGAACTGCTTAGGGTAACTGCAAAACCGGAAATAATTTCTTTGGCCGGCGGACTTCCAGCTCCAGAAAGTTTTCCGTTAAAAGTAATTAAAGAGCTTAATGATCTTATCTTAAAAAAACACGGAAGTTTATCTTTGCAATACGGTCCAACTAATGGAGTAAGAATTTTGAGGGAAGAGATTGTCAAATGGTTGAAAGAACGTCATATGAAAGTTACCGCTGACAATGTGGGAATTACTTCCGGAAGCCAAGGAGGACTTGATACTTTAGGAAAAATATTTATTGATGAAGGAGATATGATCGCGGTCGAATCACCAACTTACATAGGTGCAGTAGATGCTTTTGCCCCTTATGGTCCATCTTACGCTCAAATAAAAACCGATGATGATGGAGTAATTCCGGAATCATTGGAAAAGATACTAAAAACAAAAAAAATAAAGTTTGTTTATCTCGTTCCAACATTCCAAAATCCAACTGGAAAAACCATTCCAAAGGAAAGAAGAAAAAAAATTGCTCAATTAATAAAAAAGTTTGACGTTTTACTTATCGAAGATGATCCTTATAATAGTCTTCGTTATCGAGGAATCCCTCTTGACCCAATACAGACGATGGCTCCTGATAATACTGTTTATCTTTGTACTTTTTCAAAAGTATTAGCTCCCGGCCTTCGTATCGGTTTTTACGCCGCTCCTCCTAAAATAGCTTCTCTGATGGTGGCCGCCAAACAGTCGGTTGATCTCCATACCTCAAGCTATGGACAATATTTGGCTGCCGAATACCTCCAGACCGGACACTTAAAAAAACATTTACCAAATATTTTAAATATCTATCGGTCCCGTTTGGACGCAATGTTTAGGGCTCTAGAAAAATATTTTCCAAAGTCTTTTCGCTTTACTCGCCCTGAAGGAGGGATGTTTGTTTGGATAACCGGACCAAAAGATTTTGATGCTCTAAAAATCTACTGGAAAACGATTAAAAATAATGTTGCTTTTGTCCCAGGGACCTATTTTTTCGTTAAAAAAGGTGATGGAAAAAATACCATGCGTTTAAACTTTACCAATATCAACGAAAAACAAATCGATCAAGCCGTCAAAATTTTGTCCGAAGTTATTAAAAAAAACATATGATAAAAAAAGAAATTACCGGTTCAGAAATTTTCATCAAATCACTTCTTGAAGAAAAAGTGGATGTAATTTTTGGCTACCCAGGTGGAGCCAATATGCCAATCTACGATGCTTTATATTTTTATGAAAAAAAATTGCGTCATATCCTTGTCCGTCATGAACAAGGAGCTACTCACGCGGCCGAAGGTTACGCAAGAATAACTGGTCGACCAGGAGTCTGTTTGGTAACGTCCGGACCTGGTGCCACTAACTTAGTGACAGGAATTGCCGACGCAATGATGGACTCGACTCCGATTGTTTGTTTTACCGGTCAAGTGGCCGCAGAATTTTTAGGATCCGACGCTTTCCAGGAGACCGATGTGTTGGGAATCACAACTCCAATCACCAAGTGGAACTGCCAGGTAACCAGGGCTGCGGAAATTCCCGAAGCGGTTGCCAAGGCTTTTTATATTGCTACTCATGGACGTCCCGGACCAGTCGTTGTTGATATTACAAAAAATGCCCAGTTTGAAAAAACGGAATTTAAATACCCAAAGAATTTTTTTATTGAAAAGTTGAAAAACTTAAATAAATTTGATAAAGAGGAAATTAAAAAGGCCGCTAAAATTATTAATCAATCCATTGCCCCATTAATGTTGGTTGGGCACGGGGTTTTAATATCAAAAGCTCAACAAGAAGTAAAAAAGGTTATGGAAATTTCTGGAATACCGGCCGCCTCTACCCTTCATGGTCTATCAGCTGTTTCGCCAGATCATCCGCTTTACGTTGGAATGCTTGGGATGCACGGTAACTACTCACCAAATAAATTGACCAACTCTACTGACTTAATTTTAGCCGTCGGGATGCGTTTTGACGACCGGGTTACCGGTAAACTATCAGAATATGCACCCGGTGCTAAGGGTATTCATATCGACATTGATGCTAGTGAACATCAAAAAAATGTTCCTACAACTGTATCTTTAATCGGTGATGCAAAAAATGTTTTACAAGCTTTAATCCCCCATCTGAAAAAAAATAACCATAAAAAATGGGTTGATCAATTTAAGAATTTGGACGATCAAGAAAAACAGGTCTTAAAGAAAAGAAAATCTGAAAATGGCGGAAAAATTCACATGGATCAAGTTGTTGCTCTACTGTCAAAAAAAACCAAAGGCCAGGCGGTTATCGTTTCTGATGTTGGACAAAACCAAATGTTTGCCGCCCGCTATTATGATTTTCGAGTGGCCAACGGCTACATTACTTCAGGAGGTCTCGGAACAATGGGATTTGCTGTCCCAGCCGCTATTGGAGTTAAGATAGGAGTGCCTGAAAAAATGGTTATTGCTATTACCGGTGACGGCGGGTTCCAGATGACCATTCAGGAACTGGGCACGATTATGCAGGAAAAATTACCGGTAAAAATTTTGCTTTTGAATAATGAATATTTGGGAATGGTCCGTCAGTGGCAGCAATTATTTTTTGAGAAAAGATATTCTTTTACAAAATTGAATAATCCCGATTTTATTGCAATTTCTAAAGCTTATAAAATTTCTGCTGAAAAAATTGAAAAAATAGAATTATTAGATCAAGCATTAGATAAATTTATTAAAAATAAAGGGCCTTGTTTGTTAGAAGTTAAAGTTGTCAAGGAAGATAATATCTTCCCAATGGTGCCGACCGGAGCCTCAGTCGCCGATGTTCGACTGAAATAATTATGTTATACACAGTTGATATAAAAGTTGAAAATAAATCGGGAGTTCTTTATCGAATTACTGGATTACTGGCCAAAAGAAAGATAAACATTGAGAGAATTAATGTTTACGTGATAAAAAATACTGGTTTTTCCAATATTTTCTTTACAGCCGATATTGAAGATCGGATCATTTCAACAA
>ERZ1292630.3601-Hain-H41-02um-R3-3601-length-13508-cov-10_pt1 | contig 11879 bp, 14 predicted proteins | sample MGYA00564408_ERZ1292630 | MGnify/ENA primary metagenome ERZ1292630 (study PRJEB36523, sample SAMEA6512641) | groundwater metagenome | collected 2019-01-08 | study: AquaDiva: Metagenomics assemblies of 32 groundwater samples | reverse complement strand
ACTCAAAATGCTATAAAATTATTTAACATTTAATGTTATTTCTATTTTGCTTATTCTATTATGTATAATCAAATTACTTCAAATAAACAAAAATCAATTATAATAATGAGTCTATTTATTATTATAATTCTTGCATTGGGTTGGATTTTTGGAGAAATGACCCATTTTGGATATCACAGTTTAATTATTGCAATTTTTATTTCAATAGGAATGTCTTTATTCAGTTATTTTTTAGGAGACAAAATTGCGCTATTAACGGCTAAGGCGAAACAGATTAAACAAGAAGATAACCCTTATGTTTATCAAATGATAGAAAATTTATGCATTACTGCTGGATTACCATTGCCTAAAATTTTTCTTATTGAAGATCCAGCGCCCAATGCTTTTGCGTGTGGCAGAGATCCAAAACATGCCTCAATTGCGCTAACAACTGGAATTATTGAAAAATTAGAAAACGAAGAATTAGAAGGAGTAATTGCTCATGAATTATCTCATATTAAAAATTATGATATTTTATTGATGACAATTACAATTGTTTTGGTTGGAATTATTACACTTTTATCCGATTCTCTCTTACGTAATTTTTTTTGGTTTAACGGAAAATCCAACGATAATAAAAATAATCAATTGGGTTTAATTCTATTAATTATCGGTATAGTTTTAGCTATTCTATCCCCTATTGTTGCCGAATTAATTAAATTGGCTGTTTCTAGAAAAAGAGAATTTTTAGCCGATGCCTCAGGAGCTTTAATGACTCGTTATCCAGAAGGTTTGGCTCGAGCATTAGAAAAAATTTCTCAATATAAACAACCTCTACAGAATGCTAATCAAGCAACTGCCCATCTCTACTTTTCAAATCCATTTGCTGGGAAAAAAAGATTTTTTGATAAATTTTTTTCAACTCACCCTCCCATTGAAGATCGTATTAGAAGTTTACGAAAAATGATTTGATAAAATTTTTTATTTTTTTAAATCTGTGATAAAATGATTAAAGATAGATATTTACAAATGGTAAAAAATAAAATTAACAAATTTAATCAAAATAAAAATTTGAAATTAAAAGAAATAAAATTATTCATACTTATGATGAAGATTTTTCAGATGAATTATATGTAAAAATCAAAAAGGATTATTTTAATTTAATTCAAATAGTTTGTGAGATTTTAAAAAAATAAATTTATTTAATTTTAATTTAATTCGTATTATTTACGCGAATTAAAAAGGAGCGAAATTTTATGAAATTTCTTTTTCAAACAAATCATCAAAATGATGAAGATGAGAATGAAGAATATTCAGCAGAAAAAACAATAGAAGAAAAGCAACCGATCAAATCCTTGCAACAAGAGGAATGGTTGGAAGAAGATGGACAACTTTCAGTTGATGTTTTTCAGGATAAAGATAATATTATTATAAAATCACCAATTGCAGGTGTTAAACCTGAAGATATAGACATTTCTATCAACAATGATATGATTACTATTCGAGGTTCTAGACATCAAGAGCAAACAATGGACAAGGACGATTTTTTTTATCAAGAATGTTATTGGGGAAATTTTTCTCGTTCTATTATTTTACCAGTTGAAGTAAAAACCGAGGAAATTTCAGCCGAATTAGAAAATGGCGTTTTAATCGTTACTTTACCAAAAGCGACAAAATCAAAATCCATTAATATAAAAGTAAAAACAAAATAAAAAAATAATTTTAACAAAATAAAAAATCACTTGGCAATTTCAGACGCTAAGTGATTTTTTATTTTAAATAATTAATGTTTTTCCTTTCATTTCTTTTGGTTTCTTTTTTTGCAATAATTCTAAAATTGTCGGAGCAACATCAACTAAAGTTCCGCCATCTCTTAAATTTAATTTTTTATTTTGATTATTAACTAAAATAAACGGTACTGGATTTTTTGAATGTTTTGTATCAATCTCTCCTGTTTTTAAATTAATCATTTCCTCTGCATTTCCATGATCCGCAGTAATAATAATGTTGCCATTTTTTTCTTGAACCTTCTTTACAATTTCTCCAACACATTTATCAACACATTCTATTGCCTGAATGGTTGCTTGCAAATTACCAGTATGCCCAATCATATCAGGATTAGCAAAATTTACAGCAATAAAATTGTAATTATTTTCTTGAATTTTTTTCAACACTGTTTTTGTAATTTCTGGAGCACTCATTTGCGGTTCCTTGTCATAATATGGAATATCCAATGAGGAAATTTTTATTCTTTCTTCTCCATCAACTGGATTAGCATAACCACCATTTATAAAATAAGTCATATGCGCATATTTTTCTGTCTCAGCAATATAAACCTGCTTAATATTTTCTAAAACAGCAGGCATGCTCATTTTTATATCACGAGAAGGAAAAGCAGTAAAAATATGTGGCAAATCGGGACCAAAATCAGTCATTGCAACAAAACGAATATTTTGAAGAACTTTTTTTCTTTTAAACGAACCCGGATTCATTTCATTAAAATTTTTTTGGACAAAAGCCTTGGTTAATTCTCGAGCACGATCAGATCTTAAATTGGAAAAAATAATTGCATCATTGTCTTTAACAACACTAATTGGTTTTTCATTTTTAGTAATCACTGTGGGAATAATATATTCATCGGTTAATTTTTTATTATAAGCGTTAATGATAGCCTGCTCTGGACTTTCTGTTTTTTCTCCCTCTCCCAACACTATAGCATTATAAACTTTTTCAATTCTTTCCCATTTTTTCTTTCTATCCATAGCATAAAATCGTCCAGAAATTGTGGCAACATTTTCATTTCTTTGAAAATAAGTTGTAACTTTTTTATAATATTCCAGGGCTCCATATTGAGAAGAATCGCGACCATCTGTAAAAAAATGCAAAAAAATTCTATCGCCACCTATTTCTTGCTGTTCAACTAATTTTAAAATAGCATGAATATGACTTAAATCAGTATGAGGACTCTGCGAACCAGAAAGTAAACTCATTATATGAACGTTTGTTTTATATTTTTTAATATGTTTAATTGCTTCCAAAATGGCTGTATTTTTAAAAAATGTTCCATCTACAATGCTTTCTGAAATATAAACTGCATCTTGTTTTACTTTTCTTCCAGCTCCTAAATTCATATGTCCGGCTTCAGAATTGCCATCTTGATATTTAGGTAATCCAACATATTTTCCATGAGCCTTTAAAATTGTATTTGGATATTTTTTATACAAAAAATCCATTGTTGGCGTTTTAGCCAATGCAATCGCATTTCCATTTGATGCTGGCGCAATCCCCCAACCATCAAGAATAATTAAAACTAAAAGTTTTTGCATATAATATATATAATTTATTTTTATACAAAATCACAAAATGTATTCTACTATCTACTTGAATAACTCCACAATTGCTTGTCCTAATAAATCTTTTGTTATTAAATTTTCAAAAAAAAGATATTCAACTACAGAAGTATGATGCGTTTTTGCATATTCTTCTGCGCAATGAATATCTTTTTTAGAAACATAATTTCCTTGCAAAAAAATTTGTTTTAAAGTTTTATCATCAATCATAAATTTTAAAATATTAAGTGATTATGATAATCTAATTATATACTATTTGGGTTAATTCAACAAATTCTTGCACTGGTCCATATTATAAGTTGGTGTTAACGATATTTGGATGTCCGACCTCTAAACGCAAAAAGGCCTGGGCGGGAATTGCACCCACGAATAACGGTTTTGCAGACCGCTGCCTTACTGCTTGGCTACCAGGCCATTATTTCCCTGTTTCTTTTTTGCCAATGATTTCCTCTACTACATTTTGAGGAACTTGCGCATAATGAGAGAATTCCATTGTATAACTAGCTCGTCCTTGACTAATGGAACGTAAGTTTGTGACATACCCAAACATATTTGACAGAGGAACTTCCGCATCAATAATTTTCATATTTCTTCTATCATTCATTTGTAAAATTTGCCCTCGTTTAGAGCTTAAATCTCCAATTACTTCTCCAATAAAATCCTCTGGAGTAATTACCTCTAATTTCATAATTGGTTCTAACAAAACCAATCCAGCCGCTCGGCAAGCAATTTGTAAACCACGATTAGCCGCAATTTTAAAGGCTATTTCAGAAGAATCAACCTCATGATAAGTACCATCATAAACTGTTACCTTTAAATCAACTAATGGATATCCTGCTAAAATTCCACCTTCTACACATTCCTTTACACCTTTTTCAATGGCTGGAATATATTCCCGAGGAATAACTCCGCCTTTAACTGCATCAATAAATTCAAATCCTGCGCCTCTCTCTGATGATTCCACTTTAAGCCAACAATGCCCATACTGACCTCGACCTCCTGATTGATGAATATATTTTCCTTCGCCATTCGCTTCTTTTGTAATTGTTTCTTTATATGCCACCTGAGGCGCGCCAATATTAGCTTCAACGTTAAATTCTCTCTTCATCCGATCAACAATAATTTCCAAATGCAACTCTCCCATTCCAGAAATAATTGTTTGTCTTGTTTCTTCATCCGTTCTAATTCTAAAGGTCGGATCCTCTGCAGATAATTTAGATAAAGCCAATCCCATTTTTTCTTGATCCTGTTTTGTTTTTGGTTCAATAGCAATAGAAATAACTGGTTCAGGAAACACAATTGATTCTAAAATAATTGGATGATCAATATCGCACAAAGTATTCCCAGTTGTTGTTTCTTTTAATCCAACAACTGCAGCAATATCGCCAGCACAAATTTCAGAAACTTCCTCTCGATGATTGGCATGCATTCGAACAATTCGTCCAATTCTCTCTTTTTTTTCTTTGTTCGCATTAAAAATATAAGAACCAGCCTTAATAACTCCAGAATAAACTCTTACAAAACAAAGCGTTCCAATAAAAGGGTCGGTTGCAATTTTAAAAGCCAAAGCAGCCAATGGCTCCTGATCATCAATCTTTCTTGTTTCCACCTCGCCTGTCTTAAAATTTTTTCCTTCAATTACAGACATTTCAACTGGTGATGGTAAGTAATCTACTACTGCATCCAACATTAATTGCACTCCCTTATTTTTTAAAGCTGAACCGCAAAGCACTGGAATAATCTTATTCTCAATTACTGCCTTTCTTAAAATTTTTTTTAAATTTTCAATTAGAATTTCCTTTCCTTCTAAAAATTGATTCATCGCATCATCATCGTTCTCAACAATTGCTTCAATTAATTTGCTACGAAATTCTTGGGCTTTTTCTTTCATATCCTCTGGAATTTCTCGTTCCTCAACTTCTTTTCCCATTTCATCGTTATAAAAAAATGCTGTTTGTTTTAATAAATCAATAATTCCAATAAAATTTTCTTCGGCGCCAATTGGCAATTGGATTGGATAAGCGTTTGGATTTAATCTTTCGTGAATTGATACTAAGTCTGCATAAAAATCGGCTCCCATTCTATCCATTTTGTTAACAAAGGCTAAACGAGGCACGTGATATTTATCGGCTTGATGCCAAACTGTTTCAGATTGAGGCTCCACTCCAGCCACTCCATCAAAAACAACCACTCCCCCATCAAGCACACGCAAACTTCGTTCCACTTCCACGGTAAAATCTACATGACCAGGAGTATCAATAATGTTAATTTTACAATCCTTCCAAAAACAAGTTGTTGCCGCAGAAGTAATTGTAATTCCTCGTTCTTTTTCTTGTTCCATCCAATCCATTTCAGCCGCGCCCTCATGAACTTCTCCAATTTTATGTTTTTTTCCTGTATAATATAAAATTCGCTCACTAACCGTTGTTTTTCCAGCATCAATATGAGCAATAATTCCAATATTTCTTGTTTTTTCTAATGAATATTTCATAAAATATAATAAACCAGCGTTAGCTGGTAAAAATAATTAGATTAATTTTTAAAATTTTTTATTTTAATCTTTTACTATTGCATCTATTTCAAAATCTCCATTTGAATTTTCTATCGCCTTTTCTATCATTAAATTTAAATATATTAGACTGTCGCTCTTTTCAAATTTATCTTTAAATAATTTCTCTAAACTACAAGAAACAATTTTGCTATCTTTAATATAAAAATAAACAGGTATTCCTTTTTTATCATTTTTTTCTTCTCCCTCATTTTTTTCTGTATCTTTTTCTATCAATAGAATATACCCATTTTTCTTTTTTCCGTTTTGTGAAAAATATTGAGAAAAAATTTGTAAAATTTCATTTCTTATTTCTGTAATCTTTTCCATTTTAAAAACACTAAGCTCTTTCATTAATTTCTCTGAGACTACCATAAAATTTTAATTTTTAAAAAATTAAAATCTAGCAAAATGAGCAAAAGCCTTATTGGCCTGCGCCATTCTATAGACATCCTCCTTTTTCTTAATCGCGCCACCAGTATTATTTAACGCGTCTAATAATTCCATTACCAATCTCTCTTTCATTGATTTACCCTTTCTTGCTTCAGCCGCCGCAATAAGCCATCTCAATCCTAAAGTAATTTTTCGATTTCCTCTCACCTCTGTTGGAACTTGATAATTCGCTCCGCCAATTCTTCTTCCTTTTACTTCAATAATTGGCATAATATTTTTTAATGCCTGATCAAAAATGTCTAACGCAGAAACATTTTTCTTTTCTTCGTTAGTCAATTTATTTGTACTTTGATGAAATTTTTCTTGTAAAATATCAAAACATTCATAAACAATCTTTTGGGCTATTGTTTTTTTTCCTTTTCTCATAATATGATTAATGAATTTTGCAATAATTATATCATTATATTTTGAATCAGGTAATATTGTTTTTTTTGATGTTATTTTTTTTCCACGCATAATTTTTACAAATAAACAAATTTAAATTTTATAATTTATTTCTTTTTTTCTTTTTTAACTCCATATAATGAACGACCTTGTTTTCGATTGGCCACCCCTTGTGTATCAAAAACTCCTCGAACAATATGATATCTCACACCATTTAAATCTTTAACTCGCCCACCTCGCAAAAGCACGATTGAATGTTCTTGTAAATTATGTCCAATTCCTGGAATATAGGCTGTTACTTCAATTCCATTTGAAAGTCGCACCCTGGCAATTTTTCTTAAAGCTGAGTTAGGTTTTTTTGGAGTAATCGTAGAAACCTTTAAACACACTCCCCTCTTAAAAGGCGAACCTTTTGACAAAGTTTTTTTAGTTCTTAACAGACTATTTGAAACAACACCTAAAATAGAAACTTTTCGAACTCTTTTCTTTTTTCTTGGGTTGTTAATTAACTGATTAATTGTAGGCACAATAAAAAATATTAAAAAATAAAAATTATTTTTTTAGATTATCATACTCTTTTTTTAAAGTCAACTTTAAAAAAAATGTTATATTTTAGTGGATAACTTTTTGTGATAAATTAAAAACAAATAACCAAACTTCCTAACCTTTAATTATTAATAAAATTAATAATCCAATTGAATAAACCGTTAAAAATTCCAAGATTCAATACGTTATCTAAAATAAGCAAACCAATTAAAATATATGGGCCATTTTGTTCAAAAGAAATTTCAAAATTTTTAAATCGATCTGGCAAAATAGCAAATAAAATTTTAGAACCATCTAATGGTGGAATAGGAATTAAATTAAAAATTGCTAAAATTATATTTATAATAATTAAATAACTAAGAAAATAAATTAATGGGTTACTCAATGACAAATTAAAAAATGGAACACAATATTTTAGAATGCCAATAAAAATAATGGTGCTAATAATATTTGACAAAGGACCAGCAAAAGCAATAATTGCTGAATCTTTTTTTTCATTTTTAAGATTGCGCGGATTAAAAATAACAGGTTTTCCCCAACCAAAATTTACAAGCAATAGCATTAAAAAACCAACAAAATCAATATGCGCCAATGGATTCAATGTTAATCTCCCATCATCTTTTGCTGTATGATCTCCTAATAAAGTAGCCGCAAATGCATGAGAAAATTCATGAATAGTCAGCGCGTAAATAATTCCTAACAAAGTAATAATTGCAAACAATGGTTGTTCGTGTAAATATTCAAAAAACATAATGACGTCATTTTATACAACTTTTAAAAAAATAACAAATATGTTAATATAAAAATATAAATTTTTTATTTTTAACTTTTTTATTTTATGTCTAGAAAATGTTCAGTTTGTAGCCGTGGTTCGCTTAAGGCTAATAGTCGTAGCCATTCAAATATTGCCACAAAAAAACGACAGCATATAAATTTACAAACAAAAAAAATTGATGGAGAAAAAATTAAAATTTGTACATCTTGTATAAAAACAAAAAACAAGAAAGAAACAAAATAAAATTATACTTTATAATTTTTTGCTATGCCTTTTAGAACTAATACATGCGGAGAATTAAATAAAACAAATAACACCCAAGAAGTAATTTTATCTGGTTGGGTGCATCGACGCCGAGATCACGGCGGATTGATTTTTATTGATTTGAGGGATCGCTATGGAATTACGCAAATTGTATTTCAACCAGAAAATTCAACTATTTTTAAAATTGCGGAAAATTTAAGATCAGAATGGGTAATAAAAATAACTGGATTAATACGATTGCGTCCAACAGAAATGATTAATCCAAAATTAAATACGGGCGAGATTGAAGTAGAAGTAAAAAATGTTGAAATTTTATCAAAATCAAAAACCCCACCATTTGAATTAAACGAAGAAAAAACCCTTGAAGTCAATGAAGCTTTGCGTTTAAAATATCGTTTCATTGATTTAAGAAGATCAAAATTACAAGAAATGCTCAAAATTAAAGATAACTTTTTTCAACATATCAGAAAATATTTTCACGAGCATGATTTTATTGAAATACAAACTCCAATTTTGGCCAATTCTTCACCTGAAGGAGCACGTGATTTTTTGATACCCTCTAGAATACATCCAGGAAAATTTTATGCATTGCCTCAAGCGCCACAACAATTTAAACAATTGCTAATGGTCGGAGGCATTGATAAATATTTTCAAATTGCGCCATGCTTTCGTGATGAGGATCCCAGAATGGATCGACATTATGGAGAGTTTTATCAATTAGACATGGAAATGAGTTTTGTTAAACAAGATGATATTTTAAAAATAATGGAGCCATTAATGAAAGAGCTTACAGAAAAATTTAGTTCTAAAAAAATAATAAACATTGAAAGCAACGGTCGTTTTAAACAAATATCATGGAAAGAAGCAATGAATAAATATGGAACTGATAAACCTGATTTGAGATTTAATTTAGAAATTAAACCAATCACAGAAATAGTAAAAAATTGCGGATTTTCAGTTTTTACCGAAGCAATCAAATCTGAAGGAGTTGTTCATGCTTTAAAAATTGACAATGGCGCGCAATTTAGCCGTAAAGAAATTGACGAAATAACCGAGATTGCAAAAACAAAAGGCGCCAAGGGTTTGGCTTATATTGTTCTTGCGCCAACCGAAAATAGCCATGAATTAAAATCTCCAATTTTAAAATTTTTGGGAGACGAATGTGCGCAACAAATTTTAAAAGAATTAGACGCCAAAGCGGGAGACATAATATTTTTTGGCGCTGATAATTGGAAAACTGTTTGTTTAAGTTTGGGCGCTGTCAGAAATGAATGCGCCTCAAGATTAAAATTAAAAGATAATACTAAAGCAGCTTGGTGTTGGGTCGTTAATTTTCCAATGTATGATTATTCTGAAATTGAAGAAGGAAAAATAGATTTTAGTCATAATCCATTTTCTATGCCACAAGGCGAATTAGAAGCATTGGAGACAATAAAACCTCTTGAAATTTTAGCATATCAATACGATTTAATTTTAAATGGCTTTGAAGTGTCCAGTGGAGCCATTAGAAATCACCGACCAGAAGTGATGTATAAAGCATTTGAAATAGCTGGATATACGAAAGAACAGGTTGATGAAAAATTTGGCGCAATAATTCGAGCATTTGAATATGGAGCGCCTCCGCATGGCGGAAACGCGCCAGGCGTTGATCGCATATTAATGGTATTATTAGATTTAGATTCAATTCGCGATATTTATGCTTTTCCAAAAGATGGCAAGGGAGAAGATTTGATGATGTCTTCACCGTCCAAGGTTAACAAAAAACAATTAGAAGAATTGCATATCATATCTATTAATCAAGATGAGGAATAATTTTTATGAATAATAAAGATGTTCAATTATTGTTGCCACCTCAAAATATTGAAGCCGAACAATCTGTGTTAGGCTCACTTTTAATTGATAAAGATGCTCTAACCAAAATAGCTGATATTTTAGAGCCAAAAGATTTTTACAAAGAAAAACACGGAATGATTTTTGAATCAATGTTGGAATTATATGAAAAAAAAGAACCAATTGATTTGTTAAGCCTAGGGAATCGTTTAGAAGAAAAAAAACAATTAGAAAAAATTGGTGGTAAAAGTTATTTAGTTCAATTAGCTCGAATTACTCCCACTTCTGCTCATCTTGTTACCTATGCAAAAATTGTTCAAAAAAAAGCTACATTGAGAAAATTAATTAACGCAGCCACTGAAATTACTGGACTAGGTTTTCAAGAAGAAGTGGATGATTTATCTAAATTATTAGACAAAGCTGAGAGTTTATTATTTAATGTTTCACAAAAATATTTAAAACAAAATTTTATTCCTATCCAAAATATTCTTGTTGAAGCATTTGATCGCATCGATGAATTGCACAAACAAAAAGGGAAATTAAGAGGATTGCCTACTGGACTTACTGATTTGGATAATCTATTGGCGGGACTTCAAAAATCGGATCTAATTATTTTGGCTGCTCGTCCTAGTATGGGGAAAACAACGTTGGCTTTGGATATTGCGCGCAATATTGCCACTGCAAAAATTCCTGTTGGAATTTTTAGTTTAGAAATGTCTCAAGACCAACTGGTTGATCGTTTAATTTGCTCTCAAGCGAATGTAGATCTTTGGAAAATGCGCACTGGACGATTATCTGATAGAGAAGGCGATGATGATTTTCCAAAGATTGGACACGCTATGGCAGTTTTGTCTGAAATCCCACTTTTTATTGATGACTCAGCAACAGCCAATATTATGGAAATAAGAACAAAATGTCGTCGCCTACAAGCAGAACATGGATTAGGTTTAATTGTTATTGATTATCTTCAATTAATGGAAGGTAGAAAAAATGAAAATAGAGTTCAAGAAATCGCCGAAATTACAAGATCATTAAAGGGGTTGGCCCGCGAATTAAATATTCCAGTTTTAGCGTTATCTCAACTTTCTAGAGCTGTTGAATCTCGAACGCCACCAATTCCAAAATTATCAGACCTTCGAGAATCTGGAACAATTGAACAGGATGCGGATGTAGTAATATTTATTTATCGAGAAAATGTTTATAAAAAAGATAGCCAAAAAAATAATATTGCTGAACTTTACATTGCCAAACATCGCAATGGCCCAACTGGACGCATTGAATTATTTTTTGATGAACATCGAGTTAGTTTTCGAAATATAGAAAAAACAATGAAGGGGAATGAATAACTTTGACCAATAAAAAAAGAAGAATGACATATTCTTCTTTTTTTATTTTATTTAATTTTATATCTTTTTTTCGTATTTTTTTGTACATTCTTATTCCTTTTTGTAAGCTTTGGTGATAAATAAATAATAAACTATGGTGTCTTTATACAACTCCGCTCGAACTCATTTTTTCAGAAATTCCTGAAAAAATCCAGTGCCCGCCGCCACAGGCGGCGGGCAGAAAAACCCGACGGCTCGCGGGCAAAAAATGGAGGGGTTTTAGGGGAAGGGAATTCCCGCCCCGCCCTCGCTTTCCGAAGAAATTTCGCGACATTCAATGTTCTTTGATAATTTGAAAAAATGCCTTTAGGAAAACAACTATCTCAAAGGCATCGCAAAATCAATCCTTGCCGTCAATGTATGTT
>ERZ1292630.4437-Hain-H41-02um-R3-4437-length-11880-cov-8_pt1 | contig 11880 bp, 6 predicted proteins | sample MGYA00564408_ERZ1292630 | MGnify/ENA primary metagenome ERZ1292630 (study PRJEB36523, sample SAMEA6512641) | groundwater metagenome | collected 2019-01-08 | study: AquaDiva: Metagenomics assemblies of 32 groundwater samples | reverse complement strand
CCGACACACATCAGCTCGTCTCTTGGCGGTAACGACCACGCACCGCAATGCGCGCGGTGTGGCTGCTACCCGTCGGATGACACTCGCCTGTCACCCATTGGTTTGCTGATCGATGGGATGGATATCATCGAGGGTTTGGTCATTTTGATGATTCGTTGCACGGGAGGAAAGTTAGTGATTTCCCCGCAAAATGATTCGACGATATTGTGCGACGACGCGGATTCATTGCGATGTGAGCCGTGCCGCCTTTTTCGTGCGATTTTCAGCCACTGCGTCGGCGTCAGCACCGCCGTCGTCGCCGGCCTCAGCGCCGTCTACTTGTGACCTGCTGGTTGTCGGCGCGGGTGTCATTGGCTGTGCCATCGCGCTCGCGGCTGCCCGCCTGAACAACGGCGCGACCTTTCGACACGTGGCGGTCGTGGACGCAGGCGACTCCGCAGGCAGCGGCACGACGTCCTTCTCCAGTGGCATTTTGCGATCCTTTTATTCGGTCCCCGATATGATGCGCCTATCTTGGGAGTCGTACCAATATTTCAAGTCTTGGCAGGATTTTGTTCAGTTGCCAGCGACGCCCGCGACGCTGAACGTACGCGAGTGCGGCGGGATCCTTTTGCGCAGTCCGAATTCCAATGCGTTCATTGACGCGGTGCTGCTCAACGCACGCCGTTACGGCATCCCGGCTGAAGAGTGGGATCGGCCGCAAACCGAAGCCCGGGTCGAACGCATTGGGTGGGATGTTAGCAAAAATTACTGTGCGCGGGATCCTCTCGCGGATCCTCTGTTTGGAACGCCCGATCCTGGTCCTGGGATATCGGGCTCCGTCTACATGCCGCAGACGGCCTACGTGGCCGATCCCCGACTCGCAGCCATGCAGATGCGTGAGGCGGCAGAACGCACCGGTCGTGTGTCGTTTCATTTCCGGCGTCGGGTGACGTGCATTCGGTATGGGCCCTCTCCCTCGAGCGGTCACTTCCGCGTGGTTGGCGTCGACCTCGACGACGGCACCAAGTATGCCACACCGTGCGTGGTCAATGCGGCAGGACCGCAGTCGTACTCCGTCACCGAAATGGCGTTCTCTCAACGCCACTCCACGCGCCTGCGTCCGAATGACATGCACTTCATGCCACGACCGCTGCGCGCCGAGGTCGCCTTCCTCGACGCGCCCGAGGGGGTCAACCTCGACCGCGATGGACTGATCACCGGGGACTTTGATCTGGGGATCTACCTCCGGCCCGACCTTGGCAACCGACTGCTGGTCAGCGGCATCGAGCCCGCCTGCGATGCACTCGAGTGGCTCGACACGGGCGCCGTGCCGCTTGATCACGGGTGGGCATCGTCGCGGGGCACGAGTGACGGGCACAAGATGTACGACCCGAACGACACGATCCTCAGCGAAGCATGGGAGCGCCACGTGTACCGAGCCGCGTTGCGCATGCCTGGCCTGGCGATCCCCACGTCCGCGCGCCACCGCCGCGGCGTTGTCTCATCTTACGACGTGACGCCGGACTGGACCCCGATCCTCGACGGCAGCAGCCGCCCGGGCTACTACATGGCGATCGGGACGTCTGGCAACCAGTTCAAAAACGCGCCCGTGATCGGTGACATGATGGCGCGGCTCGTGGAATACTGTGAGGGGTCGCGTTGCGCCGCGCGGGGAAACGACAGTCTCCGGCACGATGTGGAGTCGTTCAAGTACCCTATGCGCTACTGCCACGTCGCAGCACAGGGTGAGGAGGCTGGGGCGGGCGGCGTGAATGCGTCGCTCCCTCCGTTGGACTTGCGCGTATTCTCGAGGCTGCGAACGCCGTATGTGACCACTACCAGTGTCGTTGGCTAGCCCCCCCCCGACACCCGCACAAGGGCCGCTCGCGGTGTATTCGTTTTGTGGCATCGGTAAAAGCCATAAATCTTTTTTTGTTTTAGCCCCATTTATTCAACGATAGTTCCGCAAAATCGCACTTGCTACGATGGCCGCCGCCGCCGCCGCGCCGGGAGGAGCGCAGCTGCTTCGCGCCGCCGCGTTCAATCCCGAAGCCGTCGTGAAGAGCCTGTTTCGCGCCGCGATCCAAGCGGCCTACCCCACCATCGCTCTTCCGGAGGTGTTAGTGGTTCCCGGAAAGAAGTCGGATTTCCAGTGTAACAACGCGATGGCCCTTGCGAAGGCCGCGTCGACTGCCACCGTGAAGCTGACGGCCAAGCAAGTCGCCGATGAGCTGATTCGCAGTCTACCCACCAACGACGTGATCGCGACGGCGGCGGCCAACGATCAAGGATTCATCAACGTTGAGCTCCAACCGGCATGGTGCGCGACGACGATCCGAGAACTCGTGCAGCTAGGAAAGGTGCTCCCACCGCCGGTTGCGCGCGCCGAGCGAGTGCTGGTCGACTTTTCATCGCCCAACATTGCCAAGGAGATGCACGTTGGCCACCTGCGGTCGACGATCATTGGCGAGTGTCTCTGTCGACTGTTCGAGTTCGCGGGTCACCACGTGGACCGCATAAACCATGTCGGGGACTGGGGCACCCAGTTTGGCATGCTGATCCTGTACCTCAAGCAGACGTTCCCCAACTTTCACGATACGCCACCGAACATTTCCGACCTGCTTGTGTTCTACAAGGCGGCCAAGGCGAAGTTCGACGCGGACCCCGAGTTCAAGGAGGGCGCGCGCTTGGAGGTCGTCAAGCTTCAGTCCCTCGACCCCGAGTGCATCAAGGCGTGGCAGCTCTTCTGCGACATCTCCCGAGCGGAGTTCCAACAAATTTACGACCGCTTGGAGTGCACCCTCACGGAACGCGGAGAGTCCTTCTACAACCCTTACATCCCCACCGTGCTGCAGGAGCTCGAGCGTTCTCACATGCTCGAGGAAAGCGAAGGCGCGAAGCTGCTCGTAAGCCGCGACGTGAAGAAGCTCTCCGAGCTGTCGGACAAGGACATGTCGAAGCTGATCAGCGCGCTCATTCGCGAAAAGCGCGACGGCACCGTGGAGTACTCCCCGGTGCTGCTCAAGCTGATGCGGGAGAACAAGGTGCTCATCGTCAACGACAAAGGAGAAGAGCAAGTCGTCATGGGACCGAAGGACACGAAGCTGTGGTCTAAGTTTGACCTCATGATGGACCTCGAGAAGCTCGCGAAGGCCCTCTCCATGCTGTGCAAGCCGGCGTTGCACCCCGAGATGATCGCAGCGCTTGGCCACCTCATCCAGGGCGACAGCATCCGGGTGCCGCGGTTCAACTTCCCTCTCATCGCGGTCAAGTCCGATGGCGGTTTCACCTACGACACGACCGATCTTGCCGCCATTCATCACCGGTTCATCAAGGAGAAGCAGGATCGCGTCGTCTACGTGACCGACGTCGGCCAGTACGAGCACTTCCGCATGGTTGCGTCCGCGGCACAGGATATGGGCTGGCTGGGGCAACACGGCCGGTGGCAGCATGCGGGCTTTGGCCTCGTTTCCGGCGAGGACGGAAAAAAGCTAAAAACGCGCTCGGGTGACACGATCAAGTTGAAGGACTTGTTGGATGAGGCTCGGGACCGAAGTCTCGAAATTCTGCGTGAACGTGAAGCGAACGAACAGTCCCGACAAGGTCACACCGAAGAGGAAATGCTACGGTTGTCGCGGATCATCGGATACGGCGCCGTCAAGTACTTCGACTTGAAGCAGAATCGCACGTCAGACTACAAGTTTAGCTTCGACAAGGTGCTGGACCTCAACGGCAACACGGCTGTCTTCCTGCTGTATTCCTACGCGCGCCTGTGCAGCATCCAGCGCAAGGCTGGCGTGCCGATTGCTGACGCGCTCGCGGCGGTGCCGACTCTTACGTTCACTGCGCCCGCGGAGAAGCAGCTCGCCCTGTACACGCTGCGCCTCAACGCCACCATCGAAAAAACAGTCGAGGATCTCATGCCAAAGAACTTGACGGACTATGCGTACGACTTGGTCGTCGCCGTGTCGGACTTCTACCGTGACTGCCGAGTGCTCGGCGACCCGAACATGAATTCGCGCCTTGTGCTCATCGAGGCCGTCCGCATGTCGTTGAAGCTCGCCATGCACATCCTGGGAATCTCGGTGGCGGACAGGTTGTGAGAAAGGACGACGGCTCGTCGTTTGCGCACTGTCACAGTTAACGTAATCAAGGACCCAAAAATTAAATTCCCCCAAACACAGAATTGCTCTTGTGGTTCGCTGCGACCGCGCGGGAACAAGCGGCGTTCAGGTTTGGCCATTGTCAGCGGGCTTTGGCACTCTCCTTCCCTTTGCCGTTGATCGCTACCCTAAATGTGTGAAAGAGTGAGGTTGCATCCACCTGGCAGTTTTTTTTGCGTCCCGCAACAGTGCATTTTTCCACGGATCTAACTTTTCTGCGTCTCAGGGCCGGCAGCCGTGCAATAAGAAGATGGTTTCGTTCGCGGCACCCATGCGCTGGTACGAACCGTGCCCGCTGAACGTGTTGCCCATGGGGAATGCCGCCGACGACAGCCGCCAGGTGGTGCTGCGACAAAAGGGGTCCCTGGCCTTCCTCGCCACGGACTTCATTCTCGAATCGATTTTGTGCTACTCCGACGAGCGGGACTTGTGCCGCCTCTCGGGTGTCAGCGTCTGGTGGCACGCCGTGGCGGAGCAAAACGAGCTGTGGCGACAATTGGCCAGCACCCGCCAGATGGCGTCATCGAAAAGAGAGAAAGGCGCGCGGCGCCTCCGCGTCGAGTTTTGCGACGGGTGGAAGCGAACAGCTATCGCCATGCGAACGAGACCGCAGGTGGATGTCGACGACACCTCGGCCCCATCGGCGACGACCTGCTCCACGAGCTGCAACGCTAGGACGCTCCTTCACCAGCCGACAGCGGAGCGGCGATTGGCGAACCACAAGTGCTACGATGACGTGCTCTTCCATAACTGGCTGTGCGCGACGTGTCCCCCCTACCACCCTTGGAAGCTGCCACCAGGCTCCGCCGAGACTTGCCGTCGTCCCGCGGCGAGCGGCACCGCAAGCAGGAAACGACCGCGACATGACGCCACTAGCCGCCGCACCGGCCCACCAGCGGCTGGGTCGCCTCATCGACTAGACGTTCAACTCCACACCGTGGAACCGCCGTGCAAGGGGGTGTCGTCCGACGAGCTGATTCGACAGTCTCCATTCCGACGAGTCGCCGTGTTCGAACACAAGTCGGAGGTGCCGGCCGCCGAAGCGGCCTCCGGCACCACGCCGAGTCACTGGCGCCGCAAGCAGCTCGATGCCTTTCGCGACCGGTTTGAGCGGCCCAACCTGCCTGCAGTGATCAAGGGACTTGCGACGGCGTGGCCGCTGTTTCGAGTGCTCGATGGTGAGACGGCTAACTTGAGTCTGAAACGGAGCAGCATTTTCGTGTCCGGTGCCCAGCCAGACTTCCAATGCGAGAGCTTGATCATGTCGATTGATGAGTACGTCAGCTACGCCCGACATCAGCAGGACGAGCGACCCACCTACCTTTTCGACCCGCACTTCGCGGACACTCTCCAACCGGGCCTGTGGCGTTGCCCTGAGTATTTCGACCGCGACGATTTGTTCCAGTACTTGAGCGACCCCCCGTCGCGCACGTCGGTGCACCCCCAGCACGGAGGCGCTGCGTCTGACGAGGCGCAAACAAACGCCGCCCGGAAGCGGCCTCACTATCGGTGGCTGATTTGCGGCCCCGCCCGCGGAGGGAGCTCCTTTCACGTCGATCCCAACTACACGAATGCCTGGAACGCGTGTTTGACCGGCCGCAAGCGCTGGATCCTTTTTCCGCCTCACCTGCCGCCGCCCGGGGTCATCCCGAGCCGCGACATGCTCGACGTGACGACACCGACGACCCTGGCAGAGTGGTTGCTCACCTACTATCCCAGCAGCGCAGCGGATCCAAAGTTCCGACGCGAAGGATTTGAGTGCATTTGCGATGCCGGCGACGTCATGTTTGTGCCGTGCGGGTGGTGGCACTTTGTTGTGAATTTGGAATCGAGCGTGGCGATCACGCAGAACTTCGTCAGCGAGGCGAATTTGGCCAAAGTGGTGACCTTCCTGCGAGGCATGCCAGATGCCATCAGCGGGGTAGGCGAAGAAGACGACGACACCGACATCGGGGAGGAGCAAAAGGCCGCACCACTTGGCAGCAGTCGTCATCCTGCTGCTGGTGATGCGACCAAGGCAATTGGTGCCGATGGTGATGCCGGAAGTAACCAGACCACTGCAGCAGCATCTTGCCGCGGCGATGCTTGCACGAGCCTCCGCATTCGCATGGTCAAGCACAGCCTCGCGGATCGTTTTGTTGACGTCGTGCGCCACGCAAGGCCAGACCTCGCACCAGTGTTGGAGGGCGCCCTCAGCCGTTTTTCGCACCCTGCGGGAGTCATCAATGATTCGGTCAAAGCGCCGCCGAAGCGCGTGGCGAGCCAGTTGGTGATGTCGGACAGCGATCCTTGCCTGACAGGTCGTAACAAGGCCGTTGAAGCGGGAGGAGGCGCTCCTGGATTCTGTTTCACGTTTTGAAGTTTCGTTGGAACCACCGTATGTTCACGAAAGGAGAGAGAGAGAGAGAGAAAGGATAGCTTTTTGTCTCCGAGACCCGTTACGAAGTTAATTTTCACAAAGCAGCGGCCGCTTTTCACGACCTGGTGTAAACAACGATTGTCGTCCCTACCTTGCCTCGCTCGCGAACCGGGACGTCCCTAACCTGCAGATGAGAGTGTTGCACCGGCCCGCCTCCTCACAGCCCCGCTTCTGTTTCCTTTATTTGTGCGATTCTAGCGAGATCGCTGATGAACGTGAGCGTGCCGGTCATGAAGCAACCTGCCGGCCGAAGCACTCTCGACGACGTGATTCAAACTCACAACTTGCATGCATAACTTGTCCTCCGCTGACTATTCTTTCATGAACTGATAAAGCGTGCATATGATCGTGTACTCGCCGCTTTTCTGTCCTCCTGCACGCACGCCGCTTCACCAGCGTGCAGTCCCCTCCGTATTCGCTGCTGGCTTTCCTGTTTGACGACGTGATTCAAACTCACAACTTGCATGCATAACTTGTCCTCCTCTGACCATTCCTTCATGAACTGATAAAGCGTGCATATGAATATTCGTACCCCTTTCTTCTCCGCCTTTCAACACATTCACACACCGTTGCGCTGCGCGGTTATACCACTTCGGTCCGCCATTTTTGTGTCGCCCACAACTTAAGCGTTGACGATTGGGTCCCCTTCCCAGTCTGTCGACTAGCGCATCACAAAGCGGCATCAGCATCCGCCGTTCCTACCTTCCCCTCCCTCTCTCGTTATGGTGCTCCTTAGGTACTATCAGCGGCTCGCGGAGCAGCGAGACGTCGACTCGCTCTTGTGGCTTGCGCTGTGGGATGAGCGAGTGTTTCACGTGGTCATCGCTCACAACCTCGTCGACGACGTTGTGAAGCAGCTTCCGAGCCCCCGAGCCGCGCGATTTCTCGCGCGCGGGAGCGTCGGGTACGAGGAGATTCACGAGTGCGCGTTCCACCACTTTGTGCCGATCACGTCGTTTCTCGCGCGCTACCAAACGGCGACGGAGGGGTCCGCGCTTTCCGACGCGCTCAGCTCTATCGCCGTTCCCGAGCGTCACCGATTGGATTTGTTTAATTTCAGCGAGTCGTTTCGGCACCTAATCTTGTCGCGGAACCTCTTCGCGCAACGGGGAACCGTGCGTGCCCTGTCGTATATGTTCTGTGATGACTATCTCGCCGACGCCGTCGCCGTGTTGCAGCACAAGACAGACGTGCTGAACCATGTGAACCGGATTTTTGTTGACACACCCGACTTTGTTTCTTGGCGATTCTCTGTTCGGGCGATGAGTTTGGCCGGAGGGTACAATGAGGATCAGCTGGAGGTGGACAAAACGGAGCGGTTCGCCTTCTTCATGACGCGGGTCGTGCCCGAATTCTTGGCCTTCTTCTTCGTGGCGTTTGCGTATGGCATGGTGCGCCATTGGCCGAAGCGGGCCCAGCTTGCCGGGGTACCACGCTGGCTGCGGCGCCATCGCGCGTACTGGACCGGCTTTGTCACCGCGTGCTGTGGTGTCGTGGCGTCAACCGGGCTAGAGTGGCGAGTGTTTCGCGCGAGGGAGTACTACTGCTATCGTCGCGAGCAGGAGCGCAGACGGCGACGGGGCGCCGAGCGTCGTGGACTACCCTACAAGCCGAACACCTACTTTGACGACACGGACGCCGTCACGCGGTCCATCGCGTGGCTCCAGTGGCAGCACTACCTGGTCGCCGCCACGTGCCTGACCGTGACGTGCGTGCCCATGCGGAAGATGACGTTCCCCGCGTTTATGGGCGACGTCGCGTTTCGCTACCCCTTTGTGCCACGGCTGTTTCCCAGCGTGATCGGCATGGACGCGGCGTCGCGGTGCCTCGTGCCATTCGTCGTCGTGCCGTTTACCGTGACGATGCTGTCCATTCAGTCGCTCCTGCACGGCGCGTCGCTCTACGACTTCTACGTGCACGCGCGGTACCGGTGGTGGAAGGCGTTCCGCGCGTCCGAGTAAACCCCCCCTCGCCTCCTAGGTTACATTGGCTCCTCTCCACCTAAGAGAGTGAGCTCCGATGACACAATCGCGTCACACCGCCCTCAACAAACAGCAACCATTCCCTAATGGTCGGGAGGTAGGCAGCGGTATCCCCACAACCCCTCGCGTTGCTATCTTCTCCGAAGAAGCCCTATTTCCATCCGTCCCCTGGTTCCACTTCCGTCGTCCCTGCTCCCCCCGGTATTGGATGGACGTCGCCGACATCGACACATGGTCCGCCGCCGTCGTGATTCAGCGCCATGGCGTCGTCCAACAGCTTGCGACTCTCTGGCGGTCCCTCAATCCAGCCGCCGTCGCCGCACTCGGACTTGCCTCGCCGGCGGCTGCACCGCCTTCGTCAGGATTGGCAGCAGGCATCGCACCTGTCGACTTAACTTTTGAGAGGCGGATGACGCTCGCGATTGCCGGAGCCATGGACACCGTCGCCCTGACGTCGGCCGCGCGATCGCTGACGTATCAAGAGGTGACGCGCCGAGCGGCAATCCTGATGGAGGAGCAGAGTGCGTCGCGGCTCGTCGCGTCGTCTTCTCCGCTCAGGAGCTTGACCACCCGAGTGTCCCTGCTCGACCAACGCGAGGCAGCGTGCCGAATCGCGATCCTTGACCTGATGAGAGCGGAGACGCACGCATTGTGGGAGCGCGAGGTGCCGATGCGCCGTTGTGCGCAGGCCGCCGTGCCACGCCGCCGTTTGTGGGACGAAGCGGTTCAGTGCCTCAAGCGCGAGTTCGAAGAAGAGTACCAAGGTTGGCTGGCGGGGATGCAGCTGATGGAACAGGACGATCGCGAGGCGGTCGTCTCGAGGTCGATGGCGCGCGGCAAAGGCCGACCCACCGCACCGACCGTTGTTGCCACGCCGGCGGCCACCGCGGCGCGCAGCGGCGAAACGACCGTACGAGGTGCTGCTCCGCCGGTACTCGCTCAGCCCGCCGCCACCGGCACGGAAGCGGCTCTGATCTCGAAGCATGCCGGCCTTTTTCGCGTCCCCGCCATCATGCCGTTTGTGGTGACCGTCGATCTATCGGGCAACCACATCAGCAGCATTAGCGACGGGACTTTTCCGTACCTTGGCCAGCTGAGGCATTTGCTTCTGTACGACAACCGCCTCGAAGACAGCGTGTCCCTCACGCGCACCGTCGCTACGAACTGCCCGCGCATCACGGATCTCGGATTGTTGGGAAACCCATGCGCCATGCGGTCCATGACCGAGGACGTCAAGTCCAGATACCGTTCCTTCGTCGCCACCGTGGTGAGTGTCCTGACATCCCTGGATGGTGTACCGATTACATCGGCGGAACGGGAAATGGGTCGGCGCATGTTCTCCCAGTTTGCCGTCTCGCCAGGGTTACCGCCACCACCATCCAATCCGCAGTATGGAGGGTCCTACACAGCTGCTTACCCGGCGCCGCCGGCATCCGGATACGGCGGCGCGCCACCGCCAGCAACCTCGTACGGCTACAACAACACGCCCCGAGGGCCATCCCAGGATGGCAGCAGCATGGCGGGACTCTACTCGAACACGGGAGGCGGCCCTGGTTCGAACGGGCGCAGGTGGTAAACGCCGCTCGTGTGACGTCTCTCTCTCACACGCACTCTCTCTCAACTTCTCCAAGTTTCCGTTGCATTCATTATTGGCGTCGTGCTCGTTGTTCCATTCCTTCTCGCCGTTCCAATGTAAGCCACGAACGTGTATTGCTTCGGAGGAGGCCTCCCCCAGTTGCGACCAACAACAGACACAGGGCAGCGCCAGTTGAGACGCTCCCTCATGACGCGCACGCAGCACTGCGAAAACGCGCTGCACATCGAGCGACTGGGGGCTCTCTCTCAGCTTCAACGGTGTGTCATTTCCATTGCGGATACCGCCGCCGCCGCTGACGAAATACGCCGAGCGTGCTCTCGAATGCCGTCCTCCGCTCAGGGTGCTCCAGCGACGCCCTCGATGGACGCCGTCGATGCGCCACCGTGGTCGCTTCATGGCGGTGGACTCCCGCCACCTTTCGCCCTTCCCGCGTCAGGCGTTCCGACGGACACACTACCTTCCAGTGGCTCGAGTCCGTACGCCCCTTTTCTCGCCGCTCTCACGTTGGACGAAAAAATTGCCGTGATGCTACGGAAAGGCATATCTCCGTCACTTGCAGACCTGGCTCGTTGGGACGTGCCATCCAATTGCAGACGGCTGCTTCAACTCGTCCACCGGGAAGCGGTGGACACAGAGCACAGAGAGGAAACCGCGCCCACAACCGGGTCGTCGTCCTTCGCCGCCGTGGTCGACAGCCTCGACGAACTGCCGGCGATGATGGGCTCAAGACAGTCCACCCAGGCACCACCACAGAATGAGGCCGATCTACGCTCCGGTCCGCAACCCGCGGTGCCACCCGGTGTGGTGGACGTACTCCGCGTCGGCATCGACCAGTACTTCACGTTGCCAACGGCCGTGGAGCATGCCGGCGGTAGAACCCCTGCGGCGGGGGGCGGTGGATTACTGCCGCACTCGCCGTTCATGGTCGCGCCGACGCGAGAGGCAGCGGGCCTCGTCGCTCGCGACCTCGTGTCCAACGTGCAGGGGCTCAGCGCCACCACAAGCCACCAGCGCAGGCTGACGTTTGAGGAAACCGCACAGAGGTTTCGCCAACTGCGAGAGGAACGCGGTTCGAGGAGGCAAATCTGGGCCGCATCCGACGAAAGTTTGCTGCACCTTCGCAACGCTGCGCTGCAAAATTTCGTCATCTTGCTGGAAGTCGAGGAAGGAAGGGGACGAGACGTCGTCCTGGATGCGCACGCCCGGTTTGTGACTTGGGTGTGGGACGCCATCCCACAGTGGATGGCGGCGGCGAAGCAGGCCGAGGTGAACCGACAGGCCGCCGAGGCCGACCTGGTGCTGCAAGCCGAGCGACTGCGTGCCGAGGAAGCCATCGCTGTTCAGCAGCGCTTGGAGGCACAGCGCTCGAAGGCCGAGGTGCTTGCCGCCCTGGAGGCCGAAGCAGCCGCTGAGAAGCAGCGGCGGCGGCTGGAGTTGGAGCGGCACCGCCGCGACGAGGAAGAGGCTCGTCTTCTACGGCAAAAAGAAATCGAGGCCCGGCGAGCTGCGCTCGAGGCCGAAGAGGCAGCGATCGAGGAACGGCGGCGGCTTGAACAGGAAGCAGTCGTGGCGGACAGAAACAGCAAAATTGCAGAGCTGATCAGACAAGAACAGCTGCTCGAGCAACGCATCGCCGAACGGCAGCGGGCGAGGCAGCTGGCGCTCGAACACATCGAGGCAGAGGAAGCACTGATCGCCCATCGAGCAGCGGAGCGAGAAATGGCAGCTCAACTTGCG
>ERZ1292630.4436-Hain-H41-02um-R3-4436-length-11883-cov-9_pt1 | contig 11883 bp, 12 predicted proteins | sample MGYA00564408_ERZ1292630 | MGnify/ENA primary metagenome ERZ1292630 (study PRJEB36523, sample SAMEA6512641) | groundwater metagenome | collected 2019-01-08 | study: AquaDiva: Metagenomics assemblies of 32 groundwater samples | reverse complement strand
GAGATCCTAAGTCTCGCGCGTCTGCCAGTTCCGCCACTCTCGCATGGTGGGGTCTGCTGGAGTCGGCTCCAGCATGATGAGCAAACAAGCGAAATGACTCAATAGCGTAAGTCTTTTGTACCGTTGGATGTGTCCTACTGTCAACCCATACTCCTGGGGGATAGGGCTTGGGGAGTTGGCCTTGAATTGATTCAAGAACGGATAGCAATTGAGGGCGGAGGGCGCCCGCTCAATACAACTCTCCCATACGAACGCTTTGCGCTCCATTTCAAAACAGTGCTTGGTAGCACCCTCATCTCTATGGGGGGTATAATGTCAGGGGTGTAGTCGGTATAGCTCTAAGCTTCTGCCGTGTTCGACGCCAACGCCAAATGGTAAAGCGGGTCGTGAGCACGAGCGGGGATTACAACCGAGCTGATTCTCCTCCGGCCTGTTCGACTGCTTCCCGTGAGGCCTCTGTCCCTTAAGGAGGTGCATGATGCGAGCGTTTTTTCTTTCCGTGGCCTGTGTGTTGTTTTTCCTGCCAGGTCCGTCATGGGCCTATCGAGATTACTTTACGGCGGATCAGAAGGCGCAACTTGCCAGGGTTCAGACGGTTCTGGTCGATGCCATTGCCCTCACCGATAAGGGCGCCGTCGATGCGGGACCGATCGTCGAAATTGCCTCGCGTCGTCTAGCGGAACTGGGCTATGCGATGGTGCAGGATCGCGCAAAGCCCCACGACGCGGTGTTTAAGGTAAAGTGCGAGCAGCGGAAGACGTGGGAAGGAACGACCGCAGCTGGTGGTGATGCAGATTTGCCTGACGCTCCGTCGCGGCTGTGGAAGGGACCTGCCTGCCAGCTGACCTATCTGTTGGGAGATATGAAGATCAAATGGCAACGGGAGGTGCGGACTGACTTTGACGATGCGGTTACGGCGGCCCAGTCTGTCCAGGCTGGGGAACCAGGCGTCTACGCGATAAAGAAATTACGAGAGGGATTAGAGAAGTACGAGTTTCCGATTCTGCTGACGGCGGAATGGGGACAACCGGATCGGCTGCTCAAGCTGTTGGATTCTGCCGAGACGAGCCAGGCGCGCAAGGTCAAGATTATCTCGTTGCTCGGTGAGATGCAGGCCGATGAGGCCCTGCCCAGATTGAAGCAGGCGCTCCAGGATCGAGATTTGGCGAAACAGGCATTGGCTGCGATGGGCAATCTCGGGAGGGAGGGCATTCCGTTGTTGGTTGAGATCATGAATACGTCACCGGATCTTGAGGTGCAAGCCGCAGCAGCCAAGGGATTGGGGCAACTCGGCGGTTTGCATGGGGATGCCTCGGTTGTGCTGCCATTGCTGGCCAGGTTGAAGGACCCCAAGACGGACTGGTCCGTACTTACGGAAGTGGCCTGGTCGTTGGGCAAGATCCCGGATAAACGGTCGATCCAACCGCTCTACGACCTCGATAAAAAGCTCCAGGCCATGCGGGATCCGGAGAATATGTCGCTGAAGAAACTCAAGGAAGCGGTGTTCTGGTCGATCAAACAGTGCGATACGTGGGATCAATTCAGTTAATTGACAATCCTCTGTAAGGTACTTATCGTCCTCCGAGCCGGTCGAGAGCCGGCTCGGAGATAACACGATGGGCACATTCCCTTCCTCGAATCCTCCTTCCCGATCTCCCGACGTCTTGGAGCGGATCACGCTGCAGATGGCGTCCAGTCTTGACCTCCAGGTCGTGCTTGCCACCATCACGCAGGGTCTGGTGGAGGAGCTGGATGCGGCCTTCGCCCGTATCTGGCTCTTGGGTCCGGGCGATCTCTGCGTGGGCTGTTACAAGGCTGTCGACTGTACGAATCGGAATCGCTGTTTGCATCTTGAAGCGAGTGCCGGGCTCTATACCAATCTCAACGGGGAGTATCGCCGCATTCCGCTGGGGGCATTGAAGATCGGCACGATCGCGCAAGGATCCGGCGCCATGTTTACGAATGACGTACTCGGCGACGACCGACTCCCAAACAAACAGTGGATGCAAGATAACGGGCTCCACTCCTTTGCCGGGTACCCGCTGAAGTTCCGCTGGGAGCTGCTCGGTGTCATTGCGATGTTCGGACGACGGCCGCTGAGCGAAGAGGAGTTCGAGCGATTGGCGGTCTTTGCCAATGAGGCTGCGATTGCGATCAAGAACGCGCAACTGTTTACCGAGGTGGAACAGCTCAAGAATCGCCTCCAGGCAGAGAATCTCTACCTTTGCGAAGAGATCAAGCTCGAGCACAACTTTGAGGAGATCATCGGCGAGAGCCGGAGCATCAAAGCTGTTCTGCGATCGATCGAACAGGTCGCGCCAACCGACTCAACGGTCCTCATCCGGGGAGATACCGGGACGGGCAAGGAGCTGATCGCCAGGGCGATTCACCATTTGAGCCCACGCAGGGCTCGCTCCCTTGTGAAGGTCAACTGCGGAGCGATCCCCGCGAATCTGGTCGAGAGCGAGCTCTTCGGACACGAGAAGGGATCGTATACCGGCGCGCTGCAACGCTGCATCGGACGGTTTGAGTTGGCGGATGGGGGGACGATCTTCCTGGACGAAGTGGGAGAACTGCCGCTGGATGCACAGGTCAAGCTTTTGCGGGTGTTACAGGAGCGGGAGGTTGAGCGGGTCGGCAGTGGCCATTCTACGAAAGTCGATGTCCGGGTGATTGCGGCTACGAATCGTGATCTGCATGCGGCGGTAAAGGCCGGTTCCTTCCGGGCGGATCTCCTGTACCGGCTGAATGTGTTTCCGATCGAGGCGCCTCCCCTGTCTGCCCGTGCCTCGGATATTCCGCCCTTAGTCAGCCACTTCGTCGCGAAGTTTTCAACCAAGCTCGGGAAGCGGTTCGACGGTGTGTCTCACGCGACCATGGACCGTCTGACGAAATATTCATGGCCCGGCAACATTCGAGAGTTGGAGAATGTGATCGAACGGGCCACGATTCTTGCGAACGGGCCGATGCTTCAGATCGATGAGGCATTTCTCCATACGATCTCTGCATCCCCAGTGCAACGCGAGGGGACCATGGAAGAAGTCGAACGAGCGCATATCCTCCGCGTCCTGCAGGAGGTGAATTGGCTCATTGAAGGAAAGCAGGGCGCAGCCACTCGGCTGGATCTTCATCCCAATACCCTACGTTCACGTATGCACAAGCTCGGTATCAAGAAACCCCGTCTCACCTGATAGCATCAATCCCTGCTCTCCATCCCCACGAAATATCGTAGCTCTACGAAATCCCGTGGACTGACCATATTGACGCTCTGATTGTCCTCTCGTCCGAAAATCATTCAAGTCACTGATACATCTCTACATTGTTCTTTTTCATGCGCGCCACGCTATGTGGCATCGGCCTTGCGGTACTGCAGGAGTGCGATGGCCATCGCGGTAGAGATATACGAACACGTACTAACAGGAAGGACTCCCATTGAAAACCGCTATCATCATCATGTCCGATCCGAAGAGTGGTTCTGAAGAAGCGCTTGGGCGAGTCTTTAACGCGCTGGCCCTCGCGTCCGAATGTAAACAGAAGGGCGACGAAGTCGCCGTAGTCTTCAATGGTGCCGGTACGCGGTGGCCAGCTGAATTGACCAAACTTTCGCATCCGGCCAATGGTCTCTACAATTCGGTCCGCGACGTCGTGCAAGGAGCCTCATGCGGCTGTGCAGAGGTCTTCGGAGCAACGGAAAGTGTCAAGTCCTGCGGAGTGCCGATTGTGAAAGACCATGCACTGGCCGGGACAGCAGGCCTCTTGAGCCTGCGGCGTTACATGGCGGAGGGCTGGCAGACGGTCGTGTTTTGAGCCAATTCCCAGGATACGGCCGGAAGGCCGTCTCCTGGATAGGGTGGAACTGAAGACGAACAGGGAGGCGCGATGGCAACGAAGTATCTCGATCTATTGTTTACGGATGCGGTGTGTCGTGCGCAGACCCAGTATTACGGAAACGCAGGCAAGATCGCAGGCGCCCCCGACCGAGACCCGCTGGGCCAGGCAGAGGCTGAATTCATTGCCACTCGGGACAGCTTCTACGTGGGATCTATCAGCGAAAGCGGGTGGCCCTACGTTCAGCATCGGGGCGGGCCTGCGGGATTCTTGCGGGTGAGGAACGGGACGACATTGGTTTTTGCCGACTACAAGGGGAATCGGCAATTGCTGAGCACGGGCAACGTGTCAGTGAACGACCGGGTAGCGCTGTTTCTCATGGACTACAAGAACCGCGAGCGGTTGAAGATTCTTGGCCATGCCCGTATCCAGGATGCTCGTGAGCATCCGGAACTGGCTGAACAGTTCACGGACCCAAAGATGCGGTCGAGCGTGGAGCGTCTGGTCTTCATTGATGTCGTCTCGTTCGACTGGAACTGCCCGAAGTACATCACACCCCGTTACTCGGCGGAAGAGGTCGAAGAGCTGGTTGGTCCGTTGAGAGCCAGAATTGCCGAGCTTGTGGCCAAACTTCATGCGGTGAAGACACAATGACTTTCTGCGAAGGGGAGCCTTCCACTATTTCGAAGTAGTCCCGACCATGAAGGTTGCACAAATTTTGCGATACCCCATAAAGTCGATGGCCGGTGAACGGCTGACAGAGGCACGCATCGGTCCGCTCGGCGTCGAGGGGGATCGTGTCGTGCATGTGGAGGATGTGCGCGGTCATGTGATCACGTCCAGAACGCATCATCGACTTCTGGGTCACCATGCCATCCTCAGTGCGTCCGGCGAGCCAGTGGTTGATGGCATGTTATGGAGCGATCCAAAGATCCGCAAGGATGTGGTGGGTATCGTGGGGCCTGGCGCAAGCTCGTTCGCGATGAGTCGATCGAGCGGTTCGATGTGCTGCCACTGTTGGTCGCGATGGATGGAGCGATCTCAGCCTTTGGACATGATGGCCGGCGCCTCAGGCCTAACTTTGTGATCGATGGGGTCGAGGGCCTGGCTGAGCGCTCGTGGTCAGGCCAACGTCTACACATTGGAGATGTCATCCTCTGGATCCAGGACCTCCGTGGGCGTTGCATCCTGACGACGTTTGACCCTGACAGCCTGAAACAAGACAAGCAGGTGCTCACGGGCATCGTCAAGAAATTTGATGGCACGCTCGCGCTGAATTGTGACGTAATCCAGGGCGGCGAGATTCGAGTCGGAGATGCAGTGGAATTGATTTCAGAACATGAATGCGCGGCGCTTCGCGCGTAGGGGGATGGGCCTTCTTGCCCGCAGCGCGATAGTTGCCACAATATTAGCAAGTCGAAACAGCACAGCGCCTTGATCGATTATAGGAGGATCATATGACTGAATTATCACGTAGACGATTTCTACAACTGACAGCAGCAACAGGTGGCGCCCTGGTCTTCGGCGACCTGGTCGGGCAAGTGATGGGGCTCACAGGGAGGGCGAGTATCGCCGCCGCGGGTGAGCCAATCAAGATTGGCATACTCGATCCATTGTCGAGTCCCTACAAAACGTCCTCGATTCACGATGTGCATGGCGCCAACGTCGCCGTGGATCTGTTCAATAAGCGTGGCGGCGTGTTGGGACGACCGGTTGTCATTCTCGAAGCGGATGATGAGTCGAATCCTGGCACTGCCGTGAAGGTTGCCGCGAAGTTCATCAAAGAAGATCGCGTCGATGTCTTGATGGGCACGTTCAACGGAGATTGCGCGCTTGCCGTCAGCGCGTTAGCCCAACAAGAAAACAAGCTCTTCATGGTGACCGGTGCGCACCTTCCCGAGCTGACGGGAGTGGCCTGCAACCGGCATACATTCGTGTTCATGCCCAACGCGAAGATGATGGCGCAGGCTGTTGCGCCGCACATTGCGAAGGCTCATGGGACTCGCTGGTACATGGTGACGGCTGCCAATCTCGATGGCAAGGCGGCGGCCCAGGCGATGCTGGACGCAGGCAAGTCCCTCGGTGTCGACTTTGTCGGAGAGACGGTCATGCCGTTCGGCTCGACTGATTTTGTGCCGGCCTTCACCGAGGCCAAGGCCAAGAATCCTACGGTGATCATTCTGAACCTGTACGGATGGGATCTCGTGCATGCGTTGAAGGCCTATGCAAAGCTGGAGTTAGCCAAAGAGAAGATCGGCGTGGGTGGATTGATCAGTGGTGAACAGATCGGCCGCCCGTTGGGTTATGCCAACAATGCCGGTATCTGGGGGTTGATCTGGGATCCCAAGATCAACACCGAGGGCTCACGGCTGTTTATCCAAGGCGTGATCGATAAGTACAATCATACGCCGACGTCGCGTTGTTATCTTGGCTATGCGGCAATGACTCAGATCCTTGAAGCGATTCAACGGGCAGGGACTACAGAGACCGCAGACCTCATCAGGGCGCTGGAAGGGCATGAGTTCGATGGATTGAAGGTGGGCAAGTCATCCTTCCGCGTATGGGACCATCAACATGTGCAGGATGTCCTGGTCGGTGAGGCATTCGGAAAGGAGCTGGGACTGGGCCACTACAAGATTCTGGCCACGGTTGCCGGGGATCGTGTTGCGGGGACGGTTGAGCAGAATACCTGCAAGTTTAGAGGGTAAGCTGAAAAGGCAACGGGGGCTTCTCCGCTACGGAGAAGCCCCCGTTGTCGTTCTGCTACGCGAAACGCTACTTTGTGACGCGCACTTCGACGCGGCGGTTCTTGGCTCGACCGGCATCGGTTGTATTCGGTGCCACCGGCTTCGTGTCTGCATAGCCAGCCGTGGTTGAGGAGCCGAGTCCGCCCTCGGCGAGAGCCTTCGCCGCATTGGCCGCACGGGCTTCAGAGAGTTCCTTGTTTGTGGGGAACGTCTTCTTCAATGAGCTGCGGATCGGCCGGTTATCGGTATGGCCATCCACCGCGACCTTGTATTCCGGGAAATCTTTCAAGATCGCGCCGACCTGTTTAAGCGCGTCGGCTCCGGCAGGCTTGAGTCGATCTTCGCCTGACCCAAAGAGATAGCCGGACGCCAGGTTGATCAGAAGGCGCTCGTTGTTCAAATCGACCATGATCGTGCCCTTCTCGATTTGAGGGCGGAGCGCTTTGACGAGACCGCGCTGGGCCTCTTTCAATTTGGCCATTTCACTCGATAAGTCACCACGCAATCCGGCAAGTTCCTTGTCACGATCAGTCAACTGGCGCTCCAACTCGGCCACTCGTTGTTTGCATGCTGTGAGGTCAGCGGCCAGTTTGTCCTTGTCACCGGCGGTATTGCCCATTGCTGCCAGTTGAGCCTCGAGCTGTGCAATCCGCTGTTTGGCGGCGGCAAGCTCAGCCGCGAGTTTGTCTTTGTCGCCGGCAGCCCCGCCCATTGCGGCGAGCTGCTTTTCCAGATCCGCAATCCGCTGTCTGGCGGCTACGAGATCCGCCGACATCTTGTCCTTGTCACTGTTCACCGCGGAGAGCTGGCTGGCCAGTTTTGCGGAATCGCCAGCACCGGAACGAAGAGATGCACGCTCACGATCGCGATCGGCGAGTTGTCGTTCCAGATCACTGACGCGGCTGCTGAGGTTGGCACTCTGCTTCTGTGATGCAGCCAGTTCATCTGCAAGCCGTTGCCGTTCGCGTTCCAACGCCGCGAGGCGCGCCGCCATGTCAGCGGAGGCTTTGTCTGTGTCGAATTGATTGCGATGGCGGTATTCATATCCTCCGTCGCAACAGATTGCATTCCAGTCGATGGCTGAGGCATTACCGGCCATCGCGAGCAGGCTGATTGCGATGATGGCTATCTTGGTCGTCTTCATGCGGTTCTCCTTGTGTGTGTGAAACGAGGGTCTTGAAACAACGAGGTCGCGAATCAATGTCGCCCCTTCAGGGCATCACGAATTTCCATCAAGAGCTTCTCTTCGTTCGTGGGACCGGCGGGCGGTGCCGGAGGTGCATCCTTCTTGAGCCGGTTGACTTGTTTCACCAACATGAAAATCACAAACGCAATGATGATGAAGTCGAACGTGGCTTGAAGGAAGACCCCGTAGTTGATGGTGGGGGCTCCCGCCGCCTTGGCCGCCGTCAGCGAGGGTTGAGGGGTACCGGACAGATTGATGAAGAGGCTGGAGAAATCCACCTTCCCCATCAGCAATCCAAGGGGTGGCATAAGCACGTCGCTGACGAGCGAGGAGACGATTTTTCCAAACGCACCGCCGATGATCACACCGATGGCCATATCGAGTACGTTGCCTTTCATGGCGAATTCTTTGAATTCTTTCAGCATAGTTTCTCCTCACGCGGATGTAGGGTTTACTGCCTGGGCTACTTGCTAGGACTACCGTTTCCGAGTTGTGTCAAAGCTGTACCCAAGGGTCCAGAGGTACAAGTTGTCGGTATCCCCGGTACCCCTCGCCGGATTGCTGTTAAATCGCGTCGTGACTTGGAAGCCGCTCACGAAGCCCTCGAATAGTTTGAAACGGACGCCGTTGTCCATCGTCAAATAATAATTCTTGGTATTTTGTAACGACGGGTACACTTCATCGAAGTGGTAGAACGTGACGCGATCATCCAAGATCGGCCAGTTGAGCTTGATCGATCCGCGGCCGCGGAGAGAGGAGGCGTCATCCGCGACCCGGAAATCTTCATTAAAGTAGGCGACGCCGGCCTCTGCGTACAATGTCATGTCCTTCAAGATGCCTGAAAAATCTCCACGCTCGACAAACTGATAGCCAGGCCCGGTGGCGAGGGCGGTTCGCATTTTAAGATCCTGGAACGTGTCCTGTTCAAAGTAGGCAGACGCAAACCAGAAGAAGCGTTTGGTGATAAAGAAGTCCAGCTTCATCGTCCCGCGCGCGTTTCGAGCAATGAGTGTATTGGAGTTGTCTCCGTAGATGTAGCGACCGTTGATTGAGAGACGGAGCTGCTCACTCCGAGCCACGAAGTCTCCGAGCAAGCTGGCATTTTTCAGATGGCTGTTCCCGGTTGTTTGGGAATAGCCGCCGGTGAGGCTGCCCGTGTAAATGACCGGGGCTTGTATGAGTGGATTCAGAGCGGTGATTGAATCCATCGGAACTTCTAGTGTTCCCTTCAGCGGCTCAGCCCGCACATTGATGGTTCCGTTGAGGCCCTCGGTGGCTGTGCCGATCAGCACCGTTCCTTCTTTGAGATGAAACGGAATGGGGTGGTTGATGGCCAGCTTCGACACGTTGGCCCATTTTATCTTGACGATATTGTCCGCAGCCGCGGCAGTCTTGATAGATAACACCCCGCCAGACATTTCGATGACTTCGCCATAGAGCACCCCGCCGTCCTTCAACGTGACCACGTCGAGTGGTGCGGGAGCAACTGGGGCATCTCCAATCGTTGGAGCATCAGCGGCCGCAACAAGTCTCGGCGTCATGAGACAAGCCAAAAGAATGAGAAGCCAGAACCCCTTCTTCATCGAACCCTCCTTGGAAGATACGGACTGCACATGACTAAATTTGCACGCTCATTGCGATGGGCGATGTGTTGACAGTCGCAACACTACTCAGACCCAAGTAAAAAAATAATTGTATGGCCGTGATCGTACGGGACACAAGCATGAAAAGCATGATGAACGGTTATGCAAAGGAGCTGAACGATCTTCATGCGCGCCGCCATGGTTGTCGCAATAAAGCAAAGTCAATGCCGTTGACATGGATCGGCTCGTTTCATTGAAAGTACGTACAGGAGTAGGGTTGGGCAGACATGTGAGATGAAGGCATTGCGCTGCATTTGTGTGGCTGAGTTGCGGCAGCGCGGGCTATTCCGCCACAGGCAGGGCGCAAGAATCGGAATGAGTTTGATTACGGAGAGAATGTGGATGCGGAGAGCGTGATGGCTGTGAGGAGAGGTTGACCAGACACTCTCTGATCGCGCTCCTTTTATTATTATTGTCCCAAGAGTCCTTTCAAAAGGTCCTGGCCTTTTTGTTTGAGGTCTTCCGGCTTGGTCGAGCCTTTGAGTAGATCGCCTATTGCTTCTTTCACTTTCTCCTTCACCTGTTCCTGGACCTTGCCCGTCAAGGCTTTCGAATCTAATCCATACGACGGCGCTTGCACGGTCCCGGTGATCAGCAAGGGCACATTCAGCCGTCCTCCGGTCAGTGCGAGTCTAGCGGCCGGGGATGAACCGGTAAGTTTTTGACTGAGGGCTTGCGACAGATTCAGCTTCACTTTGAGATTTAAAGTTTGATCAAAGCCGACGGTTCCCTCTCCTGTGGCTTGGAAGTCATGGCTATCCATCAGAAGCCGTTGGACGTTGATGATGCCTTCTTTGATCGTCAGGTCCGTTTCGATCGTCGAGAAGGCCGTAACCTTCACATTGTCTGGCGACAGACCGACGATCTGGAGGAGCGAGAGCGATTCCTGTATGAGATTGATGCCCTCGATCTTGCCGTCTTTCACCGCCACATGGCCAACGCCTTCCAGTGCTTTGGTCAAATCCGGCAGAGAGAATCCTCGTCCGCCCATGGCGAAGTCCATGCCGGCCGTTCCGCTGATCGAGACTTGATCCGAACCGAGTGCGTCGAGCGCCGGACCGAGTTGGAGACCTTGTACGACGACCTTCCCATTGAATGGTGGTGCCGCTGGGTCCAGTGTCATCCCTGCCTGGGCCTTTGCGTGGCCGCCGAACAGTTGGAATGACAGGTTGTTCACCCGAGCCTCTTGCCCCTTCAATTCTGCGGCTATCTGTAGCTCCTTGATGTCGACCGGTTTTTTGAGCGGCAGGGCCACCGGCACATCAGCCGTGTTGATGGCCGGCGACGTGATGTTGATCTTAGCGCGGCCACCGGCGACTGTGCCCTTGACGTTCAGGACGGAGTTTCCCAGCACGACTTCGAGTCCGAGGTCAGTCACGTCCGCGAGTTCCAATGGCGGGACTCCTTGCGGTAATGGGGATTTGGCCGTCGCTGTGACATGGAAGTTCTTCATGATCACTGGCTTGGCCAACGGCAGCGTCACCGGCACATCGGCACTGTTGATGAGGGGTGACGTGAGCGTCGCATCGAGGTTCCCGCCCACTACACTCCCCTTGAGGGCCATCGCGATCTTGCCCAGGCCAAGGTCAAAAGCGAACTGCTTCAGTTCGAGCGTTTCAACGAGGGGTCCAAACGAACCGTCCAGTTTCACCGGAATATTGTAGGGCTGCACGGTCGCAGCGAGATGCAGGGTCGGGGTCTCGCCCAGATGCACGGATTTGAGCAGCACATCGAGATCGTTGACCTGGTACTCTGTCGGTTTCGTGGTCGATTCATCGCGATAGGTGATGGTGCCACTTGTGATAGAGACGCGGTCCACCGCCAGCAGGGCAAGCACTTGCAGTGGATTGCCGGTTGGTTGTGACGGAGTCTCTCGTTGCTCAGGCGAGGATGTTGCCGGGGTTTTCGGCCCGATCGTCGACAGGTTCATTTCGCCCTTACGGTTCTTGATGACGGTGATGAGCGGGTCGCGGAGCGTGATCTCTTCAACTTCGACCTTTTTGCTCAGGAGCGGCATGAGTTTCACGCCGACGTCGAGCGAGGTGAGTGACGCAAAGGGGCCGGTGCCAAATGCAGGATCGTCCTGCACCGTGAACCCCGCCACACGAACGCCGATACGGGGCCAGATGGTCAGGCGGATGTCTTTGAGGACAATCTTGCGATTGAGTGCCCCTTCGATCAGTGGCTTGTACTGGTCTTGATACTTGTTAAGGTCGATGAGAAAGGGCAGCGAGAGGATCGCTGCCACCAAGAGGACGACCAGAACACCCAGCCCGATAAGAATCTTCATCGCCACACCTCCCCTTGAGTTCGTTGCAGTATAGGAAGGGGCGCCGGGAGGGTCAATGCCGTGGCGAGGAGCATTGGTTGTCACCTTGCCGGTCACCAGACCGCGTGTTAAGATGCCGCCTCGCGAAAATTGGTGCGGAGAGGTGCGAGAGTGGTCGAATCGACATGCTTGGAAAGCATGCGTCTCAGC
>ERZ1292630.4435-Hain-H41-02um-R3-4435-length-11887-cov-4_pt1 | contig 11887 bp, 11 predicted proteins | sample MGYA00564408_ERZ1292630 | MGnify/ENA primary metagenome ERZ1292630 (study PRJEB36523, sample SAMEA6512641) | groundwater metagenome | collected 2019-01-08 | study: AquaDiva: Metagenomics assemblies of 32 groundwater samples | reverse complement strand
TATCGGCTTTTTATGATGTAGGATACGTCTGGGAGAAGTTAGGTGACATAGGTTCATCACGCGATACTGATAATAACACCGGCGGGTTTAAATCGAGTTTCGGGTTAGGCTTAAGGATTAAGACTCCTATTGGCCCGATAATGCTTGATTACGGTATTCCTATGAATAAGGCGCCCGGAGAAGATACTAAAAAATCAGGCGGAAGATTCCACTTTAGTGTAAGTAATAGTTTCTAGAATTCGCGAAATATCTTTTTTTGTCATCCTGAGCGAAGCGAAGGATCTGTTTTTTAAATAAATAGATTCTTCGGCTTTTGGCCTCAGAATGACGCAAGTTAAGTGTTAATTTACTAACCTGCTATACGGGTAAACTAAGGAGGATGCAAGATGAAGAAACTAATGGTAATGTTGTGTGGTGCGTTTTTAAGCGTTTTTATTTTAACTGGTTTAGCACAGGCAGCGGATAAGTTGGCTTATATTGATTTGAGCCGGACATTTAGCGAATACAGCAAGACCAAAGAATACGATAAAAAACTAACCGATAAGGAAAATAGTTATGTTGCGGAAAGAGATAAGAAGTTGGGAGAATTTAATACCTTAAAAGATAAATTCGCTCTTTTAAGTGACAAGGATAAAGAAACTAAGAAGACTGAACTTGAGTCAAAGGCTAAATCTTTGAAAGACTTCGTTACCCAGAGAGAAGCTGATCTGCGTAAAGACCAGGAAGATAAGATGAAAGATATTTTAAAGGATATACAAGATGCAGTTAAGGAATATTCCGAAAAGTCGGGGATTACCATGGTTTTTAATGACCGGGTTTTAGTTTATCAAACTAAGACTATGGACATTACCAGCAACGTCATCGAGATTTTAAATAAGAAGAAATAAGCGAGACCGCAACAATAATGCGTAAAACCTTAAAAGAGATCGCCGAGCTTCTTAAAGGTGAAGTTGTGGGCGACGGTAGTATTCTGATCACCGGCGCTAGCGGAATAAAAGAGGCGGTGGCTGGTGATATTACTTTTTTGGCCAACTCCAGATACGATTCTCTTTTAAATACCACCGCTGCCTCTGCGATTATAACCTCTCAAGAGATCCGGGAGTCCAGTAAGCCGATTATCCGCACGGAGAATCCTTCTCTGGCTTTTGCTAAGGTAATTTCACTCATCGCCCCAGATAGCGTCAAGCATTTTAAAGGAGTCCATCCTAGTGTTATCTTGGGAAAGAATGTAAAATTGGGTAAAGATATTGCATTAGGCCCTTATGTAATTATTGAAGACGACGTTACGCTGGGTGATAATGTAATTATATATCCGGGATGTTTTATCGGCAGGGGAAGTAGCCTTGGAGATGAAACACTGGTTTATCCTAATGTCTCGATAAGAGAACATGCCATTATCGGCAAACGAGTAATAATACATAGCGGTACGGTTATCGGTTCAGATGGTTTCGGTTTCGTTACCGTCGAGGGTATTCATCATAAAATTCCACAGGTAGGAATAGTTGAAATTGGCGATGATGTTGAGATTGGGGCGAATGTAGCCATTGACCGGGCGCGTTTTGGTAAAACAATTATTGGCTCCGGGACCAAGATAGATAATTTAGTTCAGATTGCGCATAATGTTGTTATCGGGAAGAATTGCTTAATTGTAGCCCAGGTAGGGATAGCTGGAAGCGCTACTCTCGGAAACAATGTTACTATCGCCGGCCAGGCAGGGTTAATTGGGCATGTTACCATAGGTGATGGAGCGATAGTCGCTGCCGGTGCGGGAGTGGGTAAATCTGTTCCGGCTAATACCATGGTTTCAGGTTGGCCGGCCAGGCCGTTTAATACCATGCAGAAAGTAAATGCCTGCGCTCAAAACCTGCCTAAACTCTTTGATTTAGTTAAAGAGCTCAAAAAAAGAATCGAAAAGTTAGAGGCACGATAAATTAATTTTCAACAGTAGGGGAGGTTTAAACCTCCCCTACTGTAATCGGTAGTTAATAAAGTCTGTGAAAATGCAAAAAACTATTTTAAAAGAGGTAATTTTTAGCGGGATTGGACTGCATACGGGCAATAAAGCTAATGTTACTCTAAAGCCCGCGGATCCGGATACCGGAATTATTTTTGTCCGCTTAGATCTACCCAATAAGCCCGAAATCAAAGCCGGAATTAAATCACTAGCCTCCGCTGAAAATTCCCCTCGTCGGACAACTATCGAGAATAATGGCGCGCAAGTGCAGACCATCGAGCACCTTATGGCCGCTCTTTCCGGAGCGGGTATCTGTAATTTACGGGTAGAATTAGATAATAATGAAATACCCGGCTTAGACGGCAGTAGTTTAGATTATCTGGAGATATTTAATCAGGCCGGGATTAAAGAGCAGGATAAAAAGAGAGATTATTTTGCCATTAAAGAGCCGATTATTATTGAAGAAGATAAAGCTTCTATAATAGCTCTACCCGCGCTAGATTTTAAAATATCATATACTTTAGATTACAGCCTTGTCGCTCGAAAAACAGAATTCGTCGAATTAAGTTTTACGTCGCCTGAAATTTTCGCGAAAGAGATTGCGCCGGCGCGCACATTTTGCCTTGAAAGTGAAGCCAATGAGTTACGAAGAAATGGTTTAGGGCTGGGGGCGAATTATGAAAATACTCTGGTTCTGGCTAATGACGGAAGCGTAATAAAGAATAAGGTTCGTTTCTCCGATGAATTTGTGCGCCATAAGGTACTCGATCTGATAGGAGATCTTTATCTACTGGGCTTTGGTTTAAAAGCTCATATCGTGGCTTTAAAAAGCGGCCATTATTTAAACCTGAAACTTATTAATGAAATCATTAAACAGAGGGAGAAATACTCTATGAAAAAAGAAAACGGGATTTTAGAAGTCGAAGATATCATTAAGATTATCCCGCATCGGGAACCTTTTCTTTTTGTGGATAGAATTATAAAACTTGAACATGGTAAGCATGCTACTGGAATTAAAAATGTGACTATAAATGATTATTTCTTTAAGGGGCATTTCCCCGGCCGTCCGGTTATGCCGGGAGTTTTAATTGTTGAGGCGATGGCGCAGGTAGGGGGAGTGATGATGCTTTCTCCCGAGGAGAATAGGGGCAAGCTCGCTTTTTTCCTTTCGATTAATAATGTGAAATTCCGTAAGCCGGTAGTTCCCGGTGACCAGTTGGTTTTAGAGGTTGAAGCCATAAAAGTAAAATCTAAAACCAGTCAAGTCCGCGGACGGGCATTGGTAGATGGTAAAGTAGTGGCGGAAGCGGATTTTGTCTGCGCTTTAGTTAAGGATTAAATATGCCAATTGATCAAACAGCAATTATTTCTAAGAAAGCGAAGTTATCCGAAGGTGTTTCTGTGGGCCCGTATACGGTTATTAATGATGGAGTTATTATAGGAGCAGGAACAAAGATCGGCAGCCATTGTTTTATCGACGGCAATACCACTATCGGTAAGAACTGCGAGATATTTACCGGAGCGGTAGTCGGTTCGCGGCCACAGGATTTAAAATATAAAGGTGAAAAGGTATTTCTTGAGATTGGTGATAATAATATAATTCGCGAATATTGTACCTTTAACCCCGGAACCGAGGATGGGGGGAAGACAATCGTTGGTTCGGGGAATCTTTTTATGGCTTATTCTCATGTCGCTCATGATTGCCGGGTGGGGAATAATTGTGTATTTGCCAACAATGCTACGCTTGCCGGGCATGTGACCATAGAAGATATGGTAGTTATCGGAGGGTTAGTCGCGATACACCAGTTTGTCAGGGTCGGCTCTCTTTCTATTATCGGTGGTTGTTCTAAAGTTGTCCAAGATATTCCTTCTTATTCAACCTGTGATGGCCATCCTGCGGTGGTTTTTGGTTTAAATCTCGTCGGATTAAGGCGTCATAAAGTCTCCCGCGATTCGATCAAAGAGCTCGATCGAGCCTATAAAATTCTTTTCAACTCCGGTTTTACTGCCAAGCATGCTTTAGTAGAATTAGAGAAGGAAGAGATCAAATCCCCCGAAGTTAAGCTTCTTATTAGTTTCGTCAAAGGTTCAGAGCGAGGCATAAGTAAATCTTGTCGGGCATAATTTAAGGTAGCCGTAGGGGGAGGTTTAAACCTCCCCCTACGGCTGTGGAAAACTCCATGGAAAGAATAGGTTTAATCGCCGGAAACAGGAAATTTCCTTTATTGTTTTGCGAAGGCGCACGCAAAAAAGATTGCCATATTGTCGTTGTGGCAATCAAAGGCGAAACTTCTGCTAAGATAAATAAGTTGGCGGATAAAGTTTACTGGCTTAGATTATCTGAATTTAAGCGCATGTTTGATATATTTAAAGCCGAAGGTATAAAGAATGTGGTTATGGCCGGACAAATTAGCCCACATCGGCTCTTTAGCCGGGAAGTGGTTAATAATAAAGACATTCAGCAGATACTATCGAGTATAAAGAACAAAAAAACAGATACCATATTCGGAGCGATTGCTGATAAATTGAAAGATGCGGGGTTAGAATTACTCGATTCGACTATTTTTGTAAAAGATTCTTTAGCGCAAAAAGGGACGCTTACTAAATCTGAACCTGGTTCTTCGGTTTGGGAAGATGTCAAGTTCGGTTTGGAATTAGCTAAAGCCATTGGTGCTTTGGATATCGGCCAGACCGTGGCAGTAAAAGATAAAGCTATTGTCGCGGTTGAGGCTTTGGAGGGGACGGATAACCTTATTTCTAGAGCAGGTAAAATTGTTCGCGGCGGTATAACCGTAGTTAAAGTCTCCAAGCCTAAACAGGATATGCGCTTTGATATCCCGGTAATCGGATTAAATACCATTAAAAGGTTGGTTAAGGCAGGCGCTAAATGCCTTGCTATTGAGGCAGATAAGACACTTTTTATTGATCGCGAGCTTTCAGTAAAATTAGCGGATAAAAAAGGCATTGCCATAGTTGCATTATAGGATTTTAGTAGGGGCGGGTTTAAAACCCGCCCCTACATTTTAATTAGGCTTGCTAATACCTCTTGACAGTTTCTTAGCTAGTGCTATAAATATATACATAACCTGGAGGGGAATATGGAAAGATTAACCGGATCGAAACCAACGGAGTTTAAGCTTTACGCGCCTACGGCTAAAAAAGTAACCTTAGCCGGAACTTTTAACAAGTGGGATGTCAAGGGTCTTGCTGCGAAAAAAGATTCCAAAGGTAATTGGATAGTCAAGACGGGCCTTAAACCAGGTAAGCATGAATATAAGTTTTTCGTCGATGGTTCTTGGCAAAATGATTCTCGTTGCACAGCTTGTGTTCCTAATGCTTTCGGCACAAACAATTGTGTCATCGAGGTAAAATAAATTATTAATTATAGTAGGGGCGGGTTTAAAACCCGCCCCTACTGCTATTGGATTACGGGCGCTATTTTTTAAGTAGCGCCCTAACTCTTTATAGAGATGAACCCCGCACCTTCTAAATATTCAGTTTTAGAAGGGTGCAGGGTTTTAAACAATAGAATAAGAAAGAAGGTGCGGGGTGAAATATCTTTATGGCCCGGTAAAATCTCGCAGATTAGGGTTTTCTTTAGGGATAAATCTTACTCCCTATAAAACCTGTAGTTTTGACTGTGTTTACTGTCAGCTAGGGAAAACTAGCAACCTCACTCTTTTCAGATCGGAATATATTAAGATTGGTGAAATAGTTGATGAGTTGAAAGAATGGTTTAATAGCCATAAAGATGGTTTACCATCGTTAGACTATATTACCGTATCCGGTTCAGGAGAACCTACCTTAAATACAAAGATCTCTGATCTGATTGGTCAACTTAGAATATTATCTTCCGCAAAAATAGCCGTGATAACTAATTCTTCTTTGTTGGGGGACGGGGCATTGCGCCGGGAGATTTTGGGGGCGGATTTAATCGTGCCTTCACTAGACGCGGTAACTCAAGAATTATTTACAAAAGTTGACCGGCCGCATCCTGATAGCAGGATAGATGAAATTATTAGTGGCCTAATATCTTTAAGGAAGGAATTTAAAGGAAAGATCTGGCTGGAGGTAATGCTGGTTAAGGGCGTAAATGATGATATCCGCCATATCCGTAAGTTAAAAAGTGCCATTGATTTGATAAATCCCGATAAAGTTCAGATTAATTCCCCGGTCCGCACTACTTCGGATGAAGGGGTTCTCGCTGTTTCTAAGAGCAAGCTTAAAGAAATTAAAGATATTTTGGGTGATAAGGCAGAGATTATTTAGCGCCTGTAGCTCAATCCGCCACTAAACCTCTGGCGGATTTCGCTATAAGCCAAAAAGATAAACGCGCCTGTAGCTCAACTGGATAGAGCACTAGCCTTCGAAGCTGGGTGTTGCAGGTCCGACTCCTGCCAGGCGCATATTTATTAATACAAAATTTAGTTTATATCTATAACGGTGAGTTCCAGTTAGAGTTGTAAGTACTTATTCACACACAGATACATTCGATAAAGGAAGCGCTTTCCAGAAAGCATAGTAAAGAACTTGACTAATGATCTAATAATGTTAATATTAATTTGTGCTATTAAAAAAAATGACACTAGGAGATTTCTTACTGGGAGTTAAAGGAGTTAAGTGTATTAACTGGATTAGACTAAAACAGGTCTATCCAGTTTTTTGTTTTTAGTCGCGTTAAGTATAATTTTGCAATAGGGTTATGAAGATACTAAAGCAATAGAAATGGCAAACTGTTTCTCATTGCTAAGGTAATTTTGTATGTATACCTAGAATAACATAGGCTAGAGTGTGAAATTAAGATATCTACTTTGGGGTAGTATAATGATATATCGTAAGTTATATCTTAGGTGTATAGGGTTCAGCTCTTATAAATAATCGAGTTGAAGATATTTTCTAATAAATTATGCTAATTATAATGAAAATAGTTTTCTGGATTCTGTACATTATAATAATATACATTTATATAGGTTATCCTTTATTGTTGGTGTTAATAGCAAGCATTAAAAAAGGGAAATTTATCCAGAAAGAAGAGATATTTCCAAGGGTATCGCTGATTATAGCTGCTTATAACGAAGAAAAGATAATTAATGAAAGGATTGAAAATATTTTGTCGCTTAATTATCCTAAGGAGAAATTAGAGGTAATATTTATTTCTGATTCCTCTTCTGATAGAACTGATAAAATCATCTGTGGATATAAAGAAAAAGGTATTATTCTAATCCGGCAACCTCGTAGAATGGGTAAAATGGTAGCATTAAACAGTGGTGTTAGCAAGTCTACGGGAGAGATCTTAATATTTTCGGATGCTGATATATTTTTTAAAGAGGACGATATTGAAAAACTCGTTTCCAATTTTGCGGATTCTCATGTAGGTTGCGTTGTAGGTACGAAGAAGATACTCTGTGATGAGGAGCATCTTACTATTACTGAGGGAATATATTGGAAGTTTGAACTTTTTCTTAAGAAGTTAGAGGGAGAGATAGGTTCGGTAGCCGCGGGAGCAAGTGGATGTAATTTTGCGATGAGGAAAGCATTATATTTGCCATTAGAAGAAAAGACTACCGCCGAAGATTTAGTCTTGCCACTAATATGTATAAGCCAAGGATACAGGGCTGTTTTCGAACCAGAAGCAGTATCTTATGAAAAGCTGTTGCCGTGTTTTAAGGATGAGTTTAAAAGAAAGATCAGAATAGTTATGGGCGGATTACATGCATTGTCTTTGGTTAAAAATAAGTTTCATCTTATTGACAAAATTACTCTATTAGAACTTTTTAGTCATAAAATTCTCAGATGGTATGGTTCATTTTTCCTTTTAGGTTTATTTATATTAAATTTCCTTCTCCAGGAGAGTTTTTACAAGTATTTTTTATATCTCCAGGTTATTTTTTATTCCTTGACGATATTAGGCTTTATTTGTTTAGTAATGAAGATAAAGCTCGGAAGCCTGCTAGGTAAAATCTTGAATATTCCTTTTTATTTTATTGCCATGAATCTTGCTGCCTTTATTGGCGTTTTAAAATATTCATTTGGAATGCATAGGGGTTGGGATTCATACAAAAAGATAAGTCAGTCATAGGCATAATGGTAGCTAAAAATATTGATATCTCCATAATTATACCAGTTTATAATCATGCTAAGTTTTTAAGGAATTGTTTAGAGTCTATTTTTAATACAGATTATCAAGATTTCGAGGTAATCTTAGTTGATGATGGTTCAAAAGATGACTCCCTAGATATTGCATTAAGTTTTCCATGTCAGGTTATTAAATTAAAAGTGAATAAGGGGCCTGCGTTTGCAAGGAATATAGGTGTTAAGAATGCTAAGAGTAGTTTATTTCTGTTTACTGATGCTGATTGCATAGTTCAAAAGGATTGGGCACAAACAATATACGTAGAGTATAAAAGACTGAGTGAAGAAATCGGGAATATTGGCGCAATTGGAGGTAGGATAATTCCCAAGGAAAGATTTGTGAGTAAATGTATCGCATATGCAGGGTATTATGCTTTTCAACACGGAGATAAAATTGCTGAGCGTCCAGATTTATGCGCAGCAAATTTGCTGGTTGTAAAAGAGGCTTTCAATGAGGCGGGAGGTTTTAACGAGAATTTAACTAATGGAGAGGATACAGATCTTACTTGTAGAATTTATGAGAAGGATTATAAGGTAATTTATAATCCAAAAACATATGTATTGCATGATCATCGTAAAACAATGTTCGAATTCTTTATTCACCAGAAAGTGTGGGGTGAGGTACACGGGTTGCAATTAGAAATAAAATATCAAAAAATCCGGAAACTAAAATCATTTGTATTGAATACCAATCCATATATATACCTTCTATTTTTAAGCATACCCGTGAGTTTAGGTATTACTTACAGGTCTATAAAAACAAATTTTAAGTATGATAAAAAGATCATAATTTATTCATTTTTCGTATTTGTTAGCAAATTATTTTATCGTTGGGGCGTTGTGAAATGGTTATTTAGAAATAGAAATAAAATTAAGGAGGTATAAAAGATGAGGATTTTAGTAATGAACCCGCCATTTCTAAAAAAGTACGCTCGTTCGATGCGTTGCCCTGCCGTTACTAAAAGCGGGACATTGATATATCCTTATTGGCTTATGTACGCTACAGGCGTATTGGATGAAGCAGGTTTTGTTGTTGAGTTAATTGATGCCCCTGCTGAAGACTACGACTTAAAAAATATTCTAAGAGTTGCGCAAGAGTTTAGGCCAAACTTAATAGTAATTGATACTAGCACTGCCAGTATCGGCAATGATTGTAATGTCGCTGAAGCATTGAAGAATGAACTTCCTGACAGTTTTGTTATCCTTGTTGGTCCTCATGTTTCAGTTCTTCCTGAAGAAACGCTTAATTTAAGTAAAAAGATAGATGCGGTGGCCAGAAAGGAATACGATTATACCTTACGAGATTTGGCTTTTACTTTAAAAAATGGTGGAGATCTCAAGACAGTACTAGGAATAAGTTTTAGAAAAGACGGGAAGGTTATTCATAACCCTGATCGGACATTTATTGAGAATTTAGATGAACTCCCATTTATAAGCAGGGTTTGTAAGAAACACCTCAATGTTAAAAATTATTTTTACTCAGCCGATCTCTATCCCTTAGTTACAATCTTAGGCAGCCGCGGTTGCCCTTACCGTTGCACTTATTGTCTTTTCCCCCAAACATTCACGGGGCATCGTTATCGCTTAAGAAGTATTGATAATATAATTGAAGAAATAAAATATATTATTAAGGAATTCCCGCAAGTAAAGGAAATCAAGTTTGAGGATGATAGCATTATTAGTGAGGATAGGTGTATTAATCTATGCGAAAAAATACTAGAAAATAACTTAAAATTTACTTGGAGCATTAATTCGCGTGCCGATGTCGGTTATGGAGTGCTAAAGATGATGCACAGGGCGGGTTGCCGTTTGCTTTGCGTAGGTATTGAGAGTGGCAACCAAAATTTGCTAGATAATTTAAAGAAGAATATTCGGGTAGAGGAAATTAGACGATTTATGAAAGATACGAAGAAGGCGGGTATGCTTGTGCACGGATGTTTTTTAGTAGGCGGTCCGGGTGAAACCAAGGAGACCCTTAAAGAAACGTTAAAATTTGCGATTGAGCTAGAGCCGGATACCGCACAGTTTTTTCCTATTTCTTATTATCCTGGCACATTAGCATATGATTGGGCGCAAGAAAGGGGATTTTTAATTACTCATGATTTCTCCAAATGGCTTACTTCAGAGGGTATGCTTTCTTCGGTTATAAATCAACCTGGGTTGTCTAATGTTGAGTTAGTAGACTTTTGCGACTATACACGTAGAAAATTTTATTTAAGGCCAAGGTACATGATAAGAAAACTTAAGCAATGTCTTATTCAACCTTTTGAAGCACAGAGAACGATAAAATCATTGAAAACTTTTAGCAGGCATTTATTTAGAAGGCATGTAAAAACAATACACTAAAAGTTTATTATTGACTATGGTAAATAACTTTCTATCAGTAGATTTGGAGGAATGGTTTAATTTAGGTTTTTATAAAGTTCAAGAAGAGCAGAAAAATAACTTTATCTCAGAGCCATTTATTGTCAGAGATGCCTTAAAACTTTTGCAAATTTTTAAAAAATATGGAGCCAAAGCTACTTTTTTTGTATTAGGGGTTGTATTAGAAAAATACCCTGATTTAATTAAAGAAGTAGAGCGTCACGGCCACGAAATAGCATCTCACGGTTATACACATATTCCCATTTACGAATTAAGTCCGCTGCTTTTTGAAGATGAGCTAAAAAGGTCGATGGACATACTTTCCAAGGTAATACGGCAGAGAGTGATTGGCTATAGGGCGCCTCATCTTTCTATCGGGAAAAATCTCTGGGCCTATGAATTGTTAGAAAGAAATGGATTTGTGTATGATTCAAGTGTAAAGCATAGGCCGTTACTTCCTTCTCAAAGATACAAACAATATTATAAGATTGAATTAATAAACAGAAGAACAATGCTGGAGTTTCCGGTTTCAGCATTTAATTTTTTTTGTGCGCGTATTCCTTTTTCTGGTGGTACCTATTATCGTCTACTGCCAAAGAGTATTATTAAAAGATGTATTGAAGATATAAATAAAAAGGGAGACTTTGCCCAAATTTACTTACATCCGAGGGATCTGGCAGAGTTTTTACCACGCTTAAAACTCTCTTTTACGAATCAATTACGTTATAGTGGGCATTTTGGGAACAATCTTGAAAAGATCGAGTTCTTGTTAAGCAATTTTAAATTTATGACCATCAAAGACTATCTGGAGAATAATGGATACATATTTTGAAAAAAGAGCCGCCCCGCGTATTGATTGTTTCTTCCATGCTAGATGTGAGATCTCTTGGGAAGAGGGGAAGAAAGTTCTCAATGTTATTAGTGAAGATGTAAGCGAAGAGGGAATCAGGGTTTTTTCTGAAGAACCTCTTCCTTTAGGAGCGAAAGTATCTGTTGTATTAAATCTTGTTACAAATATTATAAAGACAGATACAGAAGTAGTATGGTGTAATAAAGATGGAAAGACAAACCAGTTCTTGATTGGGATGAGTTTTCCCCAGAATTTGAAAGATTTTACGCCTGAGGAGTTAAAGAAAAATTCGCTCTTTGAGTATGGAAATGTATTCTTACCTCTTAATAATTCAGCGCTAAAGAGACTAATGGATATTATTCTTTCTTCAGTCTTTTTATTTCTCTCCATGCCACTGCTATTACTCGTGTGTCTTTTGATCAAAATTGATTCTCCTGGGCCGATACTATTTAAACAATGGAGAGCAGGCAAAGGAGGGAAAAGGTTCTTGTTCTATAAATTCCGTTCTATGTTCAAAAATGTACCTTCAGTTATACATAGAGAATATGCTAAGAATTTAATCGTAGATTCATATCAATTCGGCTGGA
>ERZ1292630.3664-Hain-H41-02um-R3-3664-length-13354-cov-4_pt1 | contig 11887 bp, 9 predicted proteins | sample MGYA00564408_ERZ1292630 | MGnify/ENA primary metagenome ERZ1292630 (study PRJEB36523, sample SAMEA6512641) | groundwater metagenome | collected 2019-01-08 | study: AquaDiva: Metagenomics assemblies of 32 groundwater samples | reverse complement strand
CTGGGCTTCTTGCAAAATACGCCTTAAATCCGCATAAAAACCAGGCGAAAGATAACTAGAGATTGCCTCCTTTAAATCCTTATTCCCCCAATCATGCTGTAGTTGTGCCGATACATGTTTAATCCCGAGATCCTTCGCCAAGGATATTAGCGCTGGAAGTTCTTTCCAGTTATCTTTCATAACCACAAACCAAAGAGAGATTTCGGGCAATGAATTATTACCTTTTGACCTAACAAGCCTTTTTATATTCTCCGAAAGTAATACAAATGAGGCCCCCTTACGCGTCTCTTCATATTGCTTCTGATCAGTGCTATCGATCGAAATATTAACCCAGTCAAGGCGGGTATCTATTATCTTTTCGCAAACTTCATCATTTAAGAGCATTCCGTTAGTAGCAAACCCGATTAAGATATCTTTTGATTTGGCATAGGAAATCATATTAAATAACTCGGGATTTAATAAAGGCTCTCCGGCCCCCACTAAGCTTATTTTTCTTAAAAGCGGCAGACTATCAATTATTTTTTTAAACTCATCATACTTCATGTGGCGTTTATTTCTATCAATAACAGGGTTTATGCACATCGAACATTCAAGATTACAAAAAGTCGTAGGTTCTATTTGCAGAATGAGCGGGACAGATGACATTATAAGCGGCTCCTTTTTTAAATTAATATATGAAAAGAGGATATTTCGTATTCCGCCTATCCCGTTCTTTCTCAACGCCTTAAGTAGTATATTTATAATTTCATTAAGCTTCATCTTATATTTTATGATTGCTCTTATATATCCAAATAGGTTCATGAAACTTATCTTCCACTACATTTAATAATGTGCACCGTTCTTTTAGATACTTTTGAAACTCGAGGCTTTGATCTATAGGTAATTCACCCCATTTTTTTTGTCTTTGAGTCAAAACAACATAATCCGCATCTACAACTTTAGAGATTACTTCATCATAATTCTTATAAGGCTTTCTGAACCATTTCCAAATCAAAAGCCCAGCTTGTACTATATGCCTATTTTCATGCTCCGCCAGGACAAAAACAGGATCTGTCGCAATCCTGGAACCATCTTGCGTATTCTGTTTAATTACATAGCTAAAATATCGCGAATCCAACTTTATATCCGATTTTTTAAATACGAGAAAAAGAACATTAACCAATTCTGTACATATTATGAATACAAAAAATATGCACAGAAATCTCTTAAGTGATAATTTCAGTTTCTTATTTGATAAAAGATCTTTAAGCATATACCCAAACAATATGTAACAGGTTGGCATAATAATAATATAATAGTGGGCCGCTCTTTGGTTAAAAAACATCATGACAATAGAGGCTACTAATAACAAAAAAGGATAGATATACTTTTTAAGATTAAATAAAAAATAGCTAAGCACCATTAAAGTTATTACCGCAAAAAAAGAATGATGCCTAAAGAAAGTCAAATAAAGATCGGCCAGGGGATTAAGTAGTTTACGGATGATTTGGGCCAAAGAATACCCATCGGCACTTGAGGTTAAGCCTATCAATTGAGAAAAAAACAATTGTCTTCTTACGTTACTCAATAGAACCCACCCGTACCAGGGAAGCGTAATAATAAGCAACGAAGCCAAATACACTGCTATTTGCTTATAATTCTTTCTGATTCCCGATGCAAGAACTGAATATAAGGCATACCCTGAAAATGCAATTAAAAGCCAGTTACAATTATACGAAGAAACCATAGCAACTCCAGAGAATAAACCAGAGAGCGCCATAAACTTTAAAGAATTATTCTTTCCGGCTTCTATAAACGATAAAGCTGCCAAGGTAAAAAAGAAAGTGGCAGTTATGTCCCCCCTATTAATATAAGTAAAGCTAAATAATAGGGGGTCGAACAAAACAAGCGCTGTAATAAACACTCCGATAAGTATGCCTAGGTATCTATAACAATATATAGCTACAAATACTGCCAATAAAAGAGCGAAAAATACCGATACAAATTTCGAAGTCAAATAAGTTGCTCCGATAAATTTATAAACAATAGCTAGAAAAACGTGATATAGCGGTGGGTGAACAAAAAAATACCTATTGCAATCCAGATAGTTACCTTGAAAGTTGAGGGCTAATTTGCCCTGCAAAATATTTAAAGATATATCCGCCTGATCGCCATCATCGGTGCCAAACTCGTTGAAGAATAGTATTTTAGTGGCAATAGACAACAAGAAAACCAAAACAATCCAGAAGAATACTGACTTATTCATTTGAAAATTTTTTCTTATCATTCTTTATTATTAATTCACTTGTTTTGCAGATTAATCATTTTTGGAAAAGGTTCTGTTTTTATTAAATAAAATTTTCCCCAAAGTTCATCTCTGCAAACGGAAAAAGGTGTATTTGCGAAATATTTGTCTATAGCTTTTTTAGCCCCGGGCCAATTAACATTTTCTACAGAATTCATGTATTCATCAAATAAGACTATGCCTCCCACGGCAACCTTAGGGAATAATTCATTAAGGACTGTAACATAGGAATCGTATATATCAACATCGATATGCAACATAGCTATCGGCCCCGCTTTGTATTTCTTTAAACTCTCATTAAAGAAACCCTTAACAAAAGAAATATTGGATTCTATGAAATCTTCACCAATTCTTGACCTGGCTAATAATTTATTAACCTCGGCAACACTGGCCCTCATATCTCCTTTTTTAGGATTAATACCCGAATCTTTGTCCTCCGCAGATATTTCAGGAAGGCCCTCAAATGAATCAAAACCCCATAACTTCCTTCCCTGGTTTTCTTCTTTTGCCAAAATCGATAAATAGACAAAGCTTCCCCCCGAAGCCACCCCGCACTCAACAATATCTCCTTTTATATTTTTTACGTGCTCCAGCATCCTTTTGAAATAAAGAAGCTTTCTTATTCCCCTATAGTTGATCAGGAACCCATTACGACTTACTGCCACTAATTCATACCCAAACGCTTGTGCTGCCTTATTTACCAAAGCTTTCAGTAGTTTTTTTAGCATCACTTCCCCCATTTATAGCTACGGTCCAATTAAAAAAAATATCTCTTATATAATTAAATTCGGTTTTATTGATACCCTTAGATAAAACCATAATAAGGATGTATACAACTACTCCTATAAATACGGCCTGAATACTCTGGAGAGCAGAATCCGGCTTAAAGAAGAATATAAATAGAGCCATTATAAAAGAAGCAAATACGGATTTAAAAATAAAGATGTAATCGTAACCTATGAAAAATTTAATTCTAATGGTAAATATTATAATTGCCAACATTAAAACAAGAAAGGTAATGAACGTAGAAATTGCGGCACCCAATAAACCGATTCTTGGAATCAGTAGTATATTTAAAAAGATATTCAATAGCGCGCTAACACCATACATGGCCAGGCTGACTCTGGTTCGCTTAAATAACAATGTAACATTTTCTGTTAAAGCCCCAACTATATAGAAAAGATAACCCATTAGTATAAAAGGCACTATAATTATTCCTTTTATAAAATCAGGCGTGGTGATAAGTAAGATTATAGGCTTAGCCAGAAGCGTAAAAGCAAGAATACTGGGTATCATAAAAAAAAGAGCGAACTTTATACTGCGGTTGATCACTTCCCTGGCGGCTTCTTTATCATTTTCATTCCAAAACATCGTTACCATGGGCGCAACTACCACAAGGATAGGCGAGGCAAAGATACCTACCGCAAAATAAGAGATACTATAACAGGCTGCATAAATCCCCACCTCTTTGGGTCCAAGAAAATAACCAATCAGGTAGCGGTCAAAACTATTGCTAACCCACAAAAACCACATCATCGGAATCAAAGGAACGCTGTAATGAAGGTAGCTGCGGATATTTAGAAATTTCGGCCTGCAAAATCCGACATCCCTTAAGATTAATATTAAATATAGAACTAAGAATACAACATTCATCACCGTCACAGAAAGAAGTGCGCCAAAGATTCCGTATTTCAACATTATCATAATTATGACTACCAAAATAGATACAAAGGATTCGATTACGAGAAATAAAGAATATAATAAAATTTTATTCATCGCCCTGAAATATTTTATAAAAAGCTCTTTTAAGGAAAAAGTGGTAAGGAAAACAGCGCTAAGACGAACTAAATCAATATATTCGACACTTTTGAGAAAATTAACACATAGAAACTTCGAAAAAGCGAATATGGCCAAACCGGAAAGCAACGAAAAAACCAAAACAATTATAGACATAGAACTTACATCTTCCCTAATACTGGCTTTATCTTTCCCAGGTAAAAACCGCATAAAACTGGCATCCGTACCTAAAATAGCCAGTGGGAGTAACATGTTTACCGTAACCATAATCTGTACCCATACGCCGAATCCCGTAGCACCGATCAGTTTAGAAAATATAGGTATAAAGATAAAATATTTAAGCTTAACCGCCAAATCCGCAAATCCAACAAATATGGTGTTTTTTACTAATTTTTTATAAATGTCCTTCATCGGAATAAAATCATGTTTTATTACAGATAAAAATAAACCTAAAAGCAAAAATCCTCAATACCGGCAACGAGCTAATACATTCTTCCAAAGTCTTGTTTCCCATGTCATGCTCTAATATCCTTCGAATAATTCCTTTCTTTAAGAAATTCGGCACAAATTGAAAATATCTTATCTTTAGTATATTAAACCCGCATCTTCTAAGTAGCTTTTTAGCCTTAAAAAGATTGGTAAAGTTTTGAAAGAATTTAAATCTCATTTTAAAATGCAATCCGTCTAGGCTATATAAATTCGCGAACTCAAAAATCGCAGCACCATTATCCTTCAGCACCCTATAGGATTGACTAATAGCTTTATTCTGATCTCTAACATAATAAATGGCACTATAAGAAAAAACAAGGTCAAAGGTATCCTTCGAAAAAGGAAGTTCAGCCATATCAGCGTTAGCCAAAGTTACATTATTTATACCCTCCATCATAATTATTTTTTTAAACGAAGCAAGCATCTCTGCGGTAAAATCGATGCCGTAGATATGTTTCACATAAGGCGCCAATTTTACAGCAAAGTTCCCGTTCCCGCAACCTAACTCCAGGACCGTCGAATCGGAATCACCGTGTTTTTGTAAAATATCTAATTTAGTATTGAAATAGATGCCTTCACCTTTTGTTTCAGTAAGCCCTCGATGATGTTGCCTTATCTCCTCTTTATACTCATAAGAGACCTTTCTGCCGGAAAAATAACCCTTAACGCACTTACCGATATATTCTATCTGTTTTTGCGAAAGATAAGGCCCAACCGGCAGAGATAAAACCCTTTTCCATAAATATTCGGTGTTACCCATGTCATCATGCCGATATATGCCAAATTTTTCCTGCAGGTGAAGAGGATAAAAAGTCCATTGAGTTTCTATCCCCTTTCCAGCCAGGTATTTTGAAAGATCATACCTATCCCCCTCTTTCAAGATTATTGTATAATACGTAAATACATTCTCCGGATAACTACCCTGGGGCAAAGCTATCTCTTTAGCATCTTTAAGGCATAAACTTAGCAGAACCGAATTAGCGATAGTACTGCTATTAATCATATCCAATTTCTTAAGCTGCTCACCGGCAATTGAGCTCTCCGTAATACTCATCTCGGAAGGAATAAGCTGATCAAATAAACCCGATCTCTGCGGTAGCGTAAATTCCTCAGAAAGATCCGTCCTCCCCATCAGCTCTTCCGGAATTCTGTCAATCAATCCGTACATCTGCGGTATAGATCTTGTCTTAAACATCCTTTTGACGGCAATAACCGGAGCTGATAATCTTTTAAAATAATAATAAAAGATATCATAAGATACCTGGCTTATCTGCTTCTTTACGCTTCTCTTCCGTAGGCTCTTATTTTTTATAATGCCATATACCTTATCATTATTTGTTAATAATATTCCTCCGCCGGTAGCATTCATCTGCTTGCCAATATTAAAACTTATAACTCCGAAGTCACCGAACGTTCCTGCGTGTCTGCCTACGTGCATAGCTCCTGCTGCGACTGCGGCATCGTCCAGTACATAAAGGCCATGCTCTTTTGCAATCTTCAGGATATCATCAATCTTTGCAAGCTTACCGAACATATGCGCCATTATTATCGCCTTAGTCCTGGCAGAGATACACCTTTTTATGCTCTCCGGATTTATATTAAAATCCATATCAATATCAGCATAAACAGGGACGCATCCAAGCTGTAAAATACCTTGAGTCAATGTGCGACAAAAGAATGAAGGACAAATAACCTCATCCCCGGCTTTTAAATCAAGAGCTGACATCCCTAAGGCACAAGCTGTCCTGGCTCTGTCTGTAGCTATGGCATATTTTGCCCCGAATCTCTCTTTAGCCATATCCGCTACGCGTAAAGGAGAAACGCCACGGCCTAGCATCGCGTATAGTATCTGCAAAAACTCTTTGCCATCCCAATACGGCTTCAAGAATGGAATCTTAAGATAAAACGGCATCGGAGGAGGTAACTGGAACCTATCACAACTTATCTTCATCATTCGCAGCCTCTTTAAATCATTGATTTAGTAAAAGCGCTATACTTTATGTAACTGCCTCCCCATTTCTCTTTGAACTGATTCAAATTCTTCTCCTTCTCGTTCCTCGGATTGGGAGATATTCCGCAAAGATCATAAAGCCTGCATCCAGCATCACGAACCCGTTGTATAAAATGCCATTTTAAAATATCGCTTACGTAGACTTTATTACTGAATGCATACCTTGATTGCGCAGGACCTGTCTCAAATACAATACCGTTAAAATTAAGGATGCCGATCGCCCCGCAAAGATTATTATTCTTATACGCGGCAAATATCTCCAAGATATCCCTTTCTGTGCCCAGTATATCCAACATTTCCCTGTCCGGGTAAACAGGAGGAAGTTCCACACCTAATCTTAGCCTGGACTCCTTCAAAAGAATACCATAGGCATCAAGACTCAATTTACCTATTTTCCGAACATCAATTCCTTCTCCTTGCGTTTTCCTGATCGCCTTACGCGCTGAATTTTTAAAACCCTGCCAAATATCAATTGCATCTTTATCCAGATTCACGAATATTGTTGCCCGATCATATTGGCTAAAACCGCGTTTTAAAAATAATCCCGGAGCTTTTTCAAAATATACAGTATCGCCATGAATAGGATATGATACATCTTTTATAAATATAACTTTTCTTTTCCTGGCGATCTCCTCTATTTTCTTTAGAAGTAAATCAAATACTGTTTCAAAATTACTTTTATCATAAATTATCGGCCCATAGCGCCAGGTAATTATTATTCTCTTTCTGTTTACTAAATAGAACAAAAAACCACCGAGCAACCCGTATCTTAAAAGTTTCCTGAAACATTTATCTTCATGTGCCAGAAGCGAGCCCAACAAACAGCCTTTTTCATCTTCAGCAACCACAAGAATAGGCTTAGTATCTTCTTTCTTCTTAATATATTCTGCCCAATAAGTAGTTTGATAAATAGTCCCTTCCGGTACACTTTTAACAAGTTTGTCCCATTCGCTGTATTCTTCCGGATTAATTTCTCTGCATTTGACTAACATAGGCTTAAATAAAGGTCTTTCTCTTTTTGTTCCAACAGTTCAGAATCAAATAATAAAACGCGTCTTTTACCAGCTTCACTTAAACTAACATATAGTTCCTTATCCTCCTTAAGCCTGTTAAGCATCTTGCTAAACACCTCTGACTTATTCTCCACTAAGATCCCCGCTTCGCCCACAACTTCCCTTATGGGCGGTATATCTGAAGCAATAATTGGTAGTCCAGAGGCCATTGCTTCAATAACCGGAATGCAAAAACCCTCATAATGAGTCGCTATGGCAAATATGTCTGCAGATTTATAATAAGCCCGTATCTCCTTATTTGCCACAGCACCGACAAATCTTACTTTATTAACAATATCAAGTTTTACCACAAGCTCTCGTAAATATTTCTCCATCTGCCCGCTTCCTATAAGCGTCAAATTCATATCGATATTTTTTAAGGCCTTAATCAGGCATCCCTGATACTTTTTGCTATCAAGCCTTGCAACGCATAATATCTCCTTGACTGTATGCCCATCACGCTTTCTGTCATTATGGAAACTTTTTATATCAACACGGTTGTAAATTACCGTTACGTCTTTTGCGCCGTTACGCCTTGCATAGGGAACCAAATACCCAGTTACACATATCACCTTGTTCACGTTGGCAAGAGAGTATCTCTCTAAAAATCTACGGATTTTAAATTTAGCATCTCCTCTAAACCTTCTTTGCTCATCCAGGTCGGCATGAAGCGAAATAACTGTTTTTATACCAAACTTCCTGCCACACAGCACTGCCAGAGCCCCCCTTAGAGACGGATCATATGCTCGGATAACATCAGGGGAAATATTCTCTATCAAACTCAATATTTTAATAATAATAAACGGAAGTAAAATTATATTAGTGCTGCCAACAGGGTAAATAAATAATTTTGCGCTCCCGACAACCTCTTTTACTATATCAGGATCCAGATCTTTACGGCAGAATGATATCAAGTGAACTTCATTAAAAACATTTCTAGGGTTATAGTAGCGTTCTTTTATTTCTCCTTTTCTATAAAAGACTCTCATGGAATCAGTGAGAAAAACGCATAGCTTTAGGCCTTGGCCAGTAATATCTTTTTGGTCTCCGTACATTTTTATTCTCGTTTTTTCTGTAACTCGAAGAGAATTCTCCGTAAAGGAGACTGGATATTTTCTCTACACAAACCTACTTGCTTTAACTTTACAATACTGGCTATAGATTCTTTATAATCAGGAATAAATTCATTCTTTAAATCAGATTGCCCTAAGCGCCAGTTCCCTTTTTTAATATCACCAATAGAGGCATACGTGTTTTTTTCATTCACGAAAAATACACCGTTATACGGATCAAAAACATACCACAACCCCTTTATATTCACGTAGGACAAAATCATTTGTCCACTGCTACGGGCTAACGGTATATAATCGTAGAAAGATCTAAATCCGGCATAATTACAGAGAGTGGAAAAAACATCGCAAGACTGGTCATCCTTGCCGTAACCCCTTACTATAATATTCCAAACATGATCATCAATTACCGGTAATTCATCCGGCTGCTTTTTAATATGTTCATATGTCCAATTAAATATCCTAGTTACCCGCTCATCATCGTTTTTTGCTCCCTCGGTTATACTTCTCACAAGTTGCTTATAATTGTAGTGACGATCAAAAAAATCTAAAACCTTTAAATAAAGCGGTATTTTTATTACGCTAACTTTATAATCTACTCCCTGCCTGGTAGTAAGATTAAAATTTAAGAAAGCTATAACGCAGGCAAGCGCTATAATAATACAGATAAATATCCTAAAGTTCTTTTTCATTTAATCGATAAATTTCTGATGCCATAACTCCAGCATTAAAAGCGACCAGAGCTGCTGGCTATAATTTGCTTTTCTTTCAATATGCTGGCTAACCATATTTTTTACTACCTGGGGCCTGAAGTATCCTCGTTTTAAGGAAGTCTCAGAAAGAAGATTATCAATTAAGAAACCCTTAAGCTCAGAACGGAACCATTCTCCTACTGGCACTCCAAACCCCATTTTTCTCCTATAAATATTTTCCTTGGGGACCAAATCCTTTATTACTTTTTTCAGAATATATTTTTTATTAAAACCCTTCATTCTGTACTCGGCCGGCAAACTAACCACAAATTCCATAAGCTTATGATCCAGAAACGGAGACCTGCCCTCAAGTGAATTAGCCATGGTTGCAATATCCACCTTGACCAAGTAATCATTAGGAAGAGTTGTATTGATATCTACCATTGAAACCCTATCAATGATGTTTAACTCCTTGAATCGATCAAAATACGAAGCCAAATAATCAGACGGGTTCATAATATTTAGGTTTTTCCCGAAATCTTGGGAATATAGAAATTCATGCTTGAAACTGTTTTCGAAAATACTAAGCCAGTTAAGGTATCTTTGAGCAGGCTTTAAAGAAATAGCCTGAATAAACCTTTTAAGGTTTCTTAACCTGTTCTTAGGATTTATAGAATCTGGAAAAACCCGAGCAATCCCGCTGGATAAAGTTTTAAACAAATAAGGGAGTCGCTGATAAATTTCGGCAGCCGCCATACCTTGATAACGTTCATAACCGGCGAAAATCTCATCTCCCCCGTCTCCGTTTAAAGCTGTGGTAACGTATCCCCGGGTTACTTGAGCGACATAATATGTCGGAATGCAGGAAGAATCCGCAAAGGGCTCTCCATATCTTTCAACTAATAATGGAAGTATTTCTAAAGCCTTTGGCTTGACAATAAACTCATGATGTTCGGTATTATATCTCTCGGCTATATTTCTGGCATATTTTAACTCACTATAATCCTGCTCCTGGAAACCAATAGAAAAAGTTTTGATTCTTGCGCTGCTCAACTGGCTCATTAACGCAACAACCGTGCTAGAATCAATACCTCCGCTTAAAAAAGCCCCTAAAGGAACATCACTATATAATCTTATCTTAACAGCTTCTTTAAGCCTGCTTAAAACTTCTTCCTGAGCATCTTTTTCTGAAATTTTAATCTTTTTTCCATAATCTAAGCTCCAGTAGCGGTTCGTTATAATCTTTCCTTTTTCGAAAACAAGAGTATTTGCCGGCATGAGCTTAAAAACCTCTTTGTAAATAGTTAGGGGGGCCGGAACATAACCAAAAGTAAGATAATAATCAATCGCATTATAATCAATCTCCTTTTTAATCGCTCCGCTTTCAAGGAGTGACGAAAATTCAGAAGCAAAATAGAATGCACCATCTACAAATGAATAAAGTAAGGGTTTTTTTCCTACTCTATCCCTAGCTAAGAAGAGTCTTTGCCTATTATCATCCCAAATCGCGAAAGCAAACATACCACGCAAGTATTTCACGCAATCTTCTTGATATTTCTCGTAAAGATGGATAACTGTCTCGGTGTCTGATTTAGATTTAAATACGTGGCCTTGATTAACTAATTCCTGCCTTAATTCTCTATAATTATAAATCTCTCCGTTAAATACCAGCCAGATTTTACCATCCTCATTACACATAGGCTGATGCCCAGTATCAGATAAATCAATAATCTTTAGCCTTCTATGCCCCAGGGCCACTCCCCCTTTAACATAAATCCCTTCATCGTCAGGGCCCCTGTGTTTAATCGCAGCAGACATTTTAGCTAAAACCTGCTTCTTAACATCTTCCCCGCTACCATAATCTATAATCCCGCAGATTCCACACATGTACTATCCTTTATAAATCATTTTTTCTGGCAATCGCAATGATATTCGGAGCCAGATAACCAACATGTTTGCCAAGAAGATAAAATTCGATTTTAGCTAAGTAGTACAAAAGTTTTCTAGCCGTTTGCCTTTTATAATCCAGGCGCCAAGGGCTGGAATATTGATAATAAAATCCCACATAATTATGCCAAACGGGAAGCTGAATCGGACTACCCACATTTTTATAGGCTAGTTTAAATCCGTGTTTACCTAACATTTCTTTTAAAGAATCTCCGGAATAATGAACCACATGCTCATAAGAATCAAAAATATCATAATCCTTTAATCGGCCTGTTAATTTTATAAGACCATACTTAAAAAGATTGAACAGGCCATTGGGAACTTTAATAAATAAAATTCCGTCGGGTTTTAATATCCTCCTAATCTCACTTAGCATTTTCGCAGGCTCAGTGATATGCTCAAAAACATCGGTCATGGTTATTACGTCGAAGGAGTCATTCTTAAAACCTGCATTTTCAAGATAAGCAGTTTTTATATTCAGACCGAAATATTCCCTTGCTATCTCGGACAATGAAGGCGACGGTTCAACGCCATATAGATCCCAG
>ERZ1292630.4434-Hain-H41-02um-R3-4434-length-11891-cov-5_pt1 | contig 11891 bp, 9 predicted proteins | sample MGYA00564408_ERZ1292630 | MGnify/ENA primary metagenome ERZ1292630 (study PRJEB36523, sample SAMEA6512641) | groundwater metagenome | collected 2019-01-08 | study: AquaDiva: Metagenomics assemblies of 32 groundwater samples | reverse complement strand
GAATAAAAATCATCATAGTCGAGCAAGGCCCGCATCGCACTTTGCCCACCCGCCGAGCCGCCGTAAATGCCGACGCGCTTCAGGTCCAGCCACGCCCGCGTCTTGGCCGCCGCCTTCAGCCACGCTATGCGATCCGGGAAACCTCCGTCCTGCAAATTCTTCCACGCCACGTCGTGAAACTTTTTCCCACGATGATTCGTACCCATGCCGTCCACCTGCACGACGATGAAGCCCAGTTCCGCAATCGCGTGCTGACGCAGGAGTCGCCCAAATTCCTTCGGCGCAAACGAACCGTGCGGCCCGGCATAGACTTCCTCCACCACCGGATATTTCTTTTGTGGATTGAAGTTCGACGGCTTGATGATGACGCCGTGGATGTCCGTCTTGCCGTCGCGACCTTTGGCTACGTACCGTTCCGGCATCGTCCAACCCGCCTTGAGCAACGCGCTCGCATCCGTGCGCTCCAGTTCACAGACCAATTTTCCATCTTCACTGCGGCGCAGTTCATGCACCGGCGGATGATCCGCGCGCGACCATTTCGCGATGAAAGATTTCCCGTCGGGCGAAAACTCCACCGAGTGATTGCCGTCGCTCTGCGTGAGTTGCACGAAGCCCGAGCCATCCAGATTCACGCGACACAGATGCAGATGATACGGGTCTTCGCCTGCACGCAGACCACTGGCCATAAACCAGACCTGTCGCGCCTTTTCATCCACCTTCACCACGCTGCGCACCACCCACTCGCCGCGCGTGACTTGTTTTTTCGCCACACCCGTCGCCACATCGTAGAGCCAGAGATGACACCAGCCATCGCGTTCGCTCATCCAAAGCAACTCGCCGGTCTTGTCGAGCCAGTGCCGCCAGGTCTTGTTGCTGTAATCCACGAACGTCTTGCTGGCTTCCTCCACTACCACGCGCGCCGCGCCGCTCGTCGCGTTCACGCCGATGATGCGATAAAGCTGATGCCCGCGCTGGTTGTAATCGAAATAGAATTCATCCCCACGCGGCGCCCAGCGGATGTCCAGTCGCCCGCTCTCCGTGAAGAAGCTTGGAAACAATTCATTCGCGACCGGCACAACCGTTTTATCCGCCACCCGAATCAACACTGGTCGCGGCTGCGGCAAGTCGTCACCGGGCTTGAAATAATCATACGTCTGAATCTTCGGCTGCAACTGATCGCGCGGCGAGGATTCGACCAGCGTGACGACTCGCTGCTTCACCGTGCGAACGGATTGCACCACGCAACTCTGTGAATCTGGTGACCACGCCACCGGCCCGCGATAAGGTTTTTCTTCCGTGCCGTCCTGCGTGAGTTGCGTAGCGCCGCCGGATTCCTTCTCGACGAGCAAGACGTTGTGGTTTGTGAACTGAATTGACCATTTGCCATCGGGCGATTCACCCGAGCGCTCCCGGCGACGTGGTCGTTCCGACGCGGTGGTTCGCTCCGGTTTGCCATCCACAACGACTTCCAGCTTCTCCGCTGTCGCCTCGAACACGCCCAGCGTGTTGCCTACCGAATCCGCCACCAGCCACACGTGCCCCGCGTAAGTGTGTTGTTCCCGTGTGTCGCCCGGACGCACCCGACCATATGGCTGCTGCTTACCGTCGACATCTATCCAAAACAATTCCACCGCATCGGCAAGCTGGTTGTTGAAACTGATGGCGGTGCTTTCGCCGGTGCGCTGCGAAGGGCGAACGCTTACGCGGCGCTGTTGCGAAGTCGAAACACTTTCCTGCGCTGGCAAGCCAAGGGATTTTGAGTCCGCTGCTCGTTTGATTTTTCCGGTGTCGGCGTCCACGAGCACGACTTCATACTTGTCCGCGTCAGTTTGGAGGCGATACCAGAATTGATTCGTGCCCGGCAGCCAGTTGGGTTTGAGGCTGGTGCGGAAAATTTTCTGCTCGGTGCGGCGGGCGAGGGATTGGGCGCGTTCGTAATCGGCTTTGGTGCCTTGGGCGTAGGCGGGGAGGAGTGAGAGTAAGAGTAAGAGTATGAGTAGGAAAGTTAGTGCAACGCTCGCCCTCACCCCGGCCCTCTCCCCCAGGGAGAGGGAGAATTCTGCGCCGCCGCTCGACAAATCCTGCCGCTGGGTTTGTGATAGCCGCTCCCAAAATGCCAGAAGCGCCCGATTGCTACTCCCTCTCCTGGGGGAGAGGGCCGGGGTGAGGCCGGACTTCAACACACTCATCACCGTATCCCCCAGCAGAACGGATCGGCGTCGTTCAGAATCAAAGTTGAATCCGCGTTCACAAAGGCCGAGCCGCGAATCGTCGGGCGCACTTCGCCATTCTCCACAGACACCGTGCCATCAAAATAACTGCCCACGATGCTTTCCTGTCGCCACGTTTCGCCGGGCTTGAGTTTGCCATCAGCAAACAAGCACGCGAGCTTGGCGCTCGTGCCCGTGCCGCAAGGCGAGCGGTCGTAGGCTTTGCCGGGACACAACACGAAGTTGCGCGACTGCGCGCCGGGCGTTTGGGGCGGGCCGAAAAGTTCGACGTGATCCACTTCAGGGAAACCTTGCGCATTGATCGCCTGTCGGATGCGCCACGACAAATCGGTGAGGCGTTCGACATTCGCGAGCGTGAGCGGTTCGCCGTGTTGTTCGACGAGGAAGAACCAGTTGCCGCCCCACGCGACGTCGCCAGTGATCTTGCCGATGCCGGGCACGTCCACCGTGACGGCTTTGGCTTTGCGATAGCTCGGGACATTGGTGAAGGAAACCTCGCCATTATCGTGCAACGTGGCAGTGATGACACCAACGGGCGTTTCAATTTTGTGTGCGCTAGGTTTGATGCGACCGAGGTGCGCGAGCGTGACGACGAGGCCAATCGTTCCGTGCCCGCACATGTTCAGCACGCCGACGTTATTGAAGAAGATGACACCCGCCACGCAGGATTTGTCCTGCGGTTCAACCAACAACGCGCCGACAAACACATCCGAGCCGCGCGGTTCGTTGACGACGGCGCTGCGGAACTTGTCGAAGTCGCGGGCGAAACGCTCGCGGCGTTCGGCAAGTGAGCCGTCGCCCAGTTCCGGCCCGCCGCTGATGACAACGCGCGTCGGCTCGCCGCCAGTGTGGGAATCAATGACGCGAATCTGCCTCATTTGCGCTTCGGGATTTTCGGGCGGCTCTTGATGCCGTCGTGGATGATCTTGAGCACGCGCTTGCGTTCCTCGCCGGTCAACGTGAGGCGTGGGGCGCGCACCACCTCGGAGCCAAGACCACATTCCTGCACGGCGAGTTTGATATATTGCACGAACTTCACGTTCGTATCGAGATGTAGCAGCGGCGTGAACCAACGATAAATCTCCCGCGCCTTGTCCCATTCGCCCCGCCGCGTGAGTTCCCAGAAGTATTGATTCTCCGCCGGGAACGCGATGCCACTGCCCGCCACCCAGCCGTCAATGCCGAGGATGCTCGCTTCGAGCGCCAGATCGTCCACGCCGGTGAAGATGGCGTAACGCCCCCCGACAGTGTTGTGCAGATCGGTGATGCGGCGCACGTCGCCGGAACTTTCCTTGAGCGCGACGAAATTTTTCACGTCCGCCAGTCCAGCAAACATCTGCGGCGTGATGTCGTTCGCGTAGCTGATCGGGTTGTTGTAAATCATAATCGGCAAATCCGTGGATTTCGCCACGGCGCGGAAATGCGCGAGTGTTTCGCGCGAGTCGCCTTTGTAGAGCATCGCGGGCAGGAGCATGATGCCGGCGGCGCCGAGTTCCTCGACATCGCGCGTGTAACGGATCGCGAGGCTGGTGCTGGATTCGGCCACGCCACTCAGCACCGGGATGCGACCGTTCGCCACTTCAATCGCACAGGCGACGACGCGACGTTTCTCATCGCGGTCGAGCGCCTGATTTTCGCCGAGTGAACCGCAGACAACGAGGCCGTTGATGCCGCTCTTGATGAGGACTTCGATGTGACGCGCGGTGGCGTCGAGGTCGAGGGATTGATCGCGTTTGAGTTGGGTGGTGACGGCGGGAAAGACGCCTTGCCAGTAGGGTTTCATATTGGTTGGTGATTCTAATTGGGGAAAATTCAACGCCGGTTCATCAAGGCTTCGATCTCGTCGGCTTCAATCGGAATTTCGGCCATCAGATCGCGTTGGCCGGTTTCAGTGACGAGGATGGTGTTCTCCAAGCGAACGCCGAAACCTTCCTCCTTGATGTAGATGGCCGGCTCGCAGGTCAGCACCCAGCCGGGCGCGATCTTGAGGTGATTGTAAGTCACGTCATGCACATCGAGACCAATGGGGTGCGAGACGCCGTGCATGAATAACGGGCGCACGGCGGGATTGTCCGGCGTGGACTTCTTGAGTTGCGCAGGCTTCAATAGACCGAGGTCCACGCACTCCTTGGCCGTCAATTCCTCACATTCGGTGCGCAGGTCTTTGGTGGTTTTGCCCGGGATCATCGCTTTGGTCATCGCGCGAAAGACGCGCAGCACGGCGTTGTAAACCTGCTTTTGCCGCCGCGTGAAACGTCCGCTCACCGGAATCGTGCGCGTGAGGTCGCTCATGTAATTGCCGAGACCTGCCGCAACATCAAGCAGCAGCAACTCACCCTTTTTGCACGGCTGATCGTTTTGGTTGTAGTGGAGAATGTTGTTGTTGGCGCCGCCCGCGATGATGGGCAGGTAGGCGAACTGGCCTTTGTGGCGGATGAACTCGTGCGCGAACTCGGCTTCCACCTCGGCTTCGTTCACGCCGGGCTTCACAAATTTGCACACGCGCTTGAAACCTTTGCCCGTGAGATCGCACGCCGCCTTGATGGCAGCGACTTCATGTTCCGACTTCACCACGCGCAAACTGTGCATCACGCGCGCGAGCCGTTCGTAACGGTGCAGCGGGAACATCCGCTGACATTCGCGCACGAAGCGTTCATCGCGGGTTTCGACTTCGTTGCCCGCGCGCTGATGTTCGTTGCTGTTGAGATAAAGGACTTCGGACTCGCAGGCGATCTGGCGGAACAACGTCGGAAAGTCGGAGAGCCACTTCACGTTCTTGACGCCGGAAATTTTGGTGGCCTGCTCTTTCGTGAGCTTGTGCCCTTCCCAGATGGCGAGATGCTCGCTGGGCTGCCGGACGAATAGAATCTCGCGATGATTCGGATCGAACGCATCCGGCGCGAGCAGGAGCATGGTTTCCTCCTGATGAATGCCAGTGAGATAAAAGAGGTCGGCGTTTTGCAGGTGGCCCATCGTGCCGTCGGCATTCGTCGGCATGAGGTCATTGGCATTCAACACCGCGACGGCGCGCGGCACGAGTGCTTTGATCAAACGCGCGCGATTGAGGGTGAACAGGGCGGCGGGCAATGGAACGGATTTCATGTCAGCAATGAATAACGCGTCAGACTCTAAAGAAAGCCGACGCAGAAGCTAAGAAAATTTCCATCACCCGAACGGGTAACGCACTAGGCCGCCTTGCGCTGGGCCCATTTCCGTCCCTGGCGCAAGGCCGCGAGGGTTTGTTGGAGCCGCCGGGCCCGGGTCTCGGGAAGTTTTGCAGTGGAAAGCCAGACGAGATATTCGCGCTGACAGGTCGGAGAGAGGGAGCGAAAATTCTCCGCCGCCGCGCGATGCTTCCTTTGCGCCAGCGCTTCCTTGAAAAACTTCGGCATCGGCCACGGCTTGCGCTTCACTTTAGGTGCGGGCGGAATTGTAGGATCGGCGTCCAATTCCACCGCGCCATGCAACAAGGTTTGAAATGCCCGCCGATTAAACCCTTCCAGCGTAGTGAGCCGGATGCTGCGGATGTTGGTATTGCCCGCGCTGCCTGGCTCGAACAGCCCGGCGGGGTCAGACAATTCCGTGCCCCGAAAGAACGCGACGCTCACATGCTTCTGACACGCGCTGAGGCCGCAGACGAGCTTGCGGCCCGAGAAACACAGCATGTTCCACTTGATGCTCTCCGCGAGGTCCGGCTCGAAGTTGAGGATCAACTCCACCAGTTGTTCGGCCAGCGGCCTGGAAAAATCCGGGGCCAACTCTAGCCACTCGCCGGGGTCGTGGGTTTTGGCGCGGGAACAATCCATGAAGGCATCAGCTTAACGATGCAACCAAGCCCGGCAAAATAAAAAACCCGCGTCACGCGACGCGGGTTGGTTTTGAAATCAAACTGACTTCAGGACTTCTTGGAATCGTCTTTGGGCGCTTCTGCCGGCTTCTTCTCGGCATCCTTCTGAGCCGTGGCACCGGTGGCCGGACACTTGGCCGCTTCCTTGGAAGCCGGGCAACTGGCCGCCGCCTTTTCTGCTGCTGCCGCCTTTTCCTTGTCGCAACAGGCTTCGCCCGCAAACGCACCGAGGGTGAAGGCTGACACAGTGATTGCTAAAATGAGTTTTTTCATGATGGAATGATGTTTTGTTTGTCGTCTTATAATCTTCGCCGTCGCTTCATCCGACTGCCGGAAGCGAAACTTTGTTCAATTATAGCCAGGTTGCCCCAAAAATCCAACTTCGCGGCGGGTTATTTTCGCGACCGGGCCAGAAAACCAGGTTCGGTTCCGGCCAAATCTCCCCGGCGCTGTTTTGCCAGCAGTTCGCCATAAACCCGCGCATCGCGCACAAACATCTCCAGCCGGTTCTTGAAGGCATCGCTCGCGATCTTGCCATCAATGACATCCTGCTTCTCGGCGAACGCCACGCCATACGGCAACGCCCACGCGTAACATTGCCGCGCCACCGTGCGCAACTGATCCGTGACCGTCAGCCCTTTCTCATGCGAAGCGACGATGGTGGCGAACAGTTTCCCGGCGAACTCCCGCCAGAAGTGATCGAGAAAATTCTTCAATGCGCCACTCATGCTGCCGTGATAGTCCGGCGTACCGAGGATAAACACGTCCGCCGCTTCCACGCGCGCCTTGAGCGCAGCAAACCCCGGCTGACTGTAGGTCGTCTCCACGTTGAACAACGCCAACGTCTCCTTGCTCAAGTCAAGCACGTCCACCTCGCAACCTTGCTGGCGCAATTGTTCGGCAACGTGTGACACGACGACGCGCGTGACCGAACCCGTATGGGTGCTGCCGACGACGGCCAGGATTTTTAATTTTGTTTCAGACATAATCCAATCTTCCCTTCAAGCCAGCCGCAGATCTTTCCCCACCTGCGTGACCCGGTCATGCAATTCGATTAGTTCGCGCAACGCCGGATGGAACTGCGCATTGCCGAACTGGCCGACCAGTTGGCACGTCGCATAGCGCGCCGCCGCTTTGTTGTATTCGGCTTCCCAACTGCGGAAACGGGCTTCCCATTTTTTATCGCCGCGCGGCCAGCGGATGTGGAGCTTGTCAGCATCACACCGCCACGGTTTGGGCGTGAGCCGCGCGCGAAAGCATTTTTGCACCGCACATAACTTCCGATACAGCGGGTCGGCTTCAAACACTGCAAACGCCGTCTGACACATGGTGTGGTCGGAGGCGAACGGCTCGTGCGTGGCGACCAACCGCACCCCTGCCGCCGTGCGATAAACCCGCCAGCCCCAGGTCGGGGTGCGCGCCACCCAATCCTGCACGCGTGCCAGCAAGGTGTTCATGAAGGCGTCGGGATCGCGCGTGTGATCCGGTTGGCGAAAGCCAAACAATCCCGCCAGCCAGCCGGACTCCTTGGCCTCCGGCGCGTCCACGTCCACGAACATCAGATCCGCCGTGTTCAGCACCAGACAACCGTAACGATTACGCGTAATGGCAGCGCGCAGCGTTCCCTCCGCCGCGCGAAATTCCTGCAACACCTCCTCGCAAAGCGGGCGATCATCCGCATACCCGTACTGCTGCTGCAACGGCGTTTTCCGACCGCGCGCCCACCAATCCTTGATCCGGGCCAAGCGTTCCGTCGCCCGACCAGTCGCCTCGGCAAGACTGTGGTCAGACCAACCCCACGCCATCAGATGTTTGTCTCTGACCGTGGTCCAGTATTTGGGAAAATGCATGCGACTAAATTCAAACCTGAACCCGCCCCACCGCAACCGGTTCAAACATCAATCGTGCCCGGCGGCAACTGCAGTTCGCCGATCGGCTCGTTGTAGTAGTGCAACCACACCCGGCCCATGCCGGGCTTGACCGCGAAAATGATCTTGAGCCGTTGTTCCCCAGGATACTTGCCCGGATCATCCGGACCAAAAGCCGTTCCGTTCCAGACTTCAACCGAGTGCGTCGTGCCCGCCTCTTTGCCTTCCAGGTCGCTCAAACTTTTAATCTTGCCGGTGGTGAGCATCAACTCTGTCGGCTCCCAAACAGAACCACCGTTGCCCTGCTTCGGCGTGATCGTCACGTCCAACTCGACATAATCTTTGGGGCTTATGGGTTCGTCTGGCGTTGCATCATCGCCTTCGCCCTCATCATCGTCATCGGCTGATTCGTCCGACTCGCCTTCGCCGAGGCTGGCGCGCTCCACTTCGGCTTCAACCGGCTTCGGAACCGACCGGATGGAATGAACATTCATCGTCGCCCCGCGCAACACGCCGGACTTCATGCCAAATAAACTGAGCGCGAAATGCTTGAACATCTTGCCCACAACCAATTTGATGAGCCAGACCATGGCGATCAGGATGAAGGGAAAGGCCAGAAAGCCCTTCCAGCCCCACAATTGATACAAGCCCACGGCCAGACCGCCGATGACCAGAAAGACCAGCAGGACGATAAACAGGATAACTCGAATCATAAGATGATTGGTTTGCGCGCCAGAAATCTCATTTCAAAGCGGCAACGTCAAGCTGCGAGAAGCCTTCCAACAACACTGCATGTGGTCAACGCTTCCCGCATGCCCAGTCGAACGAAGATTTCAAGCGTGCGGTTTGTGCATCTGCGTCATCGTGAACAGCCGCCGCCCCAATTCATGCGCGCGGGCATTCATCTCCTCCGCCTCGCGCGGTGCAAGATGCCGACCGTTATTCAGTTCCCACAAGCCGAGCCAGTGTTCAAAATGTTCGGCCTCCAGCCCGAGCGACATGTGCGCCCCGGCAAACCCACCGCGATACCGCGTCGGCCCGCCAGATTGCAACGCCCAGAAGTCCGCGATCTTGTCCAGATGCGCCGGCCAATCCTGGATGTGTGAATTGAAGATCGGCCCGAGCACCGCATGCTGGCGCGCGTCCACATAAAACGTCTTGATGAGTTTCAAGATGCCGTCGTGGCCGCCGAGGCGGTCGTAGAATAATTGCTCGTTGTTCATTCGCAAATTTAGTGGAGCGCGGGTCTGTGACCCGCAGCATAGGCAAATTTAACGATACGCGCCGATTTATCCGGGCACGTTCGATACAGCGGAGTTGCTGCGGCTCACAGAGCCGCGCTCCGTATCAGCCGAGCAAACTCTTCGCCTTCGCCAGCGCCTCGTCCAACATGCTGGCGTCTTTGCCGCCGCCGCGGGCGTTGTCGGGTTTGCCGCCGCCTTTGCCGCCGACGATGGGCGCGATGGCTTGAATGATTTTACCGGCTTGAACTTTCGCGGTGAAATCGGCGGATACAGTAGCGATGAGCGTCACGGCACTTTCTGAACCGCCGCCCAACACGACCACGCCTTTGAAGCGGCCCTTCAACGCGTCAGCGATGGCTTGGAGGAAATCGCCGGTGGCGTCGCCGAGGTTGTGGGTGATGAGCGGGATGCCGTTCACCTGCTGCGCGGTGCTGAGCAATTCGCTCGCGGCATTCGACGCGTTGCGTTGTTGCGCGATCTGGACTTCCTTCTCCAACGCTTTCTGATGCGCGAGCAGGCTCTCGATTTTCTTTTCCAGTTCGTGGATGGGCGAATTCACCTTGCCCGCGACGGTCTTGATCAACTCACGATCCAGCTTCATCACGTCGTAGGCGGTGAGGCCGGCGACGGCTTCGATGCGGCGGACGCCGGCGGCAATCGCGCTTTCGCCGACGATGCGGAACAAACCGATCTCGCCAGTGGCGCGGGTGTGCGTGCCGCCGCAGAGTTCCATGGAGTAACCGTTCAACTGCCCGGCCGCGCCGCCGATCTGAACGACGCGGACCGTGTCGCCGTATTTGTCGCCGAAGAATTGCATCACGTCCTTGCGGTTCTTAACGTCGTTGTGCAGGACTTCGGTCCACGAGACGCCGGCGTTTTCGACGATGCGTTCGTTGACGAGTTTCTCGATGTCAGCGACCTGCGCGGGCGTGAGCGGCGCGCTGTTGAAGTCGAAGGTCAACTTGTCCGGGCCGACGAATGAACCTTTCTGCGACGCTTCCTTGCTCGCGACTTTGTGCAACGCCCAGTGGAGCAAATGCGTGACGGTGTGATGCCGTTGGATGGCTTGACGACGCGGGGCGTCCACGCGCAGCACGACTCCCTCGCCAATTGCGGGAGGCGTTTCGCTATCCACAACGTGCAGCCAGGTGTTGCCGGACTTTTGCGTGTTCGTGATCCGCAACGGCGAACGACCGGCCGCCGCCAGAAAGATTTCGCCCGTGTCGCCGACCTGACCGCCCATCTCGGCGTAACAGGCGCTGGCGTCGAGGATGACAGCGGTCTTGTCTTTCACGGCGACGACTTCGAGAACCTTCGCGGCGGTTTGCAGCGTATCGAAGCCAACGAACTTCGTCGGCGCGGTGGTCTCGACCTGCGAGAGTGAAATGACTTCCTTCTTCTGTGCGGAACGGGCCCGTTCCTTTTGCTCGTTCATCAATTTGTCAAAACCCGGTTTGTCCACTGTCAAACCGCGTTCGCGTGCCAAACGTTCCGTTTCTTCAATTGGAAAACCATAAGTATCGTGAAGTTGAAAAGCAATTTCACCGGGGATCACTTTAGAAATAGGCACAGCAACCATGTCATTGCTATTCGGTATTGCTACAAGATCGATGTCTCTACTTGCCAGATTTACCACCTCTTCAAACATTACGATTCCGCGCCCCAAAGTTTTATTAAACGCTTCTTCCTCAATGCGAATCACCTCTTGGATCTGTTTTTTCTCCAAACGAATCTCAGGGAAGATGTCGCCCATTGAATCTGCCAAAACATCAACAAGCTTATAGAAAAACGGTTCACGGAAGCCGAGCTGATAGCCGAACAATCCGGCGCGACGAAGAATCCGGCGTATTACCGCATTTCGTTCTTTGTTGCCGGGCTTAATCCCATCCGCGATCGCAAAACTCACAGTACGGATGTGGTCGGCGATAACGCGAAATGCAATGTCCACATTCTCCCTGTCATTCGCACCGCGAAAAACTTCTTTGCCCTCTTCAACTAAGCGGCGCGTAGGCAGAGTTGAGGAGTATTTCTTGCCGCTGAGTTTTTCGATGGCGTCGAAGATCGGGCGGAAGATGTCGGTTTCGTAGTTGGAAATCTTCGCGTGCTTGAAATCCGTCAGCTCTTTCGTGCCTTGGATGATGCTCGTGACGCGTTCGAAGCCCATGCCGGTGTCCACGTGTTTGGCGGGCAGCGGTGCGAACGTGCCGTCCGGGTTCGCGTTGAACTGGATAAAGACGTTGTTCCAGATTTCGATGCAGCGGGCGTCGCCTTTGTTGACGAGTGAGCCGCGGGTGTTGCCGTCGGGCGTGAGGTCCACGTGAATTTCGGTGCAGGGACCGCACGGGCCGGTTTCGCCCATCATCCAGAAATTGTCCTTCTTGTTGCCGGGGACGATGTGGACGCGTGGATCGCAACCGACGGCGGTGAATTTCTTCGCCCAGAACATCGCAGCTTCCTGATCGGCGATCTCGAACGGCGACGCGTTCGCATTCGGCGGAATGTAGTTGGGCGAAGTCATCGCGAGCGCGAGAACTTGTTCGAGTTCGACCGCCCACTTCTTTTCCCAACCCGGTTCGCCGAGGTAGGGACAGAAGACGGTGGCGTAAAGACGTTGCGGCGGAAATTTCCAGACCTTCACGACGAGCTCCCACGCCCAATCAATGGCTTCGGGCTTGAAGTAGTCGCCGAAGGACCAGTTGCC
>ERZ1292630.4433-Hain-H41-02um-R3-4433-length-11891-cov-6_pt1 | contig 11891 bp, 18 predicted proteins | sample MGYA00564408_ERZ1292630 | MGnify/ENA primary metagenome ERZ1292630 (study PRJEB36523, sample SAMEA6512641) | groundwater metagenome | collected 2019-01-08 | study: AquaDiva: Metagenomics assemblies of 32 groundwater samples | reverse complement strand
GAATACAAGAATCTGCTTTTGGGAGAAAATAATGGCAAAATAAAAATAACTAACGAGAATTCCGGTTATATACTCAATCTGTTTTGGGCGCTTGGACTTGCAAATAAAAATCCTATCTTAGAAGAAGGTGAAATGATGAATCCGGCATATGGCGGAGCAGGAAATTTTGCCTCTACTGGTGGTTGGTCGCTGGCTCAAGGAAATACAATGGATCACTACAGTCGCCACAAGTTTTTTGATTTAACTTCTGAACAGCAAGCTCTTGTGGACAAAGTCTCCCGTGGAATATACAGGCCATGTTGTGGCAACCCCACTAGTTTTCCGGATTGCAATCATGGGATGGCAATGCTCGGACTCTTGGAACTTATGGCATCACAAGGCGTGAGCGAACAAGAGATGTGGAAAACAGCTTTAATAGTTAATTCATATTGGTTTCCTGATACATACCTTACCATAGCGACTTATATGAAAGGCAAAGGCATTGATTGGAAAGATGTGAATCCGCAAGAAATGCTTGGAGCTGATTACTCCAGCACGCAAGGTTTTGCGCAAATTGCATCTCAAGTGACACAGCCAGCGCAAAGTAGTGGAGGTAGCGGATGCGGAATTGGTGGCGGTGCGCCAGTGCCAGTTCAGAGAAAACAGCAAAGCGGATGCGGTGTTGATGCTGGACAACCAGCTTCTGTTCCCAAAAGACAGCAAGGCGGATGCGGAATATAAAAAGTAAAATTTTATGGTATAATGCCACTATATGAAGAAACAAATTATTTTAGTTGCTGTTTTTAGTTTTATTATTTTTGGATTCGGTTTTACAAATAGTGTGTTCGCCGTCGGTGTAGTCAACCAACCTATTGATATTACTTCTCTAGGGGATGAAGTTGGAGCGAGCTTTACTGTCATAACACCTTCCAATCCGGATGTTAGCGTGGGGACTGGAAGTCCCGCTGGCTTGATGGCGTCCGCTGACTTGGGAGTTGATAATGTCGGCACTCTGCCGACCAGTTATTTTTATTTTTTTAAAGAATGGGGACGAGGCATAGACCGTTTATTTACTTGGAGAGCAGTATCTAAAGTTAAACTTGAACTTAAAATTACCAACGAAAAAGCAGCTGAAGTGATTGAAGTGGAGAAGGCTAAGCCCGATGACGCAGACGCACTCAAGAAAGCTCTGGGGAATTACACCGATGCGCAAGAACGGTTGAATATGCGAATCGGTAAACTACCAGCAATTTCCAATCCGAATGTGGAGAAATTGCTTAAAGAAGTAGACGAAAAAACCGCAAAACACGCCGAGTTTTTGGAACAGTTAGCTGGAAAGATTGCCACCGGCACGATTGTTAACGATGATGCAGATGTTTCAAAAATATTAAAAAACGCACAGGATAATACTCTAAAAACTTTTACTATTACAGTTACGACTGTAAATGATGCACCATCTCTGAAACTGAAAGCCGAAGAGCAGATAGGGCTTGCCGGGGTCGCGATTAACGGCCTTGACCTTGACCAATATGAGAGGATTGCAAACGCAAAAAGCCATCTTGAGAGTGCAAAAAAAGCGTTCGCAGAAGGCAAATACGGTGAAGCATACGGACAGGCTCGATCCGCCGAAGCAATGGTCGCTCGCATTGGTATTTTACTGGACAGCACATCCCCCACAATATCAGTGCCAGTAAACGGCGATTTAATCCCTGAGAATGACGAAACATTCTCCACAAAAGTTCAGACTAAAACAAAAACCGCACCGACCCCAACTCCGACCCCGTCTATTTCTGTCACTCCAGTTGGTGACATTATTGCTGAGCTGGAATCGACAATTACCAAGTTGACTGGGAGTGTAAATCCTTCAAAATTTGGCCAATCGGTAACCTTTACTGCGACTGTTACCGGTGGCATTACCCCAACTGGCTCCGTCAACTTTTTACAGAATGGTGTCACAAATCTCGGGTCCGGCGAGCTGAATGCTAGAGGTGTCGCCACTCTCACAACTTCTAGTCTTGCCGTTGGTACGCACACTATTACCGCGACTTACAGTGGCGACAAAACGTATTCTAGTAGTGTATCCTCACCCTATAACCAGGTCGTCAATGTTGTCAGTTCACCAACAACCGAACCATCTTCAAACAATCCTATGTCTCCTGGTTCAAGAAGTCCGCTATAAGGTACTTCAATGACGAAAATTGCATCTTTGAATCCTGCAACGGGGCGGAGGGAACGATGACAATGCTCGTGAATGGCAAAGAGAATACCGATTTTCAAAATTACCCGGTGAACGATAAAGATAAAATTGAAATTCGCTATGAGTAACAAAATCATCATCGTATTAGTTATAGTAATAATTTTCGGCGGTTTTTTATTGTTTCAAAAATTGCAAAAAGAAACTGATACAACGACTCAAATAAAAACAACGCAAATACCTGAAAAGGAAGTTATGAATTTCACCACGCTCACAAGCGCGCAATTAGCCACGATGTTGTTAAAGAAAGATTTTTTCTTCGTGAATGTCCATATTCCCTATGAGGGAGAAATTAAAAATACCGACACTTTTATTCCGTATGACAAGATTGCAGATAATCTTTATAAACTGCCAACTGATAAGAACGCAAAAATTGTGCTTTATTGCAAGAGTGGACGGATGAGTGAAATAGCAGCTAAAGAGTTGGCCCAGCTTGGCTATACTCAAGTATCACATTTGTCAGGTGGTATGATGGATTGGGAAAAGAGCGGCTATGAAATAGTTAAGAAATAATTATAAATAACATAAGGTTGCTTAAAAATTAGATGGATGAATTAGAAAAAAATAAAAAATTCGACGAACAGCAGCTCGGTGGCAAAGAACTTTATGAATTGAAGAGAAAGCAAAAAGAAGAATCAAAGAAACAGGAGCAGAGAAAAGAAGCCCTAAACGAAGCGCCGAAAAAAATCGGCAAATATTTTCTTTATACTGTTATTGGGCTAGGAGTGATTGGCGGAATAGGCTGGTTTATTTCGACTCGTCCAAGTCTTCCGCCCACCCTTGACCAAGGCCATACCGAAGATATGCCGCAGACGCACATTACGGATATACCGATTCCTGATAGCATGCAACGACACATGCTTGAGCATGCTGACGGCAGAGGAAAGCCCGGAGTTATTATCCAATACAATTGCCAAAAATACTCCTGCGAGCCGGATCTGATAGAAAAACTTGCAAACTTAGTAAAAAAATATCCAGATAATGTCTACCTTGCGCCCAATACCTACGATGGGAAAATTATTTTAACTAAGCTTGGCAAACGTCAGATTTTGGACGCTTTTGATGAGCAAGCGATGAAAGAATTTATTGAGTAAGAAAATTACATCATTTTAGTTATCCACAAGTTTTGTTTGACAAATAGGGGATGGGGGTATAGAGTATAGGAAAGGTCGAGCTTAGCTATTAACTTATGAAATATATGTTAGATCAAAAACTAAAAAAAAGAGCCTCTCACCGGGCCAAAATAATTCGTGGCCAGCTTGATGGGCTGATAAAAGCAATAGAAGAAGAAAAGTATTGTATTGACTTGATAACACAATCTCGTTCAATACAGCTATCGCTCAAGAGTATGGATAGATTGCTTTTGGCGAATCATCTTCAGGGTCATGTGAAACACATGCTTAATGACAAAAAACAAGAGCCCAAAGCTATTAAAGAATTGGTCGACTTATACGCATTATCAAATAAATAAAAAATATATGGAGTTCGATTACACAATAGCTACAACGAAATCTTTTACTGAAGCGGTTCGAAGCGTGGAGGAAGAGATCCCCAAAGCTGGCATGCGAGTTTTGTATGTTCATGATGTGCAAAAAACTTTAGATGAGAAGGGCTTTAAGAGAGAGCCATTCAAAATAGTTGAATTTTGCAACGCAAAATTTGCTAGTGAGTTTTTGGACACCGATATCAAGATTGGGCTTTGTTTACCCTGCAAAATAAATGTATATACCAAAGACGGGCAAACATTTATCTCCGGTATGCGACCGATTGTTCTGCAACAGTTTTTCCCGCAAGCCGATTTAGGCGAAGGGCCAAAAGAAATTGACCAAATTATTCAAAATATTATTAATAATGCAAAATAATTTATGAAATTATCAAAATTAATGCATGTTGCAAGTGTTATTGTCGGTTTAGTTGGAGTTGTTACATTTTTAGGTGCCGTTTTGGGTGGTTCAGATAACTTTGTTTTCGGAATTACAAAAGTAGATGCCTTGCTTTGTTCCGCTATTCTTATTCTCATCGCTACTTGGCTTCAGATCGCAACAATTCATCACATGATGCTTGAGAAACGTGGAGAAATAGTTTAATCAACAAGTAAAAATATTATGGTTAAAAATATATTACAACAAAACAAGAAATTATATCAGTGCGAGGAATGCGGTCTTGAGTATTCTGATAAAGAATGGGCGGAAAAATGTGAAGCGTGGTGTAAAAAATACAAAAGTTGTAATTTAGAAATTATTGACCATGCTATTAAAAATTAATCTTTAAATTTATGGAAAAACTATCATTAAAATCTTATGGTTGGAAATGTGTTTTGGGTTCGGAAATAATCTACTTTGTTTGCCTCTTGGGGGGTTTCTTGCCTCTACGTTCTATTGAAGTCACCAAGTTGCATCATGCATTCTTTGAAACATTACCCGGATTTACTTGGATAACTGTCGGAAGCGTGATTCTTGGCGCAATCTATATGTTTATCTTTGCTTGGATTTTTGCTTCCTATTTCGTGTGGATGCACAATTCAAGTCTTATTAGTAAATAATTATTAGATAATTATGCATAATCATAACAATAACAGCAATAAAAATGATGGACACAAAGGAATGTGGTGGATGATGATTCCATGTATTCTCTTGCTGGGTTTTCTGTTTTTTGGCGGAGGCAATCTATCTTCATCCGGGTATTTGTGGCCAATTCTTATTGGTGTCTTTATAGTCGCCCATATCTGGATGATGTTTAAAGGACACGGAAGACATAGTGATACTAATACAGAAGAAAAGTCTGATGCAACTTTAGAAAAACCAAATATCCCAGTCAAAAATAAAGACAATAAACACAGTGGCGGTTGTTGCCATTAAGATTACTTTATAAGATAAATACGCAAAAAAACTTCAGCTTTTATCCCCAGATGGAAAAAATTAATCCTTCGACAGGCTCAGGATTATGGTGAGTCCATCGAACCTTAACAGCTAATTCTTAAATTATATGGAAAATAGAATTAAATCATTAATTAAAAAATTAAGCAGGCTTGGTTATCATGTTAAACCAAAAAATAACGATCATGTAGATCCTGTATGTGGGATGAAAATATCAAGTGATTTATTAAAGGCTGACCATCAAGGTGAAAGTTATTTTTTCTGTTCAGATCATTGCAAGCAACAGTTTGAAAAAAATCCCGAGGCTTATATTGTAAAATAATAATGATTGTGACTAATAATATTACAAAATCAGTTTTATATGGAACACTTGCAGGCGTAATTCTGCTCGGAGTTTATTTTACGGTGCTTACTCTAGTTTCCGGCTGGAGTTTTGCTCAAAGCCAATTTTCGACCTACTGGTATTTTATTGTCAGCTTGGTAGCGGGTTTTGGAATTCAGATTGCATTATATCAATATATTAAAAATCTAGTGCATGATGGACGCGGCATGGGTAAAGTAATTGGAGTATCAGGAACAACTTCTACAGCGGCTATGGTTTCTTGTTGCGCGCACTATTTAGTTAATTTATTGCCAATTCTTGGTGTGACTGGGCTTGTGACATTTGTCGCCCAATATCAGGTTAAGTTATTTTGGGTGGGGATTTTCTTTAACATCGCCGGTATCGCATATATGATAAGCAAAATTATTAAGTTAAAAAAACTTTATGAATAAAGCAACAAAAATAACAATATTTATATTATTAGTGTTTATAGGCGGCTTCCTTATTTTTTATAATTCAAAGCCTGTTCCTATTTCATCAGAAAACGATTCTGCTGTTTCTGACACTCAGCAAAAATCTGGCGTTTCTAATACTCAGCAAAAATGGGAGTCAAAAATAGATGAGCAAGCGAGTGTCACAGTGACCGTTACTCCGTCTGATTCTTTAGTAGAATCAAAAGAATGGAAATTTAATGTTGTTATGGATACTCATTCGATTGAACTGGATCAAGATATGACTAAAATCAGTATACTGGTTGATGATCAAGGAAAAGAATACAAACCGATTAATTGGGAGGGACCTGTTGGAGGTCATCATAGAGAAGGCGTGTTAATATTCAATCAAATAACACCGACTCCAAAATCCATTGAATTAAAAATTTCCGGCATTGGTAATGTTATTAGAAATTTTGCTTGGCAGCTTTAATAAAAATAAAATATGAAAAACGAACAAATCTCAATTGAAGGAATGCATTGCGCCAGTTGCGCGACAAATATTGAAAATCTTTCTAAAACTTTGCCGGGGATAAAATCCATGGTAGTTAATTTTTCGCTGCAAAAAGGCGCGGTTTCTTTTGATGAAAATATTACCAATCTGGAAGTTATCGGGAAAAGCATTACCGACGCATTGGGATATAAAGTTACCCCGGCGACGGAAAGAGATTTGGAAGCAGAAAGCCGTTCATATCAGAAAGAAATCAAGCAACAGAGAAATTACACGATTTTCTCCTGGCTTTTAGCTATTCCGATCATGCTCGGAACATTTCGCGAATACTGGATTCTAAGCTCATTCGTGCCGGCATTTTTAGCGAGTAGTTATGTGATATGGCTACTGACAACGCCGCTTATGTTCGGGCCAGGGCGCCAATTTTTTGTAGGCGCGTATCGGGGATTAAAATATGGCTTTACGGATATGAATCTTTTAGTCGCCACCGGCACCGGCGCCGCATATCTTCTTGGTATTGCCAATACTCTTTTCCCTAATATTGGATTTGGCGGCGAAGAGGTGGCATTTTTTGAAACGGCGGCGCTCTTAATCGCCTTTCTTGTTCTCGGACGGTATCTTGAAGTTCTAACCAGAGGCAAAGCGTCGGAAGCGATTAAAAAGTTGATGGGCTTAAAAACGAAAACAGCCAGAGTCATACGCGACGGAACGGAACAAGAAATTCCAATTGACTCTATCGTTCTTGGAGATTTAGTAGTAGTGAAGCCCGGAGAAAAATTTCCAGTAGACGGCATTATTCATTCTGGTTATTCAGCAATTGATGAATCAATGATTACCGGAGAAAGCATCCCAGTTGAAAAAAAAGAGAATGATACAGTTATCGGCGCCACTATTAATCTGACCGGCTTAATAAAATTTGAAGCAACGAAAATCGGGAAAGATACAATGCTCTCGCAAATTATTAAATTTATTGAAGACGCCCAGCTGGCCAAACCGCAAATTCAAAAATTAGCCGATAAAGTTTCTGGTAATTTTATTTTAATCATTCACATTTTAGCTTTACTTGTTTTTCTATTTTGGTTTTTTATCGGCTATGATCTTTTCTTCGTGTCTGGCGCCCAATTTATGCTTTCTAGCATCTCTCTCTCTACAGTTCCCGTTTCAGTTTTCGCCATGTTGTTGAGCATAACCGTACTGATTATTTCCTGTCCCTGTGCCGTGGGATTAGCCACGCCGAGCGCCATCGCGGCTGGCACAGCCAAAGGAGCCGAACACGGCATTTTGATAAAAGGAGGCGATGCTCTGGAGCGCGCGTCAAAAGTCAATACGGTTATTTTAGACAAAACTGGCACCTTAACCAAAGGCAAACCCGTCGTAACAAATATATTGAATGTCGGATTGTTGAACGTAGATCAAATACTGCAAATAGCCGCCTCGGCTGAAAAAGGCTCCGAGCATCCTTTGGGCGACGCAATGGTAAAAGCCGCTATAGAAAAGAATCTAGTTTTCAGCCCAATTACTCATTTTCAGGCAATTCCCGGTCATGGCATCGAAGTTGTGATAGATGGAAAGAAAATTTATTTGGGCAATAAGCAGTTAATGAATAATCAAAAAATAATATTAAGCAATTCCACTGAAGAAAAAATGCAGAAATTGGAAGAAGAAGGCAAAACAACAATGATTTTGGCTGTGGATGGAACAATTGAGGGATTGATTGCGGTAGCCGACACATTGAAAAAAAATTCATCGGAGGCGGTTTCCGCCTTGCAAAAAATGGGATTTGAGGTACTTATGATTACAGGCGATAATTGGCGAACTGCTAAAGCGATTGCTAAACAAATAGGTATTCAAAATATATTGGCGGAGGTTCTGCCGGAAAATAAAGCGTTAGAGGTTAAAAAATTACAACAGCAGGGGAAGATTGTGGCTATGGTTGGAGATGGCATTAATGACGCGCCGGCTTTAACGCAAGCGGATGTCGGTATTGCCATTGGAAGCGGTTCCGATATTGCCAAAGAAGCCGGGCAAATAGTTTTGGTAAAAGAGGATTTAAGAGATATTATCAATGCTTTTGACTTAAGCAAAAAAACGATGAGGAAGATAAAAGAAAATCTTTTCTGGGCGTTTGTATATAACGCTTTGGGTGTTCCGCTGGCAGCCGGTATATTATTCCCATGGTTTAAGTTTTTAGTCAGTCCGGAATTGGCTGCTTTATTTATGGCATTTAGTTCCGTGTCGGTAACATTAAACACGTTGCTTTTGAAAAGGTATAAATTTAAATATATATATGAAAAATAATTCAAAAAGTTTAATGATTTCTTTAGTCACGGCAGTTCTTTTTAGCTTTTTATTTGTTTTTATAGCAAATAATAAAATCGGAATCGCGCAGTTTGATATATATTTGGGAACAGTATGGGTTTTCTTCCTATCTTTTATTGTTGTGTTGTCGTTGACTCATACATTCAAAAAGGGAAAGGATTAAATATAAGATTGAGATATATATTGAATAAAGGTCGAAATAAATTTTATTAAAATTAACAAATAAAAAATATGAGTTGTTGCGATAATTCAAACAAAGTACAAAGTGTAGAAAGTCAGGCAGTTTGCCCGGTAATGAAAAATCCGGTCGACAAAAAAGAGGCAGAAAAAAATGAGCTTGTTCGGGAGTATAAAGGTGAAAAATATTATTTCTGTTGCGATGGTTGTCCGGAAAAGTTTGAGAAGAATCCGGAAAGTTATATTTAAAAGTTAAAAGGTGTCGATTATAAGTTAATTAACAAGATTTCTGGTAAATGAAATCTTTAATAAAATATGGGATGGTTTGATAAATATTGTGAGAAATGTGGAGAAAAAGTAGACAAAAATACAGCGCCTCAGCGTTTCGGTAAGTATTTCTGTTCAGAAGAACATGTCAAGGATTATACGACAGCCAGAGAAGCTCAAATGAAAAATGCACCGGAACAAAAAAGCGGTGGCGGGTGCTGTTAAAATAAATATGGAGTTAAAAGGAAAAACAATAGTGCTAGGGGTAACAGGAGGAATTGCCGCTTATTGGGCAGCAGAGATTATTGGCGTGCTTAGAGATAGAGAAGCTAGTGTTCATGTCTTAATGACAGAAAATGCTACTCATTTTATAACTCCTCTTACCCTACAAACGCTTTCAAAAAATAAAGTAATTACCAATATGTTTGAAGTCCCTGCTGATTTAGATGTAGGACACATAACATATACCCAAAAAGCTGATTTAATATTAGTGGCGCCTGCTACCGCCAACTTTATTGGTAAAGTTGCCAATGGTATTGCTGACGATATGTTGACTACCACCATTATGGCAACAAAATCTCCAGTATTTATAGTCCCGGCAATGAATGAGAATATGTGGAAAAATAATATTGTTCAAAAAAATGTAGCGACGTTAAGACGTGAAGGATATAAAACCATTAATCCTAGTTACGGGAAAATGGCTTGTGGCGGAGAAGGCGAAGGTACTTTTGCTGATATTGAAAAGATATTAAAAGAGATTGAAGAATTTGGTCTTTTTAAGACAAAAAATATCTGAATCAATATGAAGGTCGAAATAAATGTATTAAAATAAAATGATACTGAGAAAAAAAATTAATAAAAAGAAGAGTGAATCTTATAGAAAAACAAGATCACATACTTTAAAACCCAGGATTAAAAAAAGAAATGAGCAAGAAAAGAAAGTCAAACAAGAACATCATGCAAAACTCATTAAACCACCCACAAATCCTGTTATTGAACCAAAAAAGGAAAACGAATGGGAAACCCGGCAGACTTTTAATCCAGGAGTAATTGTTTTGGATAATAAAGTGTATTTTCTTTATCGAGCTATTGGTGATGATGGTATTTCTCGTTTCGGCTATGCATCATCAAGTGATGGGTTTTCTGTTGATGAACGACTATCTTATCCGATTTATGAGCATAAAATCAAGAACTGTTCTTTTAATATTTTTTCTTATTTTTCTGGCGGTAGTTGGGGAGGAGCAGAAGATCCGAGGATTGTTCGCATTGGAAAAGAAAACACTTTATATATGACTTATACCGCTTGTGACAATGGTTTGCGAGTTGGACTTACCTCTATTAAGCTTCAAGATTTTTTGAATAAAAAATTAAAATGGAAACCACCAGTATTAATTTCTCCACCCGACGAAGTTCATAAAAATTGGGTAATTTTTCCAGAAAAAATAAAAGGCAAATATGCAGTTTTGCACAGCATTAATCCTAAAATCTCGGTAGATTATTTTGACGATTTAAATTTTGACGGCACAACATTCATCAAAAGCTGCTATAACGGCAAAATCAGAAAAAACTGTTGGGATAGCTGGGTTAGGGGCGCGGGTGCTCCGCCCATAAAAACAAAATACGGTTGGCTGGTATTCTATCAAGCGATGGAGGGAAACGATTTCAGCAAGTATAAAGTCGGGGCAATGCTCTTAGACATTAACGACCCGACTAAAATACTTCGCCGCGCGAAAGAACCTGTTTTGGAACCGAGTGAGTTTTATGAAAATGACGGGTTTAAGTCAGGGGTTGTGTATGTGACCGGAGCGGTAGTAAAGGACGACCTGCTTCTTGTGTATTACGGAGGCGCCGACAGTTATGTCTGCGTTGCCTCGGCTCTTTTTGAAGAATTTGTGGAATCACTCAGAAAAGATGGTAAACTGAAGTTGAAACAATTATTATGAAAAAATACATTATTATTGGAACTGTAATTATTATTTTTATTGGCACTGGATATTTCTGGTATCGCTCTTCTGGCGTTCCGTCATACAGCACCATAATAGTAAAAAGAGATTCGATATTACAAGAAGTTTCTGCTAGTGGTAATGTTGTGTCTCCAAACATGATAAACCTTCAGTTCCAAAATAGTGGTAAACTAACTTTTGTTGGAGTAAAAGTTGGAAACAAAGTTAATATCGGGAAAGTTGTTGCGCGACAAGACACTTCAATTTTAAAAGCACAATTAAGACAATCGCAAGCTGCATACTCAGTTGCGCAAACTTCTTATGATAAATTAGTGAATGGTCTTTCAACTTCAGATATAGAAATTGCTAAAGTAGCTTTAAATAATGCACAAAGTGAATATAACAATGTAGTAACTCAGCAAAAAACTTTTGTTGCAAACGCACTTTCTTTGATGCTTAACTCTAATCTTATCGCAAGATCAACCATAAATGGCGCAAATGTTGCAGACCTTCCTGTTGTTTCAGGTATATATAATAATACAGAAGAAGGTGATTATATTATTTCAACATATGCAACAGGAAACGGAGCTTATTTTTCTGTTTCTGGGCTTGAAAATGGAAGTGGTCAAGTTAGTACTGTAGCTGTGCCACTTGGAACTCGTGGACTTTTTATACAATTTCCCAATAATGTTTCTTTTTTTGGTAATGCTACATGGAAAGTTTCTATCCCCAACACCCAATCACCTTCTTATTTAACATATCATAATGCATATCAATCAGCTTTACAAAATCAATCTCAAGTTATAGCTACA
>ERZ1292630.4429-Hain-H41-02um-R3-4429-length-11897-cov-4_pt1 | contig 11897 bp, 11 predicted proteins | sample MGYA00564408_ERZ1292630 | MGnify/ENA primary metagenome ERZ1292630 (study PRJEB36523, sample SAMEA6512641) | groundwater metagenome | collected 2019-01-08 | study: AquaDiva: Metagenomics assemblies of 32 groundwater samples | reverse complement strand
ATTCTAGTTTCTAAGTTTAATAACGTTTCCAGTAAAGTCGTCGGAGATAGACTGGTTTTGATTTCAATGACAGCATTAAGGAAATCCGGCTGGGCGGTCAAACCTTCCGGGACGGTTCGGTAAAATTTAGATTGGCGGATAACTTTTATACCGGGCAGGGTCTCAATATTTTTGATTGCCTGTTTTAAATTAAGGGTTTTATTTTTGAGATTAGACCCCAGTCCTACATAGGCTTTGCTCAAATTTTTTAATTTTTTATAATTTGATTCGCTGTTGACCATGGCTGTATTCCCGAAGGGGGTTAGATCCTTCGTCCCCCGCTGGACATCAGGGGACTCAGGATGAGACTCTTATCCCGCCCTGGCTGGACAAGAGTGAATGGCACATAGTTAAGGGGTAACCATCCCCTTATTGTCATTCTGAGCGGAGCGAAGAATCTCATTACGAGCACAAAAAGAGACCCTTCACTTCGTTCAGGGTGACACCTTAGGGTTTAACTATGTGCCATTCGGGACAAGAGTCTCATTTTGGAAACTTTTCCGGTTTATTTCCAAATTCTCCGGTCGACCCGCTTCGTTCTCGCAAAGGCGAGGCGAGCGAGGCGGACGTTCCGGTTACTTCTCCGGTCATAATATCCGCCGTTCGTCTGGATAAACGTGTTTTGATATATAAAAATGGTCCGCTGAGGATATATAAGGTAAAAATTGCGCATAAGGTTTCTTCCAGTTTGAAAGCCAGCAGCAATCCCAGTAACAGGATCGCCAGCAAAGTGGTAAAAGGGTGTTGGGTGCGGGATATCTTATTAAGAAGATGGGCATAGCGCAAGCGGGTGATCATTAAAATAGAAAGAAACAATAAAATAAAAGGTAAAAGCAGGATTAGTAAAGGTAAATTTTGTCCTTTGTCATAATAAAGAAGGACCAGTGACGCCAGCAGGCCGGCGGCTCCCGGTGTCGGTAACCCTGCAAAATATTCGTGACTTATCTGTTCGACCGGTGTTTCAATATTAAAACGCGCCAGGCGAAGAGCCGCGCAGATTACATAAAAGGCCGAAAGCGCCAGGGTGAAACGGTAAGAAATCAAATGGTGTCCGTTTTTGCTAATCAGGGCATAAATTAACAGGGCCGGGGCTAAACCAAAAGTAATCAGATCCGATAAAGAATCAAGTTGCGCTCCAAAATTAGAGGCAGATTTGGTAAGTTTAGCAATCCGGCCGTCCAGCGCATCAAAAATCATGGCTATAAATATACACAGGGTGGCCTGCTTGAAATCATTCCGGAAGATATAATTGACTGATAAAAATCCGAAAAGTAAATTACCTAACGTTAACAGGGTCGGTAAAATGGCCACCCGGAGCAGTTTTTTTCTTTTTACCGGCTTCACCGGCAGCCAGGTTTTTGATTTTAATGGAGATGGCATATAATTGTTTCGCCTCCTTTAACCCGGTCGTTTAAGGTTACTTTTAATTCCTTTATTTTATCTTTCGGTAAATATAACTCTGTCCGTGAGCCGAATTTTATTAAACCGATTTTATCGCCTTTGTTTACCCGGTCATTAGTCACGCAGAAACAAACGATTCTTCGGGCGATAATACCGGCAATCTGCCTGATTAAAATTTTAAAAGGGGTTGAACCGGCGCATAATAGCCCGATTGAGTTGTTTTCGTTTAAATCGCCGGCCCGGGGATCGGAGGCAACCAAGAATTTACCTTTTTGATAATTGGTCCAGATGACCTGCCCGGCATAAGGCGCCCGGTTGATATGGACATTGAAAAGAGAAAGAAAAATGCCGATTTTGACGGACGGCTGATTGATAAATTTGTTTTCATAGACTTCACTGATTTCAACCACGCGTCCGTCGGCCGGCGCGACGACCAGATGCTCACCTTCCGGGCTAACCCGAACCGGGTCACGAAAAAAATAAAGAACAAATGAAAATAACAAAAGAGGGACAGCAATCAAAGCAGAATGCACTTTTATTAAAAGCAATCCCATGATAATAGAAAATAGGGCGACTAAAATTATTTCTTTTACGCCATATTTAGTAATAGGTAATTTCATATAGTTCGGTAAACCAACGGCCAGAATTAAAGTTATATAATTTAATTGCCGATATGATTAACACAATATTATAATTGATAACCGAGAATGTCAAGCATTTATTTAGGGGTAATGCCGATTCGTGAGATCGTCATTAGTTTTATCCGCTTCAAGCGGATCAGTCGTTGAGAGAGGGTTGACTGCTTAAGAGGGAGCAGCAACCAATGTTGCAATATTTAAGATCTAACTGGTCGGCCGTTGCGCGAACCGTCCGAAGCGCCACGATAATTTTCTGGTTGGTTTTAACAGGCGGGATTATTGTGTTCTTGTTGACCACGACGCTGGCCGCTCACCAGAAAAATATGCGACTGAAAGAGCATTTCATAAAATTAAATTACGAAACGCAATTTTTAGATTACCAGAATAAACACCTGCGTCGGGAAATTACCGCCATTCAGGAAGATCCCTTTTACCTGGAAATGGTGATGCGCCAGGAGTTAAATATGCTTCAGGAAGGGGAGATCGTTATCAAACCGCACCACCTTCAAGCCCAATAATTATTTAAAAATATTTTTTTGGTTTGATTCCGCAGGTAATTTAGAATTAAGATGTTCATAAGCGGCCCGGGTAGCTTTGCGGCCTCGGGGGGTTTTTTCTAAAAAGCAGCATTGAATCAAATAAGGTTCATAAACCTCTTCAATGGTATCTTCTTCTTCGCCGACTGAAACGGCAATAGTTTTTAATCCCATCGGGCCGCCGTCGTGATTAATGAGGGTTTGAAGAATTTTGCGGTCCGTTTCATCCAGTCCGGCTTCATCAATTCCCAGCATTTGCAACCCCTCATGGGCAATTTTTTCATCAATAACATTGTTAGATTTAATCTGGGCTAAATCCCTGATTCTTTTAAGCATCCGGTTGACCACCCGCGGGGTGCCGCGTCCGCAGCTGGCTAAAAGTTCGGCGGCCGGCTGGGCAATCTGGACGCCTAAAATCTGCGCGGACCGTTTGATGATTTTTATCAGGTCATCCCGGTGATATAAATTAAGTTTTTCCCAGATGCCGAACCGGCTGCGCAAGGCATCGGTTAAAAGTCCTTCCCGGGTAGTCGCGCCCACCAGGGTAAAATGAGGAATATTAAGCGTGATTGACCGGGCGTGTGGTCCCTGATCAATCATAATGTTAATAGTAAAATCCTCCATTGCCGAATAGAGATATTCTTCCACGACGGTGGGAATGCGGTGGATTTCATCTATGAAAAGGACATCGCCTTTTTTAAGATTGCTGAGAATGCCGGCCAGGTCAGCCGGTTTTTCCAGAACCGGTCCGGAAGTGGTTTTAAGTGATGATTGACATTCTTTAGCAACCAGATAGGCCAGAGTGGTTTTGCCGAGCCCTGGTAATCCTGAAAAAAGCAAATGGTCTAACGGTTCCTGTCGTTTTCGCGCCGCGCTGATATAGATATTTAAATTATGAACTATTTTATCCTGCCCGACAAACTCATCAAAATTATCGGGCCTGAGGGTCAGGTCAAGTTTTAAATCTTCTTCATTCCGGACCGGTCGGCCGACCGGTTTACTTCCGTTTGAATGACGGCCCTGTATCGGGGAGACAGGTTTATTATTAGAAACAGGTGAATTCATTGTAAATTTTTGTTCCAAAAATTTACTTATAAAGATGATGCTGTTTCTTCAGCCGGACTGGCTTCGTCCGCCTTAGGCGGAGTATCGGGGCTGGCCGTTTCTTCGCCGGGAATTTCGCCTAATTTCTCTTTGATTTTAGCGGACTTGCCGCTTCGTTTTCTTAAATAATAAAGTTTAGCCCGGCGCGGGTTTCCTTTTCTTTTGATAACAATATCGCCAATCAAAGGGGAATGCAATAGAAATATTCTTTCAACGCCTTCGCCTTGGACGATCCGGCGGACGGTAAAAGTTTCCTGAGACAATCCTCCCTGCCTGGAAATAACCACTCCGTTGAAAATCTGGATTCTTTCGCGGTCGCCTTCCTTAATTTTTACGTGAACATCAACCGTATCACCAACTTCAAAATGGGGGACTTTCTTTTTCATCGCGGCTCTGGAGAGTTCTTCTAAGATAGGCATAATTTTTTCCTTATTAACGAATTAAAAAAATAATCTACCAGTTTTTCCGCCCGGCGTCAAGTTTTTTATTATTTGTATTGTTTGAGCCGCTGGATAAAGTTTTTGATATCCGGGGCGGTTTCGGCGGTTAAAGAAAGACTTTCATCGGTGGCCGGATGCGTAAAAGTTATCCGGGCGGCATGCAGGGCCGGGCGGTCTAATAAAAGATCGTCCGGTTGGGAGAGAGAAAGGTCGCCGATATCCGATAAAAAAATTTCTTTTTTGCCTCCGTAAGTTACATCACCGGCAATCGGGTGTTTGATGGAAGCCAGATGAACCCGGATTTGATGAGTTCGTCCGGTTTTGGGAAAAACTTTTACCACGCTGAATTTTTTGAATCTTTCCTGCAATTCATAGTAAGAGATCGCTTCACGGCCCTCGCCTTCTTTACGCACCGCCATTTTTTCTCGTTCTTTCTGGTGCCGTCCCAGAGGTTTAACAATCGTATCCGAATCAAACTGGACCTGGCCGTGAACCACCGCCAGGTATTCTTTAAAAATTTGTCTTCCGGCAAATTGTTTTCCTAAGGAAAGATAAGCCCGGGCGGTTTTAGCAGCCAGAATTATGCCGCTGGTATTTTTATCCAGCCGGTGGACAATGCCCGGCCGGTAAATATCTTCCCCCTGGTTTTGGGTCGGTCTGGTTCGCTCCGCTTTAGTGGGGTCACCGCCTAATGAATCACAGTGGTGTAATAAAGCATTAACCAGCGTGCCGCGCCAGTGACCGGCCGCCGGATGAACCACCATTCCCGGAGGTTTGTTTATCGCAATAATGTCGTTATCTTCATAAATAACATCAAGCGGGATGTCTTCGGCCACCGTTTGCGGTTTTATCAGGCGGGGTAGTGCCACCTCAATAATATCACCCTGGTTTAATTCGTAACTGGGCTTGGTCCGGTGCTGGTTTACTTTAACCAGACCTTCTTTGATCAGACGTTGAATTAAGGTTCGGGAATATTCGTTTAATCGTTTGGTTAAATAAACATCAATGCGGTATGTTTCCAGGCCTGATTTTTTCACCGGGATAGTTACTGAAGTGCATTGTTCCCAATTAATTTGAATGGGCGCCCCGCCTCGGCGGGATGATTTTTGGAATGTCACTGGATGAGTTTGATAAATTTATCTTTAAAGCGTTCAAAGACGTAAAGCACCGTCATGACCCAATGGTCACGCCAGCCGGCGGCATGTTGCTCACACCATTTCTTGGTGACCTGTTCCCGGTTTATCAGCCCGTTGGTTTTTTCACCCTGATACCAGATTTCTTTTTCAATCTCGTCCAGTTCCAATTTTATTTCTTCTAGAGGATTAATTGAGCGGGTGCGCATAATAAATAATTTAATCGCCAGTTCATCGGAAACGCCGGTATCTTTAATTTTGGTTAGTTCGGTGTCCCGAAAACGTTTAATATCGTTTTTATGCTGGATAATAAATAATTCCAGGTCTTTTTCAATATTGCTGAATTTACCGGAACAGAACTCTTGTTCTAATTTCCCTAAATATGATTTATCTGGCATTAACGGTTGTATCTCTGGCATTTTTAACGGGGTTGAATTTTGAGTCAATGGCATAAAGAGGCCTCTTTTTTATTTATCGTCTTTAATTAAACCGAAAATTAACTTATTTGTCAAGGAAAATCTGCCCCCGCTCCCGCCACGATTGTATCGGGGCCCGCCACGGCTGGAGGGGCAGATTTTCCTTGATCCTGACCCCGCCTTGGCGGGGGAAAGATCTAATTGGTGAACCACGTAGGGTTCACCATCCTGCTCCGCCTTAGGCGGATCGGGACAGGCCGATCCGAAATAATGAATAGAAACAGGTCTGGAGACCTGTTTCTACCCTCGCTGTTTTAGGATAGGCTCTAATGATCATCTATTCTTTTCCGGACTGGTCATCAGTTCTAATGTTTCCTGGAGGACCGGCAAAGTGATTTTTATGGTGGTACCGCGTCCTTTTTTACTCTGGATGTAAATTTTTCCGCCGTGGTTTTCAATAATATTATGGACCACGGCTAGTCCCAACCCGGTGCCGCGGCCCGGTTCTTTGGTGGTATAAAAAATATCAAAAGCATGTTCCAGGGTTTGAGCGTCCATCCCGGCTCCGTCATCGGTTAAACTAACCGTTATGTTTTTTCCAGATAATTCAATTAACAATTTGATTTGCCCGCGGTCGGTCAATTCCGGTTGGGTTTCCCGCAGGTTGATAATAGCATCAATGGCATTCATTAAGAGGTTGAGAAAAACCTGCTGTAATTCGGTGGCATCTCCAAAAACCTGGGGGATATTGGCCGGGACCAGATTAGCAACGGTTATTTTGTATTCTTCCAGGCGATGCTGGACCAGTTGCAATGTCCGCTCAATCACCGGTTTTAATTCTAGGCCCTGGGGAACCAGTTTACGCGGAAAAAATTGCAGGATTTTCTTCAGGGTTTCCTGCATCCGCTGCAGTCCGTCAAGAATTAAATCCAGGTATTCCCTAGTTTTTTCCAACGGTAAGTTTCCTTTTTTAAGAGACTGGACCGCATTCATAATTCCGCCGAGAGGATTGTTTATTTCATGGGCAATGCCGGCGGCTAAAGTCCCAGTTGCGGAAAGGCGCTGGGCAATGGTTAGTTGCTCCTGGGTTGTCTTTATTTTATGCCGCGCTTCTTCAATCTTTGATTCCAGGGAAGTATGGTATCCTCTTAATTCTTTCAGCATGCCGTTAAATGTTTTAATCAGGTTAGCGACTTCATCGTCCCCGCTGGGTTGAGGCAGAGTAACGTTATAATTCCCTTCCGCAATGCCCCGGCTCGCCTCGGCGAGAGATTCAATCGGTTTAAGAACCAGGCGGGTTAATAAAACATATAAACTGACAATGAGTATAATTGTTCCTAACGGCATGATTAAAAGAATGAGTTTGACCGATTCAAAAGGGTCAAATTTAAACCAGCGATGCTGGATTTCCATTTTTACACCCAGCGTTTCTCCGTTCGGCAGGAGCACCGGGGCATAAATGACGTTATCGACAATAATATCTTTTCCCGTTTCAATGGTTCTTTTTAGTTTTTCATCACTGGTGTAAATGAAAGGGTCAACCGGCGGCCGGCTGGAAACAATGGGTTCTAATTTATTATTAACGATGACCCAATTATCCAGGTACATCAAATTACGGAGTTTATTTTCCAGCGCATTCCAGTCTTCTAATTTTTTTATGCCGGCTACTTCGGCCTGAATAACCGTTTCAATGCTTTCGGCTAAATGTTGCTGTTCTTTTTTTACTCTTCCCCACGAAGAAAGCCAGAGATTTAGGGTTAAGACGCCTAAAATTAGGATCATCAACGTGGTAATCGCAATTAAAATTTTATGGCGTAAAGACATTTTATTTTTAACCGCCCGTTGCGCCTCCGAATGTTTCCATCAGGTGGACTAACGGCATAAAAAGAGCAATGACAATAAATCCGACCGTGACACCCAGAAAAACGATAATCACCGGTTCTAAAATACTGGTGAGCGAACTTACCGCCGTATCCACTTCTGCTTCATAATTATCGGCTACTTTCATCAACATTTTATCAAGTTCGCCGGTTTCTTCGCCGACTTCAACCATATTGATGACAATATCATCAAAAACACCGCTCTGGGACAACGGACCGGCAATACTTTCCCCTTCGCGGATGCTATCATGGACATTCTGGATTGCCTCGGCCAGCACTTCATTCCCGATGGCATTCCGCACGATGGTTAACGATTCCAGAATATTAACGCCGCTGGCTAAGAGAGTGCCGAAAGTGCGGCAGAACCGGGCAATGGCCGATTTGCGCATAATCATTCCTACTAAAGGCACATTGAGTTTAAGCCGGTCGATGGTCAGGCGTCCGTTCCTGCTGCGGGCAAATATGATTACCCCGATGTAAAGAACAATCGGAATAACCGGCAGCAAAAACCACCAGTTTTTGATGGTTTCGCTGATGCTCATTAATAACTGGGTCATCGCCGGTAGAGAGGTGCCCATTTCGGCAAAGATGGCGGCAAATTTTGGTACGACAAAGGCCATAATGCCGACCAGGATAACAAGCGCGACGCTGATAACCATCACCGGGTAAATTAAAGCGCCGATAATTTTTCGCTTGAGCGCCTGGGATTTTTCCATAAAAATAGATAACCGGAGTAAAATCGTATCAAGCACTCCGCCGGCCTCACCGGCTTTAACCATATTGACATATAAACGGTCAAATGCCTTGGGATATTTAGATAATGCTTCCGAGAATGTGCTGCCGCCTTCCACCTCTTCAGTCACCTGGCCGACGATCCTTTTTAACAAAGATGTTTTCATCTGCTTTTCCAGGATTTTTAAACTTCGTAAAAGGGGCAGGCCGGCATCCTGCAAAACGGAAAGTTGCTGGGTGAAATGTGATAATTGTTTCCGGCTGACTCCGCCCAGGTAAAAGCCTTTTAGTTTTTTACCGGTGGTGGCTGCTCCCGGCCCGGGCGTTCCGGTTGACGTCGCGCTTTTTTCCTGAACGCCGGTCGGGAAATAACCCATCTGGCGGATTTTTTGCTGCGCCTCCTGGATCGAACCGGCTTCTATTTCCGAATTGATTCGTTTCCCGGTCCGGTCAACCGCTTCGTAATGGAATATTGGCATAATTTTTCCTCCTCCTATGAGCCCCGATGGTCATCGGGGCGAATTGGACCCCGCCGTCTAGCGGGATAATTGTATCATTTCCTGATAAAAAGTATAAAATTTGCGTCGGCGCGGCGGGGCAAGTTTTATATGGTAAATAATGTTTCTTTAACTACTTCTTCTACCGTGGTTTTTCCGTCAAAAATGGCCAGCAACCCGTTTTCTCTCAGCGTTCGCATACCGTCTTCACGGGCTTGAACTCTAATTTTTTCGGACGAAGCGTTTTCCATAATCAAATGCTTGATTTTGTCGCTCAGGATCATTATTTCAAATATTGCCGTCCGGCCCCGGTATCCGATATTATTACACTGGCCGCATTTTTTTCCGTGATAAAATTTTTTGCCCTTAATTTCTTCAGGGGTCAGGTTGAGTTCCATCAGGACGTCTTCCGTGGGTTCAAAATCCTCACGGCAATGAGGGCATATTTTTCTGATCAGCCGCTGGGCGACAATCGCCTCCAGCGTCGCGGTAATTAAATAAGGTTGTACGCCCAGGTCCAGTAACCGCGCAATGGATTGCGGAGCATCATTGGTATGCAGGGTAGTTAACACCAGGTGTCCGGTCAGCGATGCTTCGATTGCCATGCGGGCCGTTTCTTCATCACGGATTTCACCCACCAGAATGATATCCGGATCCTGCCGGAGAATGTTTCTCAAACAAGCGGCATAAGTTACCCCGATTTCCTCATGGATTTCACATTGGATAATACCCGGCAGGTCGTATTCAACCGGGTCTTCGGTCGTAATAATTTTATATTTAATATCATTCAGATGATTTAAAGCCGAGTAAAGGGTGGTTGTTTTTCCGGAACCGGTGGGGCCGGTAACAATAATGATGCCGTTAGGTAAACCCAGCAGGTTTTTTACCAATTTAGTTTCTTCGTCCCGTAAACCGACGTTTTCCATGTCAAGGGAGACGACGCTTTTATCCAGCACGCGCATCACCACGCTTTCGCCGGAAATGGTCGGCAGGGTGGAAACGCGGATATCAACCATTTTACCGCCGACGTTAAGAGGGATTCGGCCGTCCTGCGGTTTTCTGGTTTCGGAAATATCAAGATTGGACATTATTTTAATTCTGGAAATTATGGGCAGGGCCAGGTGCAGCGGCGGCGGAACCATTTCATACAGAACACCATCCACGCGGTAACGGATTTTAAATTCTTTTTCAAAAGGTTCAAAATGAATATCGCTGGCCTGGTCTTTAATGGCGTGCAAAAGGATGAAGTTTAACAATTTTTTTATCGGCGCCTGGTCGGCCAGGGCTTCAACGTTTTCCAGACTGATGGTTTTATTTTTCGTATCCAGGATTTCCAGATCGGCCGCTCCGGAGGTTTTGCTCATTTCTTCCAGGATGTTAGCCGCCCCGGCCGGTTCTTTGTAATACTTATTAAGAGCGCGGTTGACCGATTCTTCATCGCTGACCGCTCCCTGAACTTCGCAATTAAGCATAAAACGCAGGTCATCCAGTACGCTGATGTTAAGCGGGTTAGCCATCGCCACGGTCAGCGTATTATTTTCAAAGCGGATGGGGATAATTTTGTAAACTTTGGTGATCGAGGATGGTACTTTTTCAATAACTTCGTTGGGTATTTCTATTTCATCCAGATTGACCACTTCCATACCGACCTGGGCGCCCAACGCCAGCAGGACTTCTTCTTCACTGACATAGCTCAGGTTAATCAGGATCCGTCCGATGGCTCCGCCTTTCTGGCGTTGAATTTCCAGTGCTTCCTGGACCTGGCTTTCTTTGACCAGCTCCATTTCTTTAAGAATTTGACCTAATGGTTTACGGCGGCTCATCAGAGTATCCTGTTATTATGATTACTTATATTTTAAAGTACATTTTGCCTGTGTCAAGCATTTCTTACAGATAAAAATCTTGACATTAAGAAGGTTGATAGTAAAATTAAAACCATTGACTTTGTCAACGGTCTTACCCATAATTTATTTCGGGGTCTCTTGCTTCAATTTTGATATTTATTTTGCGCGGGCGTAACTCAGTGGTAGAGTGCAACGTTGCCAACGTTGTTGTCGCCGGTTCGAGCCCGGTCGCCCGCTCTTTATAACTGAAGATTTATAATCTTTCCAAAATAGCATATTACGAAGTAGCGATTCCGGTCTTCGCGACCGCCGCCTCCCGTCTTCGCGTAGCCCGCTTTGGCAGGGGAATCAAGGCGGCGGAGTAGGCTCGCTACGTAGTACGAGAATAATAAAATTTAATCGTAACGACATAGATATTGTTGTCTTAATATGAAAATAGGTATTATCGGTTTGCCCCAGACCGGAAAGAAAACGCTTTACGAAATTCTCATCCCGACGAAAGTCGGGAAAAAGGAACTGGTCCTCAATAAACCGGTTGAAGGCGTGGCCGAGATAGCCGACCCGCGGTTTGACCGGTTAGTTGATATCTATAAACCCAAAAAATATGCCCGGGCCAAAATCAATATCAAACTCCTGCCCAAAATAGAAATCGGCGCCGATGCTAAGGACGATGTGCTCAAGGAAATGAGCGATACGGATGTCCTCTGCCATATTGTCCGGGCGTTTAAGAACGATTCAGTTTATCATATCCACGGCTCCATCGACCCCAAACGCGATATTGACGAGGTTAACGCCGAACTGATTCTTTACGATCTGATGTTCATTGAGAAACGGTTGGAGCGGATAGAAAAGGAGCAGAAAAGAAGCAGCAGCGATCAAGCAGTGATTAAGGATAAGGAATTATTATTGAAACTCAAAGCCCACCTGGAAAAAGAAATGCCCTTGCGGTTATTGGAATTGAATGATGAGGAAAAGAAGGCCATCCTGAACTACCGGCTGGTTACGGTCAAGCAGATGATTGTGGTGTTGAATGTGGCCGAAGATGATGTTAATAATACGGCGTTATTTGAGAAGTTTCGGAATGAATACGCTTCTCAAAAGATATACCTGATTCAGATTTCGGCCAAAGTAGAGGACGAAATATCGGCGCTGGAATCGGCCGAGGAACGTAAGGCGTTTCTGGAATCGCTCGGCATTGCCGAGCCGGCTACCGATGTTTTGAAGCGGGTTTGTATTG
>ERZ1292630.1509-Hain-H41-02um-R3-1509-length-22906-cov-8_pt1 | contig 11899 bp, 11 predicted proteins | sample MGYA00564408_ERZ1292630 | MGnify/ENA primary metagenome ERZ1292630 (study PRJEB36523, sample SAMEA6512641) | groundwater metagenome | collected 2019-01-08 | study: AquaDiva: Metagenomics assemblies of 32 groundwater samples | reverse complement strand
ATGCCCCACCTACCGCGCGTTGAATGGTCTTGATGCCCCACCTACCGCGCGTTGACGTCGAGTAGAGGATGCACGAAGAGGGGGGATGCGGGCGGCGCGTGGCCCCTTTGCCCGGCGTTGTGATTGGCGACTTGAAAATGTGGACGAGATGAAAGGGCGAGAGATGAGAGAGTGGATTGTCAACAGTAAATTTTTTTGCTTTCGTTTTCGGACGCTGGAAAAAGCAGAGGAAAAGTCCGAGTGCGAAGCGATGACCAGCTCGTCCGAGCCGCCCGCATTTTCTCGTCCAGCCAGACGGCGAGGTCCGCCCGATGCGCAATCCGACATGAACTCGGTGCTGCGGGACGTGCTGGTGGCGGTCGACGACGACGCCGCGGCGCGTCGACGCCGCAAGCTGCAGGAGGCCACGGCAGTGAGGGATCGGCGGGCCCTGGAAGCCAACCCTGGGGTCACCGTGATGGCCGTGTGGAAGGGCAAACCGTGGCGAGCGGAAATCAAAGCGGTGCACAAGATCACGCGCGAAGCCGCGTTTCTGGAACTGTCCGCCGTGAAACATGAACCGACGAGTTCGGCGGCCGTGAACCCCACGGACGTTCCCGACAGTGACCTCTACCGCTTCGTGGTTCGTTTTTTGCAAGACGACACCGTCGCGCACAGCCTTCATTTTAACGCGTTGCAGCCTACCGACCCTGACACCACGCGACTCACGCCACCCGAGAACTGGTCCATCCCCGATTTCAGCAAAATGATTCGTGAACTGGAACAGGCGGAATCGCGGCACCGCGCGACCGGCCTGGAAGAAGAAGCCGATGTCTGGAGCCTAATGTGGGACGCGCGCCCGGTGCCGCCCAAAGTGCCCTACCAGGTGCAACGGCGGGACGAGCTCTTCGCGGCGGAGGCGACGCTGCGGTCCGCGATCGACAACGTGTGGCAGTCGTCTCACTACGACATCGTCACGACGCGCAAACCGGACCGGCATACGGCAATTCGCACGTCGCTTTCCTACTGGCAGCTGGCCGAAGAAACGCAACGCTCGGACATTCAGAACGACCTCTCGCAGCAACGACTGGCCCTCGTCGATCGGCATCGGCCGCGGCCGCGTGACGTGTTCACGCACCTCCGAGGCTTCTGGCAACAGCAGGAGGAGGCGCAACGCGATACCCTAACTGAGGAAGCCTACGTCTCCTTCTCCGATACCGTCAAGTCGTTCCGGCGGCGGTTGTCCGTGCTGCTGGCCGCTGCACCGTCGCCGCCGCCGTCGTCTCCCCCGCCAAAGCCTACATTGCAATCGTCGCCTCCGCGGCAGGAAATCGCAACGCAAACGCCGACTCGGAGCCGCACCCCTCACCGTCACTACTTGCACAAGCCGTGCCCCGTCGAATATCGGCCGCCATTTCGGCCGTCATCCGGCTCGGTCAGGCTTGCCCCTTCCAGCCAGCTTTCGGCCCCGATGTACACGGTTCGGTATCCCAACTACAACGGCCCGGCTGACTCGGCGACACCGTCACCGAAACTACGCGGGGCGGTGTCCGCCGCCGGCGTCGTGCGAACCGAACCGCGCCACCGCAGCCCGGTTCGTTCGGTGTCGTCTCAAGTCAATCCGAGTACGCAGCTGGGAGGGCCGGGGCTCACCCCTCCGCCGCCCTCTCCGCCGCAAGGCCGTTCTCCATGGGAAGGCCGGAAGGTGTGAGTATCGTGCGCCGCGGCCACACCTCCTTCGCCGGCCACGTCGTCGGCCCCCATTGCTTCTTACAGTGTCACCATACCCTATTGTACGTTATGACCGCGCCATAATTATTTTTTCCATTTGTACCGAGTGCGTAGCGGAACCACCCGTTTCATGGAAGATAACCGAGCGATGCTACAACCAACTTTGTTTACTGTCATGAAGCGTGAAGGAGTACACCCTTACCCCGTCGTCGTGGAAATAACAGGACAGACCCACCAGTGCGCCGACATCGGGAATTTATCGAGAGAAAAGCCAGCCAATGTCGCATCAGTACCTCTTTAAGTACATCGTCATCGGCGACTCCGGCGTGGGTAAGTCTTGTCTATTGATGCAGTTCACCGACAAGCGCTTCGAGTCGACGCATGATCTAACCATCGGCGTCGAGTTTGGTGCGCGTCTCATCGAAATCGAGGGCGTTCCGGTGAAGTTGCAGATCTGGGACACGGCCGGTCAGGAGAGCTTCCGCAGCATCACGCGATCCTACTATCGAGGCGCCGCTGGCGCCCTGCTCGTGTTCGACGTGACGCGTCGATCGACCTTTGACTCGGTGGCGTCGTGGCTGCAAGATGCGAAGGACAATTCCAACATGGCCATGACGGTGCTCCTCATAGGCAACAAGGTAGACCTCGATAGTCAGCGAGAAGTGTCGCGCGATGAGGCAGAAAAATTCGCCAAAACCCACGACCTCATGTACCTGGAGACGAGCGCGAAGACGGCGTTCAACGTGGATGAAGCCTTCTTAGGTACGGCGAAAGCAATCTATGCGAAGGTGCAGTCGGGGGTGTTGGACTCTAGCGTGCTAGCAGGGAGGGCACTGGCCGGTCCCGGAGGGCCGGGATACAAATCAGGGCCGACCGGTAGTTCAGGCTCGGCGTCGAGCAATAGCGCGTCGTCCTCCGCGGCCTCCAAAGCAGCGGCAGATTCTCAGAGTAGTAACTCGAAACCCTGCTGCGGAGGAAACTCCTGACCGGTTCAGCCCATTCTACCACCACCAAGCGGGAACAACCCCAAACGTGTGTTTGCCAAGTGGCCCACGGTATTCCCTTTTCCCCTGAACCGCTTTGCTTCCGGGTATCGTGGGAAAAAAGTGGAGAGCCACTTGCTGTACGAGAGAATACGAGAGGTCCCCGGTTTTTCACGCACCCCTGTTGCCGTTGCATCGCTCTCTCTCTCTCCCACCGCAGAGTGACTTTCAAATTTATCACCGGTGCCGGTGTCGCGACCTTCTCGCGACTAAAACAAAAGCCTCGGCGTTGACTTCTCTCTCATTCTGCCCCACCCCACTTGTTGACCCCTCGTATCACTATCACCAGAGGGGGACGAAATGGGTCAGCGCATCAGTAGGTCTCAAATGGAGGACTACAAGGAGACGGTGAAGGGCAAATTTGACGAAGCCGAAATTACGTACATGCACAAGCTCTTCCACCGGGCGGCGCCTAGCGGACAGATGGGGCAATCCGAGTTCAAGTCGTACATCGAGTCGCTTGACATATTTAAGCGCGTCGACAAGCAGGAGCAATACGATCAGCTATTTCGCGGCTACGACCGCGATGGCGATAAAACGATCACCTTCAAAGAGTATCTGCTCTACCATCTTGGCATCGTGTTCAGCACCGACGAGCTATTTGACATCATTTTCGCGATGTACGACGTCGACGGGAACGGCTACATCACGAAAGAGGAAATGGTGCAAGTGATCACCAACTCGACTCGTTGGATGGGTCACTGCGACGTCGAATCGACAGAGGTGCAACGGGCGATTAGTCACACGGCAGACCGAGTGCTCGCGGTGGTGGCGTCGGACAAAACGAAGATGAGTCGCGAGGAGCTGAAGAAGGCGTCGCAGAAGCATCCCGACATTCTCGAAAAGTTGAAGAATCTTGCGTGAGGGGCGCACCCGCCGCGGCGAGTCCTTTTCCGACTTCCCCACCTTCCAAAAATATCCAGTATCACTTCCCCCTCTCCTGTCGCATGCCAATGTCTGTCACGGAAGCGGTTTTTGCATACAGAGTGGTTTCAACGCAGGACAGTTCGTGGGTGTCGTTGGATTGACAAGTGACACCACCTTCCACGCCTTTCAGGTGAGACGGGTTTTTTTGTGCTTTTTCGCTTTCCGTATTTAAATAAAACAAATTGGTCGGTGTCGTTAACATGCGTGCCGCATTGTTCACCTTTGATCCCACCGTGGTCGTCGACTCACTTCGCGCGGAGCTGTTCCCGCGATTCGACCCGAAGCAAACCGCGTTAGTGACCGACGCCGCCGCGCTCCGGCGAGACTTCCTCGACGACAAGTCCATGTACCAACATCCACGCGCCTTGCCGAACCCGGCAGGGCAGCCCACGTTTTATGCCCCAGTCCCGCATGAAAACACCGCGTTGCCCATCGCGGCCGTCACACCCGGCTGCGTGGAGGCAGTGGCCGCCGTGGTGCGTGTTTGCTATCGTCATCGGTGCCCGTTAGTGGTTCGCGGCGGGGCGACGGGTCTGGAGGGAGGTTGCGTGCCGTTGTACGGCGGCGTGGTCTTGGACACGTCCAATTTGGTGACCACCCGGGTGGACGCGGAGAATGGCGTCGCATGGGTGGGTGCCGGAGTGCGGAAACTGCACCTTGCGAAGCACCTTGGACCTCTGGGATTGCTGTTCGGCCCCGACCCAGCGTCCAACCCGACGATCGGAGGCATGGTGTCCACGTCCGGCAGCGGGATGACGACGATCCGGTATGGCACAACGCGAGAAAACGTCGTGTCCTTGGTGGTGGTGACCGCCGCCGGTGAGATCATACGAACGCGGCAGCCAGTGAGGAAGGCTTCGACCGGCTTGGACTTGACTAATCTGTTCATCGGGAGCGAAGGCACCTTAGGCGTCGTCGTCGAGGCTTGCTTGAAGATCCACCGCCTACCGGTCCACCGCACGGGCGCCATGGTGACCTTTCACTCCCTCCACGACGCGGTGCGCGCCGTGGTAGCCATGCGAAAGGCACAAGGGGCGCGGGGCACGGGCCAACTGGTTCGGTGCGAACTGATTAACGGCGAGGGCATCGCGGCCGGCAACAAAGAGTTCAGGACCCAACTGACGCCGGTCCCCACCGTCCTGCTCGAATTTCAAGGCGACGTGGTCGACAGCTTGACGGATGAGTTCAGAACCGCCGAACGCGTCTTTCGCGAGCACAGTTGTCAGCACATCAACTACGTCGAACGCGGGGCCGAGCTCGACACCGTGTGGGAGGCTCGCCGGGGCTGCTACATGGCGGCTCGCAAGGCGCGTGGAAAGGGCACAGCGGCAGCCACCATCGAACCCGTGTACATCTCCGACGTTTGTGTGCCGATGACGACTCTCGCAGACTGCGTGAAGCAGACGGAGGAGGATTTCCGCAAGGAGGGCGTCCCGTGCATTATTTGCGCGCACATCGCGGATGGAAATTTTCACGCGATGGTACCGTTTGCAACTGCGAAGGAGCGGCAACAGACGCTGGAACTGGACGCGCGGCTGATTGCGCGTGCCGTGCGCATGGGGGGCGCGTGCTCCGGGGAGCATGGCATCGGCCTCGGAAAGGTCAAGCACCTGTTGCAGGAGCACGGCCAGGCGCATCTGGCGCTGCAGCGCGGCATTAAAGCGGCGATGGACCCACGAGGGATCATGAACCCAGGCAAGTTCTATCCACCCGCCCCTTTGACGTTGGGGGGGAGTCCCGCACCTCCTCTTGCTGCGTCGCCACCAGCAGCGCATCTTTGATCGGCCGTCGTCGTCACTCTTTCCTTCTCACTCCGTTTCCGGGCACAAAGTTTCTTTGAGACCAGTCTTCGGCTGCCAAGTGTTGATTGGCTGACGCTCTTGGCCAACAGTTGGATTTGCTCAAAAGGGAAAGAAGGAAGACAAAGGAAACCCCCCTCTTCTGTAAAGGGCGGGGGGGCACAGAGGAGAGGTATAAGTGGCGGGGCCCTCCGTGCAACATGCGCAGTCGCGCTCGGCGGGAAGTGCCGCTCACGGGCACTGACCGCCCCAAGCGCTGGCGCCATCTTTGCCTCAAGGCGGTGGCGTCAGTGATCTTGCTCACTTTGGTCACCTTGCAGGTGCGGTTCATGGCGGCGTCGACCGAACGTCTCCCAGGCTTGCTGAACGACTTGGCGTCGCCTCTAAGATGCGGCTGGGCGCACCGTTCCGTCATACCGAGGCAAATCCTGGTGGTGTGGAAGCATCCGACACTGTCCGGCATTGCGGAGGAGTACCACGAGGAGTGGAGGCAACAAGAGCCGTGCTTCGAGAGGCGCGTCGTGACGGACGGGGAGTGTCTCACGCTCGCTGAACGCGCCAACATGTCTGCCGTCTACGCCTGGTACCCTCTGAATGTGATGCGAGCGGACGCCTGTCGACTGCTCGCGGTGTTCTTCTATGGCGGGATGTATCTGGACATCGATGTCGAACGCGGCGTGCCCCTACGCTCATGGTGGGATCTGGAGGCCGATGTCATGTTGGGACGTGAGTTCCAGTGGCATAAGACCCTCACGAATTGGTTCTTCGCCGCGACGGCGGGTCACCGTTGTTTCGCGAGGGCCATTCAATTGATGATCCGACGTGCGGAGCGGATCCGGCGGACGCGCAGCCACCTTCTCCATAACGTGGAGTTCGTGCATGATCTCACCGGGCCATGGTTGCTGACTGACGCGATGCTTGGCTGCCAGCCCAACCCGCCTCGCGTGCGGTTCACCGAGGACGACGTCACCCGCCACCTCATCATCCACCATTTCAACAGTTTGCTAAAAAGTCACAGTTACCGGTCCTGGAAGGATCATCGCAACGACCTCTTGGATACCGAGATCCACCGCATCGGCAGCGTCCCTTCCACGATTTTCCGCATTCTCAATGACAATGCTCGACGGGAGCTTTTTTCGCGTGCCGCGGGGGGTGGGCTCCGTCCGCTTCAACTCCTCGCGTTGCGACCTGCACCTCCTCGGCTCCTTCTCCTCGACGCGGCGCGGCCGCGGCGGCGTCCAAGCGGTCTAACGCGAAAGGTCAATGAGTCTCTACCGAAAGTGGCGACGCCCGTTGCTGGATGGGTAACGGTCCGCTTGGGCGTGCGGTTTTCGCCGTCTCCATCGGCAGCAGCATCTGCTGTTTTGCCAAGTAACGGCGAACTAGGAGCGTCACGCAGAGCAGATAGTGTGCGCTACCGCGTTGACGATCAGTACACGACGGCGCTCTTCGACGGCGACATCGACACGACGCTGTTGTTGCCGAATCGCTCGACCGTGGCCATCGCGTTAGTGCCGTTGTCCGAGGCTGAGGCGAGGCTGGTGCGTGACCGCTCCCGGACGGCCTTATGGAGGTCTGGTCGGAACGCATCGAATGACGAGAGGAGGTTTGAGGGAGGAGCGGCGGCCACCGCCGCCGTGGAGGAGTCTAACGGCTCCCTCCGTCGCCATGTGAACGGTGTGCCCCGATCGCAGCTCAGGTGCGTGGTCCTCCTGTGGCCGCCGGACGGCTACCTCTTGGACGAGGCCATCGCCAATCACGTGACGGTGAGGCTGAAGGCGGTGGATGGCGCCACGATCGACGCCGTCACCATGGAGTACGCCTATGACTCGGCATTCCACCAAGTGGTCTTTCCATGGCCTCCACTGCCAGCATCACAGAGTGGCGTGAATGTTGCTGCACCCAGGGAAGAGGCTCCGCCTTCGTCAACGACGGCTGATCACCAACGACACGGGACCGAGCCGCCACCTGATCCAACCATAACCGGGGTGGAAGTGTCGAAGCATGATTGTGCCTATCGGCACCACGACGACGGCAGGTCGCGCCCGTGTTCGCCATTGGCTCTGTACCTCGCCGAAATTCTTATGTTTTCCGATGAGGCATGCCGCGTCCCGTGGTTGGTCGCCGACGCCGTACCACACGACGCCCGCGATCCCTATCATCACCTCGCCTCGGCGGCCACCTTCATTCAGCAACAACAGACTGCTCCCGCGCGATTTATACCTCTAAGAGTGTCGGATGACATGCCGTGGCCTGTCGGTCGACCCAAAAGCGCAGCCTTGGACCAGAAATGGATGCAGATCGCTGTCGCGAGTGTCTTTGGGACGCAAAAACGCCAAGTGTTTCCGGCCGACCCCCCGCCCCCAACAGTCGGGGGAGACACCGCAGGTTTATTAGCTTAACTGCTTAACGGCTTTCGGCTTCCGAAACTGATCGATCCCAATTGCGGGGGTTTCGGCATCAAACTCCAGCGTTCATCACCAGCGGTGTCCCACAGTGTCGCATCCCCTTTAAAACCAAATTTATTGACCCCATTACACCGAGGAGTCATTTTTCTTCTTCAGGCAAGGGGGAGAGCGGGCCCGGCTTGAGCCCTGCCAGCACACCTCACCCAAGCCCCCCGCGATACCGCATGGCTTTGTCCTTTGTACGTAGAGGGGCGCGAGTTCGAAGGGTCCAACAAGCGCGATTTTGTTTCGTAAAAATGGAGTCTACACAGGCCAGCATTAGCGACGCCGTTTACACTCGGGATCCCAAGCGTGTCGCAAGGTTGATGCAAAACGAATCTGAAGGTCGTGAGCGAGAAAGACTGCCGTACAACGATCGCTTACGGCTGGACATTGTCGCGACCACCGCCGACACCGCCCATGTTCGCAACCTGCGGGCTAGTGCTGGCTTGGTGCCAACCAGTGGCGGTGGTCAATGATTACATGAGCAGCCACGCCCCCTCTCTTCCATTTTTTTATTATTTCAAAACAACAAAAACCTTGTATGCGGTCTCCGGGACGTAGGAATCTGCACGCTGTGCGACGCCAGAATCACGAGAGAGCAAACGATCGATCGAACACTGGTCGCTCGCTCCCAGGGCCCAAGGTATCATCCTGCACACTCGACGGTCGGTGGCACCGCACGACCGGAGGAGGGAGTCAGTCTGCCGATCATACGTCACGTAAGTCGGCGATAACTGGTCACGTGTGCGGGTGGTGCCTACTCAGTTGGCGTTTGCACCCGTTTGCACTCCCTCATTACAGTACCGGGCAGTGACCATACGCTGGTAGGAGTGTGATAATGGCGTTCGTCGGCTCGTCGATGATGGTGGACGTGAGTGCATCGTGGTGGTCGGCTCCCCCCGCGGCGGGCGCAGGTCGCCTCCCCCAAGTAGTCCCCCAAGTGCATGCCTTAGTAGCATTTTCGAACGACGCCGAAGCCGAAGCCTCCGTTTGGCGAAGTGATCAGGTGAACGCAGCCTACGGCACCGTAGAGAACATCCCGTGGCTCTCCTGCTGCACCAGTTTAACCGCGCTGGATTGTACGGGGCTCACGCAGCTCGCTACCATCGAAAACGATTGGCTTTCCCACTGCACAAGCCTAACGGCGGTGGATTGCACGGGGCTCACGCAGCTCGCTACAGTCGGCGACGATTGTCTCTCCGGCTGCAGCAGTTTAACGGCGCTGGATTGTACGGGGCTCGCACAGCTTACTAAAGTCGGCAATGGCTGGCTTGCCGGTTGCACCGGTTTAACGGCGCTCGACTTCACGGGGCTCACACAACTTGCTGACGTCGGCTTGACGTGGCTTCACGGTTGCGCCAGTTTAACGGCCTTGGATTGTGCGGGGCTGACGCAGCTTGCTAGGGTAGGTGACTTTTGGCTTGCAGGCTGCACCTCTCTAACGGCGCTGGATTGCACAGGACTCACACGGCTTGCTAGCGTTGGCCGCTGTTGGCTACATCGTTGCACCGGATTGACAGCCCTGAACAGTACGGGGCTCACGCAGCTTGCTACCGTCGACGACTGTTGGCTTGCAAGGTGCACCAGCTTGACGTCGCTGGATTGCTCGGGGCTCACGCGGCTTGCGGCGATCGGTGATCGTTGGCTTGTCGGCTGCACCAGTTTAACGGCGCTGGATTGCAGGGGGCTCACACAACTCGCTACGGTCGGAAACGATTGGCTGTCCGGCTGCACCAGTTTAACGTCGCTGGACTGCACGGGGCTCCCGCAGCTTTGTACGGTAGGCCACTCTTGGCTGTCCGGATGCACCAGTGTCGCAGAGTTGGATTTCACGGGGCTCACGCAGCTCGCGACCGTCGGCGACAATTGGCTGTCCGAGTGCACTAGCGTAACGGTTATACATTACACCGGGCTCACAAGGCTTTCCTCGGTAGGCTGTTCGTGGATGTGCCTTTGCGCCGGGTTAACCACGCTGGATTGCACGGGGCTTACACAGTTAGTTGCCGTCGAGGACCTTTGGCTAGCGGACTGCACCAGTTTAACTGCGTTCGATTGCGCAGGGCTCGAGCACGTTGTGACGGTCGGTGACCATTGGCTGGGATGCACCAATTTAACCGCGCTGAATTGCAGCCGGCTCGCACAACTGTCCACGGTAGGGGACCATTGGTTGACGGACTGCATCAACTTAACATTGCTGGATTGCACGGGGCTCTCACAGCTTGACACAGTCGGCGACTATTGGTTGGCGGGGTGCATCAAGTTAACATTGCTGGACTGCACGGGGCTCTCACAGCTTGACACAGTCGACGACTATTGGTTGGCGGGGTGCATCAACCTAACATTGCTGGATTGCACGGGGCTCTCACAACTGGCGAGGGTTGGCGACAATTGGCTTTTTAGCTGCACTGGGTTAACGGCGCTTGATTGCGCAGGGCTCTCGCAGCTTCAATGGGTCGGTCATGATTGGCTTGCGGGCTGCACCACCTTAACGTCGCTGGATTGCAAGGGGCTCTCACAGCTCGCGACGGTCGGCTATGGATGGCTTTCCGGATGCACTAGCTTAACGTCGCTGGATTGCACGGGGCTCTCACAAGTTCAAGAGGTCTCGCATGGTTGGCTTTCCAACTGCACCAGCCTAACGTCGCTGGATTGCAAGGGGCTCTCACAGCTCGCAACAGTCGGCTATGGGTGGCTTTCCGGATGCACTAGCTTGACGTCGCTGGATTGCACGGGGCTCTCACAACTTTCAGAGGTCGGTTATGGTTGGCTCCATGGCTGCACCAGCTTAACGTCGCTGAATTGCACGGAACTCGCGCAGCTTCACAGGGTCGGCTTTTCTTGGCTTTCCGGTTGCGATAGCTTAGCGGTTCTGGATTGCACGGGGCTCTCACAGCTTACAGACGTCGGTATTCATTGGCTCCACGGCTGCACCAGCCTAACGGCGTTGGAGTGCACGTGGGAAGATATCGTTGTTTCCGAGAAGGAGGAGGAACCATTAGGAGGAGACACCGTCGTCGGTTGTCGACGCCGTCGTCGTGGAAGAGAAGTCGATTATTCCCAGAGCACCACTGGAGCCCTCTGGTGACCAGTGCCGTGCCTCCTCCCTCCTTCGCCGAAACCTTTCCAGTAGACTGTGACAGTGGAACGGACGAGATTGCGGTACGTTCGACTTTATCATGGTTCGCGATGCCTCGTTGTGCTGACGTTGCTGTACACCAAAATTTCCCTGGGAAAAGCAATCGAAACGATCCCAAATGAATCATATGCCTCCCAATGACGCAGAACATGCCCCTTCAGTGAACGCAACATTTGTCCGAAGTTGTCTGTCAAGAAGGTCTGAACACGCAGCGTCTGTGGTCGGCCGCCCTTGCCATGACTCACGGCCGTACTCTGCGGGCCGCGCAAGTATGGACCGACGAGAGGGCATGCAGCGAACGGAACACTGAGAGCACTAGGAAATGCCGCACTCGGCAATGAACCATTCGGAAACGGACGTGCAGCGATAGTGGGCATGACAATGATGCTTCGGGAGCTGATGAGCGCCCGGAAGCGACATCAAGCAGCGAGGTGTCAGTTTCCGTAAACGAAACTAGACGTCATGGGACGGCTCGAGTTGGCGAGTTGGAACGCATATCGATCACGCAGCGCATGATGCAAACTGCGGTCGATAAAAGGGACGCACATTGCACCAAGGTGGGCCCGAGTTGGCGAGTTGAAACGCATATCGATCAAGCAGCGCATGGTGCAAACTACGATCTATAGACGACATACAGTCGGTTACATTGGCGTACATCTAGAGCGCAGCATCGGCTGGCCAAGAAATTTAATGTGTGGGGAGCTGACGCGAAAATAAACGAGAAAAAACGTTTCCGAATGTTGATTCGATTTTTTCGACCCCAAATCGCTAATTTCAAGATATAAAGCCTGTGCCGCGTTTTGTGGAACACTGCCTTCAAAGCAGAAAAAACAG
>ERZ1292630.4425-Hain-H41-02um-R3-4425-length-11903-cov-14_pt1 | contig 11903 bp, 12 predicted proteins | sample MGYA00564408_ERZ1292630 | MGnify/ENA primary metagenome ERZ1292630 (study PRJEB36523, sample SAMEA6512641) | groundwater metagenome | collected 2019-01-08 | study: AquaDiva: Metagenomics assemblies of 32 groundwater samples | reverse complement strand
CAGACTGTACCATCAATACTGTTGGTATGGGTCTACAAGAAGTGGCTCATGCAGTTCGTCTGATTGCAGTTAACGTACGCAATGATTAAAGGGAATTATAAACAGAAAAGGGGACAGGTACATTTACTGAATGTAAAATGGTGCAAAAGATTAACATCCAAAATCCTATCTGGCTTGTTTTGCAACGGAACCGATCTGCTCATTGCGGACATATGTGAAAGATATTATAATAGAACTATAGCAATTTTAAGGAGAAACTGATAATTTTGAATATGATAACTCAGGAACAAATTAACCAGATCGTCAAAGCAATCATCACAGGTTATGCCCCTCAAAAAATAATTCTTTTCGGGTCATATGCTATAGGAAGTCCAGCCAAAGAGAGCGATATAGATTTGCTTATTATCAAGGATGACAATTTGCCGAAGATACAGAGGAATCGTGTTGTCAGGAGTTTTTTAAAAGACTTCTCCTTGCCTGTTGATGTCATTGTTAAAACCAGTCAGGAATTTGAGATGTTTAAGAATGTTGTTGGAACGGTAGTTTATGCAGCCAACAAATATGGCAGGGTTCTTTATGGATAAGAATGAAATTGTAAAACATCTTGTCGAGCAATGGATTAAAATAGCGGAAAGAGACTTGCTTACTGCAAAACAGGGATTAAAAGCTGATGAAGTTATAACGGACACCGTTTGTTTTCATTGCCAGCAAGCCGCTGAGAAATATCTGAAGGCATTTCTCGTCAAAAAACAAATCGAGTTTACAAAGACACATAACATAATGTCCTTGCTGAATCTTTGCGCATCGGATGATAATTCGTTCAAAGAAGAATTATCAGAGGCAGATAATCTGACCGATTATGCCGTTGAAATACGCTATCCCGATGACTGGTATGAACCGACCATTGAAGAGACGAAACTGGCTTATGAAAGTGCTCTCAAAATCAAAAGTTTCGTTCTCAAAAAGCTTGGGATCTCAACCGAGACATAAGAATGCGATGGTTCTATCCAAAAAATACCCGCAATGACAACTAACAGAGAACGTAAAAGGAGCAGTTACATTTACCGATTATTTATTATAGGTAAAAATATTCTGCCCGTGCCGTACAGATAACATATATGCCGTTGTAAAATGATTTCGTTTTCAGTTCCCTTTCCAGTTTAATGAAAGAAAAAGAAGTAGCGATACCTTAACGATTTTATAAGAAGCATATCGAGATTGCCATGGGCTTTGCCCTCGCAATGACATAGAATCGGGATAATACATTTCCCCTTGTTTTTATATGAATTAGCGAATAATATAGATTTCATGGCAATCATAGCTATTCTCTCGATTTTCTTTTATCTCCTCAGCCTGTACAGAGGTTTCCTCATCTATCCGGGTTTTCTTTTACAGGTGGCTTATATGCTGATGAGGGGAATTCAGCTTGAACGCCTCCCATTGGTCGGGCCGCATGATACGTTGTTTTTTCTCTCGTCTTCAATAGTGGCATTTGCAATACCTTTCACCTTCTCTATCAAGAATAAAAAACAGTTCATTAACCCTGTTTCGGTGATTGCGTCTGTATTAGTTGTTTTTTCTCTTCTTGCAAAGGCGCACAATAGACCTCTGCCGCCGGTTTTAAAAACATACTGGTTCGAGCTCCACGTCAGTCTCTCATTTTTTTCGTATGCGCTCTTCGGGATAGCAGCAGTTTTAGGTTTTTTATTCCTGAGGTATAAAGAGCAGGAAATAGAGGCTTTTCAGTACAAGGCCATCCTTCTCGGCTACTGCATGTTTTCCCTGTCAATGATATTCGGAGGCATATGGGCATACCTTGCATGGGGCACATACTGGCTCTGGACTCCCAAGGAACTATGGACAACAATTCTGTGGATTTTTTACAGCCTTTATTTACATGCAAGGCTGAAAAAGGAATGGACGGGGAAACCCTCTGCCATTTTAGGTATTATTGGATTTGTCATTACGCTGTTTACATATTTGGGAGTAAGCCTTTTGATGAAGAGCTCGCATACGTTTTAAAAAAAAGGAAGACAGGGCATGGTATTTGAGATCTTTGTCATTCCGGCTTGTCCGGAATCTTTCAGAAGGATTGCCGACAAGCGGCAATGACACAGGGAATTGGACTATCGGCAAAATATATTCTGTTTTTGGCCATAGATGAATTAATAAAGGGATAAAATGAAGAATATAATCTCTAATATGCTGACTTTTTTCTTATCTTTGAGAACTGCCATATGGCTTTTGCTGGGATTGATCCTTATGCTCTTCTTTGGGGCCGTGATAATGCCGTCAAGAGAGGAATTCTCAACCATAAATTCAAACCCCTTGTTTGGATGGCTCAAAGATAATCCGCTGAGTGCAACCTGGTGGCTCTGGGGCTCGATAATCTTGCTTTCCCTGCTGACTGCAAATACTTTGCTTTGCAGTGTAGAATCCCTTCTGAAAAAAAGGCAGCACAGGAAATGGCTTTTAATTATCTCACCCCAGATAATACATATAGGGTTTTTATTCATCCTCCTTGCACATTTTCTAAGTTCGGCTGGCAGTTTTAAAAGCAATGCAGTCGCCTATGAAGGCTCAGCTTTTCTTTTGCCAAATAATTTAACTGTGAAGGTAAATGATATAAACATAAATATTAACCCATCGGGATACATCTCAGACTGGGCAGTGAATATAGAATATTTCTCTGGTAGTGAAAAAATAAAAGAAGATTCTCTCAGTCCTAACTCCCCATCATTTTACAAAGGGCTTGGAATATACCTGAAGGATATTCAGCCGTATCCATTAAAAGCGGTTCTGCTTGAGGTAAGTAAAGAGCCCGGCGCGGCCTGGGCATTAGTTGGAGGAATACTTTTTATGCTTGGCACAATAACCCTGCTGATATTGAAAATAAAGAGAGAGTCTTACTAGTGTAACAGGATTAAAATTGGCCGGGTAATTCTGACAGGGTATCGATATTTATGGGTTTGAGGCCGATAAATGCGCTTACTATATTCGGGTCAAATTGTTTGCCGGCATGTTTTATCAATTCATTGATGGCCTCATTGTGGTTGGATGCAGACCGATAAGGCCTGTTTGATAAGATAGCATCATAGGTATCCGCAACTGCAATTACCCTTGCGGACAAAGGGATATTTCTTTCGGCTAACCCATACGGATAGCCTGAGCCATCATAGTTTTCATGATGATGAAGAATTGTTGGGAGTATGGATTTAAATTGCTTCAGGGGTTTTAGTATTTCTACTCCCTTTTGGGGATGGCTTCTGACAGTCTGCATCTCAGCTTTAGTTAGAGGTCCCTGCTTGCCCAGAATGATATCGCTTATGCCTATTTTGCCTATATCATGAAGCATTGATGCTGTCTTAAGCTCGTATTTCTCATTTTCCTTAAGGTCAAGGGCAGTTGCGATAATACTTGAGTAATAGCTGACCCGTCTGCAATGGCCGTAAGTGCCGTGATCTCTTTTTTCTATGGCCTGGGCCAGGGATGAGAGAACCTCGATGTATGTCTTTTTCATATCTTCTGTTTTTTCACTTACCTTTGTTTCGAGGGTCAGTAAAACTTTTTTTTTCTCTTTATCGAGTTCTTTTTTCTTATTAATATGCTCTATGCTTTTCAGCAGGTCGGCAACAAAAAAAGGTTTGGTTATAAAATCAGACGCTCCTTTTTTAAGAGATTCAACCGCAAGACCAGCGCTGCCATTAGCGGTGATTATCACATAATAAAGTTCAGGGTCTATCTTTGACATCTCCTGTATGAGCTGAAGCCCTGTGGTGGAGCCCAGAAACTGGTCTATAAATGCCATATCGAATTTATCCTGGGTTACAAGCCTTAGCGCACCCTCAGGCTGCGAAGCTGTTTTTACATAATAACCGAGGTCTTCCAGCAGCAAGGAGTACGTCTGCAAGATTCTTTCTTCATCATCTACCAGCAGAATGCGTGTGTCAGTTGACATCTTCTCCCTCTTTTTACTCAGGTAAATTTAATCATTTTGCCATCAGGGCAATTTTGATTACTGTCTGCAATATTTATAAACCGATGCTATTTTTTTAGCCTGCTAAGAAGGATTATTGATAACTGGTAGCTTCCGTTTTCCTCTTCTCTTGTTTTCTTGTAGAAATCACATACTTCGCAGTTTTTGTACTTGTGGGCAAAGGTCCCCTGAACCTTTCCGCCGCATAAAGTGCCTGCCATGACCCAGCAGGCCCTTCCTGAGTTCTTCCCTCCATGGACTCCATCAAGCCTTTCATCGCTTGTGGCCGGACATACGCCAAGCTCTTCGGATTTTTTACCTCCGGGCTCTCTCCCGCAGCCTTTAAATTCCCAGCAGTTTTGTTTCATTGTATTTTCCTCCCCTACGCCTTTTTTATTCATTAAATGAAGCAAGATAAATGCCATGACATAATATATTGATTTTACTGAAAAATTTATGATTGAAATGGATTATTGTCGGGCATATTGCCCTGCCATAAGGGCATATTGACTTGTGAGGTTATAGGGGCAATGTTATTTTAAAGGTAGTTCCCTTCCCAATTTCTGAAGTAACATGGATGCTTCCATTATTGTCTGTAATAATTTTTCTTGCTATAGAGAGGCCAAGCCCTGTGCCTCCTTTTTCAGCCTTTGTTGTAAAAAAGTGTGTAAATATCCTGTCAATATGCTCGGATTGTATGCCTGTTCCTGAGTCGCTGATTTTTATGAATATCATGTTGTCTTCTATCCCTGTTTCGAGTGTAAGAGTGCCGTTATCCTGCATGGCGTCAAGGGCATTCGTTATTATCGCTATAAAAGCCTGCCTTAGTTCACCTTCACTTGCATGCACCACCGGTATTGCCTTTGCATAGTTTTTTATTACAGTAATCCCTTTCAATCTGCCCTGAAAGCCAATTATCTCAAGGGTTTTATCGAGGCTCTCATTTAAATTAATCTCTTTTTTCTCATAAGTTTTTTCTCTTACAAAGGAGAGCATATCTGTTGTGATTTTTTTGCACCTTGAAATTTCTTCCTCTATGATTTTTAAGTAATTTTCGAATAATACAGGGTCAAACCGGTTGGTCTTTACTCTGGACAAAAGTCCCTCTGCACAGCCTGCAATCGAGGCCATGGGGTTATTTATCTCATGGGCTATGCCTGATGCCATCTGTCCCAATGCCGCAAGCCTGTCGCTCATAATAAGCTGCATCTCTTTTTCCTTTTCCTCAGTGATATCGCGCGCTATATGGATTGAACCTTTAAAATCCGATTCAGGAAAATAAAACGGGAATGTTGATATACGGAATATTCTGCTGGTTTTGATGTTTATAATTTCTGCTGTTTCAGGCCGGTTTTCATTTAATGTTATTAGATGCGGGCAGTTTTCCGCATATAAATCGGTTCCATGGAAAAATTCGTAGCATTTTTTGCTTGTCATTTCTTCGTGAGTCAGGCCGAAGTATTCCATAAATGCGCGGTTAGCTTTGACTATATTAAACTCCTTGTCATGTATGGAAATAAGGTCTGTGATGCTGTCAAATGTATTCTGCCATTGTTCGTGGGAGCGCTTGATCTGCTTAAAGAGGATATTTTTTTCTCTGTCCCTTTCATTTATTGCCTCTGCCATTTTGTTGAAAGCACCGGAAAGCTCTCCAATCTCATCTTTGCTTCTTATGTCAACCCTGACGTCAAAGTTTCCATCCGCAATTTCTTTTACTCCATTCTTAAGATTGTTTGCAGGCTTGATAACGTCATGCCTTGCATAAAATATAATGAAGACTGTTGTAATGAAAAATAAGCCGAATATATAGAATCTGAACGCATTAAAATCTTCTAGTTTTGTTTTGTGTTCAGCCTCTAAAAGACCGACAAAGCGGTTTATGCCATATGCGTAGTTCTGTATTCCCACATTGTATCTGTCAAGTAATATCCCGGTTCTTTCCCCATGAAGTTTAGTAATCTCTAAAAGCAGAGGCTTTAAAGTATTATTCCACTCGTCAAGGAAACCATCAAACATCATTATCTCATCTTTATTTTGAAGCGCCCTGATACCAAGTTCTCTATTCCCATTTTTTATATTGTCAGCTATTCTTTCATACATATTTATCTCATTACTAAGTTCTGCAGTAAGAGATTCTTTTAATCCCGGGTCTGCTGTCTTAATTATTCTATTAATTATCCATGTCATTTCAAAGGAACGGGATCTCAGGCTTCCGGCAAGATTTATCCTTAAGGAATTGTCGCTAATTTGATGTGTAAAGATAAAGGTGGCAGTGATATAGATGGCGATGAATGAAAGCATTATAATACCCATGAAAATAAGTTTTGCCGTAAGGGATTTGAATTTAAGCATTTTTTATCTTCCTGATTTTTTTTGCTGCACTATAACATCTGCATCTGCCGCTTAAAGATATCCTGACTTTGCTCATTCTTTTATCCCGTAACTCATTAGCTTCCGATAAAGAGTTTTCGGGTCAATACCGAGTATCTCCGCTGCCCTTCCTCTTTGTCCGCCAGCTTCCCTGAGGATTTTGAGAATATGATTTTTTTCGATATCTTCAAGCCGGCTGCCTGAAATTTTATTACCTGTAATCAGGTCTGCGGGCAGGTCCTTACGGGTTATTGTATCGGCCTTTGACAGCAATAGAGTCCTGTGTAACACGTTCTGAAGCTCCCTGACATTTCCGGGCCATGAATATTCAGAGATGGCATCCAATGCATCCTTGCTGAACTTTTTATGTTTGAAGGCAGGATTGTTCTCTCTAAAGTGTGCAATAAGCAAGGGGATATCCTCTTTCCTTTCCCTTAAAGGGGGGATATGAATGGTTAACGCACTTATACGATAGTAGAGATCATGCCTGAACCTGCCTTTTTCAGTCTCTGTTTTAATATCCTTGTTTGTGGCAAATACAAACTTTACATCAACTTTCATTTCTCTTATCCCGCCCACCCTGAAAAAACTTTTTGTCTCGATGACGCGCAGCAATTTTATCTGAAGTTGCAGCGGCAGATCGCCAATCTCATCAAGGAAAAGGGTCCCGCCATCAGCTATTTCCAGTAAGCCTAATTTTTTTTCGTATGCTCCCGTGAACGACCCCTTTTCATGTCCGAACAGTTCGCTTTCAATTATGTTTTCGGGGATTGCCCCGCAGTTGATTGGGATATAGGGTTTTTCAGTTCTTTCCGATGCATCATGGATGGCCCTTGCTATCAGCTCTTTGCCAACACCGCTCTCGCCGTAAATAAGCACCGGAGAATCCGGGCTCGCAACCTTTTTGACGGTCTCAAGAATATCTAGCATTAAAGTATTTTTTGTTATGATGTTTTTTTGCCTGAATTGTCTTTTTATCTGTGTCTTGAGCAGCAGGTTTTCGCTGCGGAGTTTTTTCTTCTCATACGCTTTTTCAATGACGGCTTTAAGTTCTTCGATCTTGAATGGTTTTGTAAGATAATCATAGGCTCCGAGTTTCATGGCCTCAACAGCCGTAGACACGATTCCAACGCCTGTGAGGATTACTACTTCGGTTGGTATCTCAAAAGTTTTTATTTTTTTCAGGACTTCCATCCCGCCGACTTCCGGCATATTTAAATCAAGCAGCAGGACGTCGTATTCTTCTTTTTCAAGAAGGTCTTTTGCCTTAAGGCTGCTGTCAGCCCCCGTAACATCAAAACCCTCATCAGAGAGTGTGGTCATAAGAACCTCTCTGAAGTTTTTTTCATCGTCGGCAATTAATATCCTGACCGGTGAATTTTTCATTATGTTAAAGGTGTAAATTTGATGTGATGGATTTAAGCACCTCTTTTTTTTTGGCTACCTAACAATTATAGCAGAAAATTTTATGGCAAAACCGAATGTTTTTAGGCGACAACTTATGCTACAATATCATGTTTTTCCGAATATCACGCGATTATTGGTTAGAGGGGAGAGAAATGGCGAAGGTTCCAATAAGTATTGAAGAGGAGATGAAGGTCTCCTATCTGGATTACGCTATGAGCGTAATAATCGGCAGGGCGTTGCCTGACATAAGAGACGGGCTTAAACCTGTTCAGAGAAGGATACTCTATGCAATGTTCAAGGAGGGTCTTCTTTCGAACAAAAAATATTCAAAGTGCGCCGGTGTTGTTGGTGAGGTTTTAAAGAAATACCATCCGCATGGCGATACCGCTGTATATGATGCGCTCGTAAGGCTTGCGCAGGATTTCAATATGCGTTATCCATTGATAGACGGTCAGGGTAATTTTGGCTCTATCGACGGAGATCCCGCTGCTGCATACCGTTATACCGAGGCAAGGCTTGCGAAGATTGCAGAAGACCTGCTCGCTGATATCGACAAGGAGACAGTTGACTTTAAATCCAATTTTGACGAAACAACAGAGGAACCGCTGGTACTTCCGTCACGGGTGCCGAATCTTATAATTAACGGCTCTGCGGGAATCGCTGTTGGAATGGCAACGAATATACCTCCTCATAATCTGGGAGAGATAACGGATGGTCTTGTTATGCTCCTTGATAATCCTGAGACAGCAATCAATGACCTTATGGGTGTAATAAAGGGTCCTGATTTTCCGACGGGCGGCATAATTCACGGCGCTGAAGGTATTGTCGACGCTTATAACACGGGAAGAGGACTTATTAAGGTAAGGGCCAAGGCAAGGATCGAGCAGGAATACCGGGGGGGAGAAAATGTCATAATCACTGAACTCCCATATCAGGTAAACAAGTCAAGGCTTATAGAAAAGATTGCCGAGCTTGTAAGAGAAAAGAGGATAGAAGGGATATCTGAGATAAGGGACGAATCAGACAGAGACGGCATAAGGGTCGTCCTTGAACTCAAGAGAGGTGAGATGGCTGAGGTAGTTCTTAATAATCTCTACAAGCACACACAGATGGAATCAACATTCGGAATTATAATGCTTGCCATTATCAATAATCAGCCTCAGGTTCTGCCTCTGAAGAAGATACTCAGCCATTTCCTGCAGTATCGGCGGGATGTTGTTATAAGAAGGACCAGGTTTGAACTCAGGAAGGCAGATGAGAGGGCGCATATATTAGAAGGGCTGAAGATAGCGCTTGATCACCTTGACGCGATTATTGCCTTAATAAGGAAAGCAAAGACCCCTGAGGAGGCAAGGCTTGGATTGGTAAAGGACTACCCTCTGTCAGAGCTTCAGGCCCAGGCAATACTCGATATGAAACTGCAGAGGCTGACAGGACTTGAACGCGAAAAGATAATAAATGAATACACTGAGATATTAAAAGAGATAGAAAGGCTTAAGGCAATACTCGGAAGCGATGCACTTGTATCGAAGATAATCAGGGATGAACTCATCGAGATAAAGGAAAAATACGCTGATGAACGAAGGACGGAGATTGCTACGGATATAAGGGATATTACTATTGAAGACCTTATAACAGAAGAGGACATGGTTATCACGATCTCTCATCAGGGATATATAAAGAGGAATCCGCTGTCTGCATACAGAAGCCAGCGCAGAGGGGGTAAAGGGCTTATCGGTATGGAGACAAAGGAAGAGGATTTTGTTGAACAGCTCTTTATCGGTTCGACGCATGATTATATGCTCTTCTTTTCCAACCTCGGGCGCTTATACTGGTTGAAGGTATACCAGATTCCGGAGGCAGGCCGTACTGCAAAAGGCAAGGCGCTGGTGAATCTCCTCCAGCTCTCGGAGGGGGAGAGGATTACAACAGCCCTGCCGATCAGGGATTTTAAGGAGGCATTTCTTGTGATGTTTACAAAAAATGGTACTGTTAAAAAAACTGCTCTCGAAGAATACAGCAATCCGCGGGGCAAAGGTATTATTGCAATAACAATCGAAGAGGGCGACGAGCTTATAGCGGTTAAAAAAACGGACGGTAAAAGTGACTTGATTATAGGTACAAAGGACGGTCTTTCGATACGGTTTAATGAAGAGGATGTCCGTGATATGGGACGTACGGCTAAAGGAGTTATAGGCATACGCCTTGTAAAGGGTGACGAGGTGGTATCTGCAGAGGTTGCAGAAGACAGAACGTATCTTCTCACAGTTACCGAAAAGGGGCTGGGCAAAAGAACCAAGATAGAAGAGTATCGTGTTCAGGGCAGGGGTGGAAAAGGTGTTATATCAATAAAAACCATAGAAAAAGGCGGGAAGGCAATCGGACTTATTCAGGTACGGGATGAGGATGAGATAATTATGATAACCAATTCAGGGAAGCTCATAAGGACAACCGCAGACAATATATCCCTTCAGGGCAGGAATACGCAGGGTGTAAAGCTTATGGATGTTGATGCAGAGGATAAGATTGTAAGCATGAGCAAGGTAGTTGAAAAGGACTAACTGATTTGCAGAAAGCCGTAAGCAAAATAATAAAGGTTCCTCTGTATGTTTTTGGTTTTGTGCTTCTCGGTTTACTCTTTGCGTATTTGACATTCAAGCTTATGAGCTTCAGCAGGACAGTAGATGTCCCTGATCTTTCCGGTAAAAACCTTGTTGAGGCAAACGAGATTCTAAGCAAGAAGGGCCTTAACCTCAAAATAGAAGGCGAAGAATATGATCCTTCAGTGGCTGGTGGATATATACTGAGGCAGGATGTGCCTGCCGGAAGCGGGGTTAAAGAACAGCGGAGGATAAAGGTTATACTCAGCAAAGGCCCGAGGGTTCAGATAATTCCCTCAGTGATTGGAGAGTCTGCGGATAAGGCGGAATCCATCCTTTTACAAAATGGATTAAAGGTAGCAAAGGTCATCCGTGTTCATTCAGGCACAGATGAAAGGGATAAGGTAATCTCACAGAAACCAGGCCCCGACGAAAAGATTGCTGAAAAAGTTACGCTTATTGTCAGTGCAGGGCCTTATGAGGTTATTTATTATTGTCCTGATTTTCAGGGAAAGACGCCGGAAGAGGCTCTGCAGCTTGCAGAAAAACTTGGCCTGAAACTTAATATTACAGGTTCTGGCGAAAAGGTAAAATCACAAAAACCGAAGGCCGGCAGCCAGATCAAGGCAGGGGATATAATAAACATTCAATTAGAAGGGGAGTAAATAAGCTATTAGAAGATTCCTGCAAGTCTATGATAATATTAAAAAACAAGGCGGTTTAAATGACAAAACTTGAGCGGATCAAAAAAACATTGACAGAACATAGAGAATATCTCAGGGAAAAATACGGCATAACCGAAATCGGTATTTTCGGTTCGTATGTCCGTGGGGAGCAAAAAAGAAAAAGTGATATTGATATTCTTGTGAGATTTAATAAAGCGGTAGGATTTTTTGAATGGATAGACGCTGAAGACTATATTGCTGGATTGCTGAAAACAAAGGTTGATCTTGTTCCCAAGGAAGACATCAGACGGGAGCTAAAAGAAATTATTCTCAAGGAGGTTGTCTATCTGTGAAAAGGGAATTCGGACTTTTTATTAAGGATATACTTGAGCATATTGAAAAAACGGAGAGTTTTATTGCCGACATGAGTTATGAAGATTTTATAAGGGATACGAAGACAAACTTTGCTGTGGTTCGGTGTGTCGAAATTGTCGGCGAAGCCGCCAAAAATATTCCGGGTTCCATCAGAGAAAAATATAAGCAGGTTCCATGGAAATATCTCACCGGCATGAGGGACAAAATAGCGCATTTCTATTTTGGAATTGATTTGAAGCGTGTATGGGAAGTTGCAACAGTAAAACTTCCTCCTTTGAAACCTAACATTCAGCAAATTCTTGCCGATATTGCATCGGGAGAGACGCCACATGCCGCCGAAAAATAAGGACAAGAAGCCTGCAACTCCTGTCGAATCCACCCGTCATAAAGACAGGCGCAAGAACATCCCGACTGCCGAGCTTCAGAATTTTGTGAAAGAAGATGAAATAAAGCCCAAGAAAATTCTCTATCCGCGCGATTCGTCTCTTGACCCTCAGCTTGTCTGGACAG
>ERZ1292630.4424-Hain-H41-02um-R3-4424-length-11903-cov-37_pt1 | contig 11903 bp, 10 predicted proteins | sample MGYA00564408_ERZ1292630 | MGnify/ENA primary metagenome ERZ1292630 (study PRJEB36523, sample SAMEA6512641) | groundwater metagenome | collected 2019-01-08 | study: AquaDiva: Metagenomics assemblies of 32 groundwater samples | reverse complement strand
GCCAGAAAACCTTCTACCCGTCTCATTGGTATTGAAAATATAGGGGTTTGCGCTCGACTCATATGCATTACCGATAAAAAATTTGTCTCTTTACATTGCCTCTGATTCTATTACGTGAATTATCTCATGTCAAGGATATAAAAAAATATTTTAACTCTCACAAAATAAATCCTAAATGTTTATGGTAAAATAATCTATCGTTTGCATAGTTTTGCATAAAAAAGACATTTTAATTCACTGTTTACCATATAGCAGCGTAGCCAAAGTTCGTCGAATAGGTATACATTAATTTGCCTTTTATTAGCTTGACAAAGATTCCTGGTCTCAGTATGCTACCGAGATACAACACGTAACAATTATTAAGCATTCACGTTTCAATAAGATATAAAAGGCAATCCATTTAATAAGGGGGTATTTTCAAGTGCAACATATCTGTGTATTTGAAGATAACCAACACTCACAACTCATCCCACTCGTGTACACAAGGCCGGTGTTTGAACTCCGATGCGGCTTGTTTTCTAATTTGGAAAGAACTATCAAACACTATCCTAATGCCGCTATTACCCTTTTTTGCAGAAACTACTTATCCGATGTATTGCAGGAGAGGATTACTCATCGTGTTAATACCCTTCACACCACAGACGATACCTGTCTTTTTTTAAACGGTCGTGCGATTACTTCCCTCCCCGTTTCGTTAGAAGGTCCGGAGGAACTTGGGGTTCAGGACAACACCCTCGTTTACGCCCGACTCAAAGGGAATAATGCCAAAAAAATATCTCACGAAAAATTTCTTACACAAGACGTCATTGAAATGCTAAAAAATACGGTACAAGTAATTGACACCCATGTACCCATCGTCAACTATTTCTGGGATATCATAAAACACAATAAATCCCAAATAGAAAAGGATTTCATGCTGTTTGTCAAGGAAGGCTCGATTTCTGGAAAATTATATGAAGGTGTTTACCTCATTAACGAAGGCCAAATTTTTATTGGTAACGATTCCCGGATTAAACCAGGTTGTGTATTTGATGCAGAGAATGGGCCAATTTATATAGGCCACAACGTCACCATCGCCCCAAATACGACCATTGAAGGACCTGTCTATATTGGCAATCATTCCATAGTTCAATCCAATTCGAGAATACGCGGAGGCGCCAATATTGGAGAGGTGTGCAAGGTGGGAGGAGAAATCGTAAATACTATTTTCCACAGTTACAGTAATAAACAGCATGACGGATTCCTTGGTGATTCTTACCTCGGCTCGTGGGTGAATATCGGGGCAGATACCGTTAACAGCAATTTACTCAATACCTATGGAAATATAAAGGTTGAATTGGGAGAGAACGTCATCAATACAAATCACATGTTTCTTGGTATGGCAATGGGAGACCATAACAAAACGGCCATTAACACAACGATTATGACAGGCAGCATCTTTGGTTTTGCCTGTAATATCATCACTCCCACTTACCCCCCCAAATATCTTCCTTCTTTTACATGGTATTCAGACAATGGTATGAAGGTCTATATATTAGAAAAGGCATTACAGGTGGCAAAGATTGCGATGAAAAGGCGGGATAAAGAAATGACCCCTGCAGAAGAACAGATCTTTAGAATGGTATTTCAACTTACAGAAGAAGAAAGAAATTCCATAAAAAATATAAAGCAAGCAGGAACTTGAACCTGACAGTTACTAACAGAGTCGTTCCCACTGCAACACCAAGCGTTGCATACGAATTATTTTCGTGGTAAATACAATAAAGGGGCGCATATGGAAAAAGACATCAAGCACGAACGAATTATCATTGATACGAGTATTTTTACCAATCCGGACGTATACCAAACATTTGGGGATAGTCCCACCGATGCGTTACGTTCTTTCCTGGAGCTTATCGGCAAATTGGACGGCCCGACCTTTTATATGCCCCCAACAATCTATCATGAACTGCTGAATTTTGTCGAAATAAAGGATATCCCCACTGAATTGCAAATTCGTATATTTCAAAAACCACCCAAAAGGTATGAGCTATCGGTTCCGGCTTTTTTGCTGTATGAGCTTATCGAGGACGTGCGTCACAGAATTGACAAGGGTTTGCGGGTAGCCGAAGAGGCGGTGAGAGAAACTTCACCCGAAACCGAACCAGAGGCCATTAACAATCTGAGGAAAAAATATCGTTCCGCGCTTCGCGAAGGAATCATTGACAGCAAAGAAGACGTCGACTTGATCCTCCTGGCCAAAGAAATGGATGGCATCCTGATAACAGCCGATACTGGCATTGTCAAATGGGCTGATAAGTTAGGCATCCGATACATTGATCCCCGCATGCTGCGGGGTATTCTGGACACGTTAATTCAACAAGCCCACAAATAATTTGATTATTTTAGAAAACTAATCAACATGGGATGCGCCGTCATGGTGTCTTTGGAGGATTTCATATGAGGCGTAACACTTTCTTGCAAACCTGACATACCAATAAGAACCTTCTTTGTTTTTTGACAATACCTCAAACTTTACCTTACACCTATGCAGATGATCAACCATCCTTTGAATACTCTCCTCTTCCCGGAATTTTAAGAGAAATCTTTCGTCGATAAGTTCTCCCCGCGCTGCCTTCGTAACGCTTTCATATACGGGTTGTAATAACGCCTCCCCCAACTGAGCAAAAACTTCCGATTTCAATGAATCGGCATGTTCCTGAATAAACATGGCTGCACGAATGATGCGGTGGGTAAAAAACTCAGACATCATCTCCGCCATCAGCGGGGCAGTAACATGGATATCACGCAAACATGAACCCAATGTCACGTACTTCAGGATATTTTCAGCAGGATGGGTTGGTTTCATTACGATCCCTTCACACCCTGTCTCATCCAACTCTTCAATAACTCTTTTCAGGGCCGGGATGTCAGAAACTGAAAACTTTCCAAACCTCCTGACCGTTGGCATACAATACGTATCAAAGTGTTTATATCGTTCTTCCACAGAAATACTATGAGGTTTATTCAACGTCATTAAATCAAATGCGAAAAATCTGACATCTTCCTTTACGTACGGTGGATGCTCAATGTTGTAAGGATTATCCGGGCCTGCAAATTCACCGCAAACAATTAAGCCGGGATTTTCATCAAATATCTTTTTTACATCCAAAAAATCCACGATCCGATCTGTCGAGAAGGGGCAGACGTATGCGCCGCGCGAAAAGGCCAGCACACGGCCTTGAATGCGTGCAACCCGAATGTTGTAACCGTCGACCTTTTCTTCTACATAAAATGGTTGAGTAAAAGCCTTACGGATACCATTTTCCAGATGCATTATCCGGGCAATACGCGGAAAATCAAAGAGGATGCCTTCCTGGGTAACGATCGCCCCTTTTCCCAGCTCACCGATTTTTTTCGTCACCCGATAAAAGCAAACATCATCGAATTCCTCACGGACAACATCATGTCTTTCCAGGGATTCGTCCCACATGGACTCCGAAATTCCCGCCTGTTTAACGACATCATATACTTCCATATGCATTGACTTTCTAAATACGACCTCAGAAATAAGCTATTAACTTAGCGCCAACTCTTATGTAACACCACTGGACGGTGGACGAATCTCCGCATTATTGTAGTCTTAAAATTGAAACTCCTTGAACATGACTATAGTTTTGTAAAGTGATGTTACATAAACCCATCCTTTGATTTCAAGACAAAATTAATGAACAGCCGAGTATACATGTCATTGCTTTAGCCGAACCCTGTTTATAACTCCTATGTTTACACATGGTTAAATTTGAAATGCGTTTTGTTTTTAATATTGACTTCAAAAAGACTCAATCGTATAATCAAATTCCTTTAAATTTTTTACTGAAAATAAGATGCCTCCAAAAAGGATATTACGATGTATATAATCCTTGGTTGCGATGATGCGGGAAGTGAACTAGCTCGAAATTTAAGCAAGTCTGGCGAGGAGATATTCGTTATCGACAATGACGAAATAGTTTTGACTAGATTGAAAGAACCTAATCTTCGTACTGCCATAGCGGATATCCATACTTTGGATCTAAGTACATTACCAATAAAAGATACCCTTGCTTTCATCCTTTTACAAAAAACCTTTAAAGATAACTTGACTTTAGTAAAACGTATCAAAAAATTATTTCCTGATAAATTTGTCTTAACAAAGGCAACGGGCGAGAACGAGGCTTCTGAATTATTAGAAAATGGCGCGGATCGTGTCGTTCAAACAACCAGAATTATTACAAATACTATTCTGAGTGAATTAGAACTAGCCAAGTTAAAACGGTCTGCTTTCCGGCTTGTAAGTGTTATAAAGGCAGCAACCCGCAGAGGTTTAGCTATTTTTTTACAGGACAATCCCGACCCGGATTCCATAGCCTCTGGACTTGCATTAAAACGCATTGCAGATAAATACGAGATCAAATCTCATATTTATTATGGTGGAAATATTGGCTATCAGCAAAATAAAACATTAGTCAATTTGCTAAAAGCCGACCTCATTCAATTAAAAACCACCAATGAGGCACAGGAAATAATAAATGCCTTTGATAAGATAGCATTAATAGAGGCGTCTGTTCCTTCCAAAAACAATATATTACCCGCAAATACAATCCCTAACATTATTATTGATCACCATCAAACTGATTTTTATCTCGTAAAAGGGGAATTTATTGAAATATTACCAAAAATCGGCGCCACTTCTACTATTATGACAAGGTACATGAGACAACTGGAGATTGTACCTGACCCATCCCTTGCCACAGCGCTCCGTTACGGAATCAGGGTAGATACGGGCGGATTTACGAGAAACACAACTACCGAAGACCTTGATGCGGCTGCCTATCTCTCGCCATTAGTGGACGTGGGCCTCTTAAAACAAATCGAAAACCTTCCTATGAGCACAGAAACCATTGACATTATTGGAAAAGCCATTCGAAACCGGGAAGTAAGAGGCTCATATCTGATCTCCTTTGTGGAATGCATAACAGACCGTGACGCATTACCACAAGCGGCAGAATTAATGTTGCAAATGGAGGGTATCTCTACGGTACTTGTCTTTGGCATTGACAAAAACAAAGTTCAACTATCCGCTCGCAGCATAAATTCAAGTGTCAACCTTGCGTTATTATTGCAAAAGGCGTTCGGATTCATGAATGCCGGCGGCCATGCCACCATGGCGGCTGGCAGCATAGATCTGGGCACTTTTGGCGATATTAACGACAACGCATTATTAAGCATCATTTTTAATACCATACGAAAAAAGTTTTTCTCGGCCGCCGGGCTGGACATAGAAAATTGGGAAGTCCCAAAAAAATTAAAATTATTAATTAACAACAGTACCAGGATTTAAATCGTAATGGCCATTTAACAAGGTAAGGAGAAAGTTTATGGAAAAAGGTTTTTTAGGTATAGGTTTAGTAAGTCTTACAGTTTTTTTAAGTTCTTGCGTCACCACGCAGACACAGGTAAAACAAACACGCGCTCCTGAATTAAAAGTGGAAGTAACGGCAGCGCCTGTTGAAGAAGAGGTAACGCCGGAAGCTGCTCCAGCAGAAGAAGTAGTCGCGCCTGCTACCGAAGCGGCTGCTCCTGCAGAGCCAGCGCCTGAAGAAGTGGCACAGCCTGCTGAAGCACCTGTTGCTGAAACCGCTGCACCTGAAGCGGCTGCCCCTATAGAGCCAGCGACTGAAGCCGCTGTGCAACCCCCAGTAGAAGAGGCGCAGCCTGCCGAAGCGCCTGCTGCCGAAACCGCTGCACCTGAAGCGGCTGCTCAACCGCCCGTAGGAGCGGCACAACCTGCTGAAGCACCTGCCGAGGTACCTGTTGCACCGGAAACCGCAGCGCCACCGGTTGCTGAAGAGGCAAAACCCGCTGAAGAAAAGGCAGAGGCTCTGCCTTCAGAAAAAGAAGAATCTGCGGCAGGCGGTTTACATCCATGCGCCACTTGTAATAAAGAGGTTGGAGAAGGACACGTCTGCGGTGTTACAACATTTTGTCAACAATGCAAGGAAGAGGTTGGCGCCGGCCATATTTGTGATTTAACATTCTTTTGCCACGATTGCAAAAAAGAAGTTGGGGACGGTCACATCTGTGGTGTAACGACTTTTTGTACAAAATGTGAAGAAGAAATTGGAGCAGGTCACATCTGCGACGTAACCTACTTCTGTTATGATTGCGAGAAAGAGGTGGGGGATGAACATATTTGTGGTGTTACCAATTTTTGCCCCACCTGCAAGGCAGAAGGCGGGGAGGGACATGAATGCGGAAAGACCTACTTCTGCTTTGACTGCGAGAAAGAGGTAGCCAAGGACCATCAACACGAACAGACAGCAAAATAATACTTGTATTTTTTTGAGATTCGATAAAAAGGCATGTTTTTAGTTAAACATGCCTTTTTTATTGATGCTTGTGATTACAAACTCTTTTATCGGTCTGAGGCTTCGCCGCGCTAGTCATTATACTCTTGCCGTCCTTTGCCAAAAAGCCGCAATGCCTTCAATAGTCTTCTGAACGCTACCTTCCGGCTCAAGTTGCCATTTCTTTCATTTTCATCAATTTCCATGTGTAGTAGGACAGCTCTGGGAGGGAATAGGGTACGGAAAACAAATTTTATCTTTTTTTGCCAAGTGGAAATACGAGAAAAATAAAAGAGCCAGCAAAGCTTTTCCCTTCGCTTTCCCTGCCTGAGTAATTTGGAAAAAACTCGTTCTCCTATTCCCTTGTGCTGCGTGCTGAGCTTATCCAGAATTTCGTGCAGTAGCGGCGTACCAAAATACTCTTTGCATAACCATAAGCTATAAAATAAAGGCCCTTTCAGTTGAAACTCCTCTGCATCGGCGCAAACCTTTTCCCAGTCTAATTTCTCTTTCCCATGGTTTATCACCTGGTGTATATCCCATACATGGATGAGCGTGTTGTAAGAATGCTTCATAGCGTGTTCTGAAAGATGGAGGAGTTGGTGATGGGGAGCAAGACACAGGGCATCTGATTCCCGTATCTTTAATGGAATAGCCTCCTTCCATAATTTATCCATATTAATCTTCTCTGCGTAAATATAATTAGGCAGTGCATTATTAATCAAGTGCCAATGGAGATGAAGGAGAAGAGGGGAACCGTTTTTCCCGTATACCAGACTATTGAGATAGTTAGTTACAGGGTAAGAACACATTTTATGCTCTGACCGATAACCTGATTGAGTCAAAACCTTATCAATCTTTGGAACATCTTCTGGCTTTACAAGGATATCAACATCACCCAACATTCTTAGGCCAAAATCCTCATATACAGAAGAAAGAAGAGCTGCGCCTTTTAAAACTATGACAGGATTCTTGAACACACGGAGCAAAGCAGCCAGATCTTCAAGGATGCGGACATTTCTGCCCCAATTATAAATATACTCCTGCTTGAGGCTTTCCCTGAGTTTTGAAGGCATGTTAATACCCTTCTTTATCATGCCTTTGTATAGGAGGAAGGAAAGTCCTTCTTTTTGGGAGGTGCTTAGCACTTCAGGCCAGGAGGGGGGAGAAACTGTTATTTCAACAAAGGGGTTTAATATGTGGAATATGTATTCCAGAGTTTCATTTCGTTCACAGAAATCTACAATCACACCCGATGCTGGTCCGGTACAGACCGCTTGAGGCATATTCACAAATTTGGCCTGTGTTTCTGATAGACCTGAGGGTATATCCCTACATGTATTTTTCATAAATCGGAACTTATGGTAGAGGACTACTCCATAAATCTTGCTGTAAATAAATCAAGGTTAATTTATGAAAGACCTTTTTTGTATTTCTTTGGGCCGTTAGGTTTTTTCCTATTCTTTTTTATTCCCGTGCCCGCCCTATGGTCATCGTCACCGCCATCGTCATCGTCGTCTGCCTCAAATTCGTCGTAGTATTCATCTACTCCATCGGCGTTTGCCTTACCTGCGGCCAGGATTGTTGATATAGCAGGAATGCCATATACCGCCAGTTTCAGGAGCTTTCGACGCACCTTGAGCCGCTGTTCTTCAAGACTTAATTCCTTTTTTTCCATGACCATACCTCCTTCAATAAAATTCTTACAACAATACCTTGCGTTTCCAGATATTATTCAATATTTCAGGCTCTACTGAGACGGCCGCTTCTCCTGTAAGTTTCTCTATCAGTTCGCAGGCTTCTTTCAGGTCTCCCATCAACAGTTGGTAACAATCTGCCTTTTTAACCAGTTCTGCGCATAACTTAAGGCCGTAGTCACTAAAACATTGCATATTCCATTCGTTTTGTATAAGTTTAAAAGCAGCCTCTGCCTTGCTTATAGGCCTGAGGCAAGAACCTTTTTGCGTCTCATTGTACCTCGGAAAGATAATCCATGCTACCTCACATCTCGAGTCCTTGGGTAGGACAGCATCTCGTTGCGGCACGGCATACTGCCAGGGTTGGACGGTATTTTCGTATCTCTCCTTAAAGCGATAAAATTTAAAATGTTTTCCAACATCATCTGATACGGTTGATTGCCACCCATAGATATATATCGGACGTTGAAAAGGTAGCACTCTTAAATCGGAAAGACTGATAACTACGACCTCATCGGTGAGATACTGATAACCGTAATTTAGCAATCCCAGCGTAAGGGTGGATTTCCCACTCCCGGAAGGTCCTGGAAGAAGTACAGCCTTATTATTGCCCTTTGCCACGGCCCCTGAGTGCAAAAAGAGGTATTCTTTCAGGTGCTGGTACAGACTATCCCTTACGCACATCATCACAGAGAGGTACAATGGCCACCTGTGTACCCACCGATTGCGGAGTTTGCCATTTTCCCTGATGCAAAAATACTTTGTATTCTTTATTACGCTGTATCTAATCTGAGGCAACCTGCCATTAGCGGGAGAGGCCAGCGCAGAATTAAGCTCCGAAAATTCAGTGAAGAATTTTTTATCATTAGTGGTTAATTCAAAGGGAAATGAGAGTATCTCAAAATGGGTTGTTAAAAGGCTCATTCCAGGAGTCTCTTCTTCTGCAACTGTTTTAAGGTCTCTTGTACATCCTTTTCCACCGTTGAAGAGCCAGTCTTGAGGACATCCACTATTTCTTTGGCTATCTCTTTTGGACTCGAACAAACATCAAAGAGTTCCCATATAATACTTGCCATAGGGTTCAGATGGTGTACACGATGTGTTCTGGGGTCATAGATGACTACTTCGTCCTCTATTTCCTCAATGAGGAGATCTGGCCTTTTCTTGAGGCTCTGCACTGCGTATTCTCCTATTTCGGTAAATCTTCCTCAAATACTGAATCGGTGATGTAGAGCAACGGCGTATCTTGCAGCTTGACAATCTTTTTTTCTGCCAGTTTTTTTCCCATACTATCATATAACATTTCTATAATGGGTCGTAACGGAGACGCCTCGTTCGTTTCCACAACCCTGCCAATTGCCTTTGAATTGAGGACTACATAACTGCCTGTCGGAAAGCATGACAATTTCGTGAGCAATGCCCTTATCAATTTTTGAGGAAACATATTCTTTGATGAGTTGACAATCACCTTTGTAGCCTCGTAAGGCAGGAACCTTTTTCTCTGCGGACGGGGATGGCTCAACGCCTCGTAAACATCCACCATACCTATCACCTTGGCATATTCATGGATTTCATTTCCCAGCAGACCCCGGGGATAGCCCTGACCGCCTTCGCGTTCTTGTTCTTGAGAAACGACCTCCGCAAGCCATTTGTATTTTTCTCCAAGGGCATTGAATATGATATCATACCCGAACTGCGGATGTTTCTTAATCAATGCGTATTGTTCGTTCGTAAGAACTCCTTCTTTATTGACTACCTCATCAGGAATTTTACACATCCCGATATCGTGAATTAGCGCCGCAATACCCAATTCAACCAACTGATCCCTTTTATACCCAAGACCCTCGCCTATCTTGATGGCAAAAATCGCCACGTTGATACCGTGCACATTGGAATCATACTTAAATTCTTTTCGATAGATGGCCTTGCGATAAAGACTTTCAATCGCACTGGGGGTATCAATGACTTTGGCAATTAACTCAACTCCTCTGTCAATACTGAATTTTTGATCTGTTTTAGCGGCATTTAACACTTCCGCCAGGAATTCATAAAGTTCGTCATAAATATCAACAACTGCCTTTTCTTTTCGTTCCTCCTCACGAATAATCATTCCTGCTTCTGTTGGGAGGGATTCTACTTCTCCGGGGAATGATGGCTTTTCAGAGACTTTCCGAGAGACCTTTTCGGGTACTTTTGCCTTTGACTCGCTTGGGAACTCCCACTCTTCCAGTCCGGCTGCTGCCTTTTTTTCCTCAACAACCGTCTCTTTTTTTGTTTTTAACTCCGCAAGTTCTCTGATCCTTATCTTGTCCCTTTCGTCTTGAATAGACTTATCATTTTTCTCCGGGACTTTTCCCTGTTTAATTAAATCTGAGAGTCTGGCCATCTTTAACCCCTATTTATTTCGCATCGTCAATTAACTGTTGTATAATTTTAGAATCAATCAGTTCTACTTTTTTACTGAAACCCACTAACAAGCTCAAATCACAGATATTGTTTATCTTGCGTGGAACGCCCCCTGTATATTCATGAATTTTTTCAATGGCCTCTTTTGTGAAAATATTCCTCTGCATACCCGCAATTTTAAGTCTAAACAATATATATTGCGCCGTTTCCTTTAAGTCCAAAGGTTTTAAATGGTACCGTATCGATATCCTTGAATCCAGTTGAGGTATCTTTATGACCTTATCTCTCAGTTCAGGTTGTCCTATTAAAATCAAGGTCAAGAGAAACTGATTATTTAATTGAAAATTTAGCAAGAGCCTCAGCTCTTCAAATGTCACAACATCTTCGATTGCCTGGGCATCGTCTACAATGAGGACTGTTTTTTTCTTCTTATTCAGATTCTGGAGTATTGCCTCATTCAAAATGTGCAAAAGTTCCGGCTTCGAATCTGCCGTTTTTTCAATGCCCAGTTGATAGACAATTTCTTTCAGAAAATCAAGCGCTGTCAGGCTTGGATTTGCTATGATACCAATCTCATACTCTTCACTCGATAATTCTTGTACGAAAGCGCGACTTACGGTAGTTTTACCGCATCCCACTTCACCCGACAACATGGCGGCGCCTTTCTGTGCTTTGGTGGCATATAGTAATCTCATTAAGGCCTCTTCGTGCTGCGTGGAATGATACATAAATCGCGGGTCAGGAACATTCTCAAATGGCAGCTCATTCAGTCCCCAGTATTTCTCGTACATGGAATCGGTTATATACAGGAATGGCGTATCCTGGAGTTTAACAATCTTCTTTTCTGTCAGCTTTTTTCCCACGCTGTCATACAACATTTCTATAACTGGTCGCAATGGATATGCCTCGTTCGTTTCCACAACCCTGCCAATTGCCTTTGAATGGAGGACTACATAACTGCCTGTCGGAAAGCACGACAATTTCATGAGCAATGCCTTTATCAACTTTCGAGGAAACATATTCTTTGATGAGTCGACCATCACCTTTGTAGACTCATAAGGCAGGAACCTCTTTCTCTGTGGCCGGGGATGGCTTAATGCCTCGTAAACATCCACCATATCTATCACCTTGGCATATTCATGGATTTCATTTCCCAGCAGACCCCGGGGATAGCCCTGACCGCCTTCGCGTTCTTGTTCTTGAGAAACGACCTCCGCAAGCCATTTGTATTTTTCTCCAAGGGCATTGAATATGATATCATACCCGAACTGCGGATGTTTCTTAATCAATGCGTATTGTTCGTTCGTAAGAACTCCTTCTTTATTGACTACCTCATCAGGAATTTTACACATCCCGATATCGTGAATTAGCGCCGCAATACCCAATTCAACCAACTGATCCCTTTTATACCCAAGACCCTCGCCTATCTTGATGG